>MDTE01136163.1_pt1 | contig 14278 bp, 10 predicted proteins | sample 811231 | NCBI WGS metagenome assembly MDTE01 (sample SAMN05326651, study PRJNA326480) | marine metagenome | isolation source: seawater | place: Indian Ocean: Red Sea | collected 2010 | reverse complement strand
ATTAATTGGGTAAAAGGATAAGTCATCCAAGCCAATGGCTTAATAACTTCATAATCGTCTTCCAAGGTGGTAATCCTTTGTATGTTTAAAAAAAAACCTATCTGAGCAATAACTGCATCAGAACCTATCATAATATCTGGTTTATATTTAATAGCAATAGGAAAAATTTTTATCCATCTAAATAAAAAACTTACAAAAATAGAAAAAACTGATTTTCCCCTTGACCTTGTTAAGATATTTTTATAATTGTCAATTTTGTCATTTTTTAGTAAATCCTCTAAAACATCTTTAGTTTTTATTAAAATTAATACATCATGTCCCAATGACTTCAATTTAGTAATTGTATTTCTTAGAAATAAATATTGGGAAGGATGACTCAAAAAGATGAGAAAACGTTTGTTCATATACTAAAAAAAAGAACCAATTGTTTTTATAATAAGTTTACAAGCATGTCCATTACCAAAAAGATTACGATCAAAAATGTTTGGGTTAAAATTATTTACTGCCTGAATAATTTTATCTTTTTTATTGCCGACTAAAATACCCATTTTCTTATCTACAATTTCAATCCACTCAGTTTCATTACGAATAATAATACAAGGTTTTTTAAAAAAATATGCTTCCTTTTGCACACCCCCTGAATCTGTAATGATTTTTAGAGAATTTTCCTCAAGGGTAAGCATGTCTAGATAACCAACAGGGTCTATTACTTTTATGTTTTTTTTGGGAACTATATTATAGTCTTTAAGAGCTTTTTTAGTTCTAGGATGAAGAGGTAAAATAATTTTCTCTCCAATTTCTTCAAAAGCAAAAAAAATATTTTTTAAATTACTTTCATTATCCGTGTTATCTTTTCTGTGGATTGTAGCAAGTATATAATTAAAAGGTTTTATATTTAACTTATTTAGTATCACAGATTTACTTTTAGCAAGTCTTCCAAAATGTATTGAAGCATCATACATTACATCTCCAACATCAAATATATTTGATGATGATATGCCTTCTTTTATTAAGTTTTCATATGCGTTCTGAGATGGAACAAAACATATTGATGATAGATGATCAGTTAAGATTCGATTTATCTCCTCTGGCATTTCTTTATTGAAAGATCTTAATCCTGACTCAATATGAAAAATAGGAATGCATAGGTGAGCAGCTGCTAAAGCACCGGATAAAGTTGAATTTGTATCACCATAAACTATAACTCCATCTGGCCGCTCATTTTTTAAAATATGCTCTATTTCTTCAAGCTGTCTTCCAATCATAGCTCCCTCGGAAAGAGAATTAATCCCTAAATTATAATCTGGTTTCCTCATTTCCATTTCGTCAAAAAAAATATTCGACATATTTTTATCAAAATGCTGGCCAGTGTGTATAATTATTTCTTTTATCGTCCTACTAGATGCAATTGATTTACTTACGACTGAAGATTTTATAAATTGTGGCCTGGCCCCTATTATTGTACATATTTTCATTAAGTTTCTATTAATTAAGTGTCCAACCATGAGAATAAATTTGATATAAATCAATATTTCTCCTCAAAGTGATAAATCTTTATTAAATTTAAATACTAAACGGAGTTAAGTATATAGATCATAAAACGTTATCTTTTTTAAATCTTAAATAAAAAATGCGTTTAAATATATGTTCTTCTCTATTTTCAGTGATTCCTGGCACAAGTTCCGTCTTTTTAAATATTTAATTTCAATTCTATACCCAACTTTAAATTTAAGTTCTTGAATTAATGCTTAAAAAATACCAAACTAAAATATTACTATGGTTAATTGATATTACTGTTATAACATTAATTTTTGGTATATGGAATTATCAAAAATTCAATAAATATATTCCAGTTGGAAATTACTTATATTTATTCATTTCCTATTTATTTTTTAGAATATTTTTTTCCTATTATTACAGCAGGATTAGCGATATGTTTAATATTTCTTTTGTCCTATCTATACGTATAATTTTTTGGTCATCACTTTTAAATTTTCTTTTTGTTATTATAACAATATCATTTTCTGATTTATGGAGTATTTCAAGAATTTTCATTTTAGGGTTTGCAGGGATTTTAATTTTCTATGATTTATTGTTTGCATTAATTGCAAGGTTTATAAGCAAAGGTCAGAAAAAATATGATAATGAAGGAAGCAAAAAAAGCATATATGAAAGAAGAAAATTTTATATAAGTTGGTTATTGCCTTTTTCTTTACTTCTAATATTCTTATATGCTTATTTAGTTTATCTTGCGAACGGGTATTTTATATATGATTTAATTCATGAAAAAAACTTTTTAGTGCTTATTTCTTCCTGGGGCTTAGTTACTCTTCTTACCAATCGATACAAGGAGCCAAACACAATAAATCACTACTATGAATTAGCACCATATATTAAATCTTCAATTCTTACTTTTTTGTTCATAACCTTTTTCTACTATTTACTAAGGATAGAACCAGATGATATAAAACTAATTTATACAGCTGGACTATTTCACTCTGGCCTTGAAATTTTTATTTTTTACATATATTTCTTTGGTGAATCAAAAAAAAATGTGCATGAAAAAAGTTCTACACTGATAAGTTCTATTGAAGTTGCTGGCCAAAAGAATCTTCCAATAACATCAAATTCTAAAAATAAAAACGGATCTTATGAAAAGAATCATTTGATCCAGAGTATTGATAACCTTGATATTGATTACAGAAAAGAACTAATTAATTTTATTTGGTCTACAATTAAGCTAGAAAAAATATCAAAGAAGAATGTTACAATTTTGAACACCTCAAATCTTATCAATATTAATGTGCTTTTTGACCAAAGCAGAGAACTTCTTATAAACACGCACAAAATCAATGATTTCAGAAGAATAAATGAATATTTGCTTGCTGCATATGCAAAAATTAAAAGCGGTGGTATCATAGTTGGGAATTTTGTCCCTCTAGAAAAGGTTCAATCGAACCTTAGATCCAAAATGCCTCACTTTTTGTTTTTAATTTTAAGACCACTTCATTTTTTATTTTATAGAGTTTTTCCAAAAATTAGTATTACAAAAAACCTATATTTTATTCTAACAAGAGGAAAAAATCGTGTTATATCAAAATCAGAATTATTTGGTAGGTTATCATTTTGTGGATTTGAGAAAATTGATACAATATCTATCGGCCACAGAGTATATTTTACTTGTAAAAAGAAGAAAACAATTTCCAATGAGATGTTTCCTTCTTATGGTCCTATTGTAAAACTAAAAAGAGTAGGCTACAGAGGCACAACCTTATATATCTACAAACTACGGACTATGTATCCTTACAGTGAATTTATCCAAGGAGATTTATATGAAAAGAATTATTTAGATATATCTGGAAAAATAAAAAACGATTATAGAATTACTTCATGGGGTAAAGTTTTTAGAAAATATTTCATTGATGAAATACCTCAAATATATAATTGGCTAAAAGGCGACCTTAGCCTTGTTGGAGTTAGAGCAATAAGCAAACAATATTTCAACCTTTACCCTAAAGATGCACAAAATAAAAGAATACGATTCAAACCTGGTCTAATACCTCCTTATTATGCAGATCTTCCTAAATCATTTGAAAAAATTGTTGAGAGTGAAAAAGCATATCTGAGTCAGAAAGAACAATCACCATTTTTAACAGATTTAAAATATTTTACAAAAGCAATAGTAAATATTTTATTAAAAGGCATAAGAAGCAAATGAACTTTAAAATAAAATTATTCTTTTGTTTCATTATTCTTAATTCCCAGGCATTTACCATTGATCAAAAACTAATTCCAATATTATTTTACCAAAACTCTTCAAAAGGTGGTGACTGGGTTTACGAGAATCGTCAATTACATATCTTTGGGGCAGGAATACAAGCTTCATACAATAACGAAAACTGGAATATCAGTGCCCGATTCATACAATTTGGATTTTTAGGCAATGTAAATGATGGATTGTTCAAATTTTCACCTCATCAAAATTTCCCATATATTGATGGTTCAAAAGATGCAGATGGGTTTTGGAGTGAACATTTGGACACAAAAATATCCTATACCAAAAATTCTTTAATTATAGAATTTGGAAAATTTGATCGCCATTGGGGATTTGGAAAGAGAAGTATATATCTTTCTAAAAAAGTTCCTTCCTACCCTCAATTCGGTATTAATTGGGAAATCAATGATAGGTTAAGATTAATTTATTTTCATGGATTTTTAAATAGTGGAATAATTGATTCGTCTCGATCAAATTTTTACAAAAATAGTTTCAGCAGAAGAACGATAGATATACCTAAAAATATAGCATCACATAGAATTGAATGGATTTTTAATCCCAATATAAAAATTGGATTAAATGAATCTGTTATATATGCATTTAGAAATATTGACGTTCATTACCTTATACCATTTGCACCATTTTATCCTATTGAAAATTATTTAGGAGATATAGATAATATCCAAATGGGGCTAGATGCTTCATTCAAAATAAAAAAGAATTTTGAAATTTATTTTGGATTTTTTATGGATGAATTAACTCCTGAATGGATTTTTAAGAAAAAAAATCATAACTGGTTTGCATGGCAATTTGGATTTTCAAAGAAAGATTTTTTACTTAAGGGTACAAGTTTTATTTTTGAATATATATGGACAGATCAGAGAATTTATAAACATAAATATCCATTTAACGATTTCTATAGTTATGAAACACCACTAGGGTTTTGGGCAGGTCCTCATGCTGAGGAATTTTTAATAGATTATAATTTGGCATTTAAAAATAATATCGTCAGAATCGGAAGTTCGATAGTAAAACGAGGAAATATAGGAAACGATTTAGTTCAAGGTAATTATCAAGATACATATAATCCTAGATATTTTGATGGATATGAACATAAAATCAAGAATTACATTTACATTGAGCGTAAATCTAAATTAAAGGGATTAAGTTATTTATTTGGTGCCAATGCTTTACAATTTATAAACCTAGAGTTAAATAATATTAGTTTAGATAAGCATTCCATTGACGTTGGATTTTATTTTAATTTTCCTGCAGATAGATTAAATCCATAACTAAAATAATATTTTGCGTAGATAATCACCGTACTCATTAGGAAGTTCTTTTGCAATTTTTTCTAGTTGGTCAGCATTAATAAAACCCTTCCTGTAAGCTATTTCTTCAATGCAAGAAATTTTTAAACTTTGTCGATCTTCAATAGCTTTTATAAAATTTGATGCATTATTCATGGCTTCTTGTGTACCCGTATCTAACCATGCAAAACCTCTACCCATTATTTCTACATCAAGTCTATCTTGCTCAATATAAAATTGATTTAAAGAACTGATTTCCAATTCACCTCGTTCTGATGGTTTTAAACTCCTTGCTATTTCAATGACATCATTTGGATAGAAATATAACCCTACTACGGCATAGATAGAATCTGGCACTTTTGGTTTTTCTATAATTTTTTTAACTTTACCTAAATGATCAAAAGAGACTACACCATATCTTTCAGGATCTCTAACACCGTAACCAAAAACTAATGCTTTGTTTTCTTTTTTAACTAAACTAACCCCCTTTTGAAGTAAGCTTGATAGTCCATGTCCATAAAAAATATTATCACCAAGCACAAGACAAACTGTATCGTTTTCAATAAATTCTTCACCTAAAATAAATGCCTCCGCAATGCCGTTAGGATAAGGCTGAACCTTGTATGAAATATTTAATCCTAATTTTTCCCCATTCTCTAATAGATGTTTAAACCTAGGTGTATCTTGAGGAGTAGAAATAATTAAAATATCTTTGATCCCTGCAAGCATTAATGTTGAGATAGGGTAATAAATCATTGGTTTATCATAAATGGGTAGTAACTGCTTAGATACAACTTTTGTAGTAGGGTATAATCTTGTGCCACTTCCACCGGCTAATACTATCCCTTTCATTTTTCCACGACTCCTAATCTTTGATGACTGTAAGTTTTATCTAAAATTGCCTGCCACCAATATCTATTATCAATATACCATTTTATTGTTTTTTCAATACCCGAAGTAAAGGATTCTTTTGGAAACCAGCCCAATTTAGAATTTATTTTAGATGCATCTATAGCATAACGAAAGTCATGACCTGGTCTATCTTGAACAAAATTAATTAATTCAGTGTAAGATTTAGAGTTAGTCGCTGGAACAAGGTTGTCCAATATTTTACATATAGTTTTGACAACATCAATATTTTTCAGTTCATTATCCCCACCAATATTATAAGTATGACCTATCTCACCATTTTTTAGAACAGCATTTATTGCCTCACAATGATCTAAAACATATAGCCAATCCCTAATATTGTCACCCGTACCGTAAATGGGAAGAGGCTTATTTTTTAAGGCATTAATTATTGTTAGAGGAATTAATTTTTCTGGAAATTGGTATGGTCCATAATTATTTGAACAGTTTGTTATCAATGTAGGAAGATCAAATGTCTTGTTCCAGGCACGTACGAGATGATCAGAACTAGCTTTTGAAGCTGAATATGGAGAGCTAGGGGCATAGGGTGTATCTTCATAAAATTTACCCTCATCATTGAGCGATCCGTAAACTTCATCAGTAGAAACATGTAAAAACTTAAATTTTTTCCTTTTTGAATCCGAAAGGAACTTTCTTGAAGTCTCTAACAAATTAAGGGTCCCTACAATATTAGTTTGAATAAATTCAGTAGGACCATCGATCGATCTATCAACATGACTTTCAGCTGCAAAATTTATTATTGATTCAAATTCATATTTTTCAAAAAGAGATTTCAACAAATTTTTATCACAAATATCTCCCTTTATAAAAGTATATCTATCATTTGATATTGAAGCAAGATTCATTGAATTACCTGCATAAGTTAATTTATCAAGATTTACGATAAATTTAGATGGATCTTTTATTAATAGATATTTAATAAAATTTGAGCCAATAAAACCACAACCTCCTGTTACTAAAACTGTGTCCATTTAAATGTGAGGTAAGTTCTTTTGATTCTTTAATGAAGGATGATTTTTATCTTTGTCTGAAATTAAGGGATATATGTCCCCCCATTGAATATTTAGCTCAGGATCATCCCATTTAATACCATATTCATCATTGGGGTCGTATAAATTTGTACATTTATATAGCACGATTGAAAACTCTGACGTAACAAAGTAACCATGTGCGAAACCCTCTGGCACATAAAATATTTTCTTATTTTCTGAGGTAAGGTTTACTAAATGATACTTTCCAAATGTTGCTGATCCAACCCTTATATCAACAGCAACATCTATGATAGAACCCAAAACAACCTGTATGAGCTTACCTTGTGGATGGACAAGTTGATAGTGTAGCCCCCTCAAGACATTTTGTTTTGATCTAACCTGATTATCTTGCAAAAATCTACTGGGTAGGCCATCTATTTCGAAAAGTGTAGATTTAAAAGTTTCAAAAAGGCTACCTCTTTTGTCTTCACAAACCGAGGGTGAAATTATTTTTACACCCTCTAATTGAGTTTTTTCAATTTTCATGAGTTTGGTTATAACCTACATTATCAAAAAGGAATCCATTATCTTGCAACTTCTTGACAGGTAGAATATTGCGTGTGTCAAGAAGTATAGGAGCCTTTAATAATGATTTTAGATATTTTAAACTAATTCCTCTAAATTCATTCCACTCTGTCATGATAACAACTCCATCTGCATCTTTACAGGCCTCTTCCCAGGAATTTTTGTAGAAAATATCAGGAAAAATATTTTTCATTGAATCATTAGCGACTGGATCAAATGCATTTACATAACCACCCTTTTCTAATATACTTTCAATCATTTCTATGGATGCAGATTCTCTAACATCGTCAGTATTTGATTTAAATGCAAGACCTAAAATAGCAATAATCTTGCTCTCAAAGCTGCCACCTAAGAGGACCTCAATTTTTTTTACCATTCTTCGCTTTTGATACTTATTTGTTTTAATGGCAGCCTCAATTGTTCTTATCAAATTCCCATTTTTTCTACCAGTTTCAGCAAATTCTTCAGTATCTTTAGGAAAGCAAGATCCTCCATAACCAGGACCTGAATGCAAAAATTTAGGACTAATTCTACCATCCTGCCCCATAGCTTTAGATACTTGTTTAATATCAGCACCTAAGGATTCGCATAAGTTTGCGACCTCGTTTATGTAACTTATTTTAAGGGCTAAAAAGGCATTAGATGCATATTTTATCATTTCAGCTGTAGCAATTGTAGTATAAATTATTTCATGCTTGTTTTTAAATAGCGGACCGTATATTTCTTTCATTATATCAAAAGCCACCTGACTATTGCCCCCAATTACTATACGATCTGGCCATAGAAAGTCTTTAATTGCAGAGCCTTCTCTTAGAAACTCAGGATTGGAGATGTAATCAAATGTTGCCTTTCTATCTTTTTTTGCACTGTTAATAATATCAATAATTTTCTTACCTGTGCCAATTGGAACAGTACTTTTAGTGCATATTACTGTATACGTGCTTATGAAATCACCTATAATTTTAGCTGCAGATTCAATATAGGTAAGATCTGTTTTCCCATCTTTGCCCAAAGGGGTTCCTACTGCTATGAAAATAACATCTGCATTTGCTAATGACTCTTTTGGATTGTTTGAAAAAAAAAGTCGTCCAGCGCTCGTATTTTTTTTTATCAATTCTTCTAATCCAGGCTCATATATTGGAACTTCACCATTTTTTAGACGTTTGATCTTTTCTTTAGATATATCATAACAGATCACTTTATGTCCAAAATCTGAAATTGCTGTTCCACTTACAAGCCCAACATATCCTGTTCCAATAAATGTTACATTTTTCATTTAAATACTCTCTTCAAAGTAAGCCCATCTTTCTTCTTAGTACCCAGTCGATTGATATAATAATTATTAGAAAAATAAATATGCCTATTCTTTGTTTTAAGACTACTCTAATAATTCCCAATGACTTGTCAACTTTTGCAGTAGTTATATTAGCCAATTCCTCCAAACTATCCCAACGATAAAAGGATCCATTAGTTGCTTCAGCTAACTTTTTGAGAGGGTATTCATTTAAAAAAACTTTATTTAATTCAATTTGACTTTCTTGTACATGGATTTCTCCCTCTCCAATAATTCTGGATTTTTCATCTTCAAGAAATTCAATTTTATAATTTAAGTTTCCAGCTTTTGAAGCCCAAAATTTACCCTCATAAGTTTTGTTATTAGAATCATAAAAAAGTTGTTTGGTGTTTATTAATGAATCATTACTAAAAACATGGATTAGACCTTCTCTTTTATACTCTAAATCAACGATAGGTTTACCAACTATTGAAATTTGCTCACCCTGCTGATATGAATTTTTACCTGACCTAAAATAGAAATTTTTTTCATTATTTGTTCTCATTAGCCAAGTAATTACAGGATTGAAAAAATCTCCAGAAAAATTAATATTTTTTCCATCTTGCCTTTGATAATATAATTTATTGAGATCTGGTGAAGTCCACACTGCAAACCTTAATGGGCCTTTTTCTGATACAATTAGCAAAGGTACTCTCATCTCTGAAATTGTAATGTCAGCTAAAACATTTGAATTATTTGGCTCAATATTTATTCTCACATGAATTGGTGGAAGTTCTACATTAGATTCATAACCAATACCCGATCTAATAAAAGGGAATGTTCTATCCCAATTTTTAGTTAGCCCCCATGAAAATTTAGATCCTAATTTAATTATTGATTCCTTATAATTAAGTTCCATTAACTTCAAATATGCTTCAAAAGTAATTTCATCAATATCATAGCCTGCGATTAAGGCTAAACTAGTTTTCTGAGACAATATTTTTTTAGCAAAAACTCTTAAGTAGGAATTCCATTCTTTTGCATTTTCTTTTATTGGATGATTATCAAAAATAATTAAATCATATTTGGTGTCCCAAAAAGTTTTTAATGATGGAGAGTAGTAATTATTTTTATATATGAAATGATCCACCTTGACTTTAGAATCTTCAAAAATATTTTTTTTCAAAAACTGTGTATTAAAGTTTGGAGCCCCAGTAATTAATGCAACATGATATATATTTTTAAGGACTTGTATTGAAACAACTTGTTTGTTGTTTTGAATATTTATCTCATCTGCTATAGCATTTACCTGTACCCTATACTCCAACTTACCAGTTTGATCCGGGTTAATCATAAAACGAACTTTATCAATACTATTATTTCCTGAAGCAGAAATAACCTTAGAGCCCACAAGCTTATTTTGGGAATATAAAGTTATGTTAAGTTTTTTACTAGGCTCACCACTGTAAGTAATTGAAACAGTAAGTTGGGCATTCTCTCCTTTAATTATAACTGGAGGTGCATCAATAGACTTGATAGCTACATCGAGAAATGGAGAGGCACTACCTACACCTACAATATGAATTGGCCTGCTATTACCATATTCTTCAATCTCTACTTCTTTTCCCAAGTTTGCCTGCCCATCAGTAATAATCACTGACCCAGCAGATATTCCATTTTTATTACTTTTAATATGATCAAGAACCATCCCTAAGTTTGTTGAACCTTGAGAAAAAATTTTTTCCCCTTGAGCCCAATTTGTATCAATTTCAGACCCAAAAGTAAATATTTTATTTTTGATTTTTTTTCTATCCAGTTGATTTATAAAGTTGTCTATTCCAGAAATAAGAGAAACTGTAGAGGGCTTTGAATGATATGCCATACTAAGAGATTTATCGATATAAATATTCCAAGGTAGTTCTTTTGTTTTTGAAATTGGCAAGTGGATTCTGGGATCTAAAAAAAGTAAAATTAGCAAAGCAAAAGAAGCTAATCGAAATATCACTAATAATCTAAACCTCTTTTGCTTAAATACATCTTTAAATGCATAATATATTACAACTAATGTTATGACTAAAATAGTCCAAACTAAATGTGAGCCATAGGTATATTCAAAATTCAAAATTATGACAGCTTTAGATTTGGTAATGCACCAAAGGATAAGGAGTTATAACCTTTGAATTTTAGTTTTTTTTCTCCCAAATAACTTATCATTGCTCCGTTATCTGTACAGTACGAAAGATCTGGAAAAATGATTCTTTGATCACCCATGTCCATTTCCAAAGTTTTCCTCAAACATTTATTTGCTGCAACACCACCAGCAATTACACAAGTATTAACTCCTTTCATTTTCATTGCTCTTTTCACTTTTGTTACAAGAACATCGATTATTGCTTGTTGATAACTTGCTATTACATCTTTTTTTGATATATTTTTTGTTGCTTGAAAATCATCCATAAAATAAAGTAAGGAAGTTTTTAAGCCGCTAAAGCTAAACTCTAAATTATTATTCCCAAGAAGGCTCCTTGGAAATTCGATTGTTGTAGGATCTCCTCCTTTACCTGCCTTTTCAATTTCTGGTCCACCTGGATATCCAAGGCCTAAAATTCTAGCCCCTTTATCAAATGCTTCCCCAGCTGCATCATCCCTTGTTTCCCCCAAAAGGTGATAATTTCCCATTTCTTGTACATGCCATAATTGCGTATGACCTCCTGAAACAAGTAGACAAATAAAGGGGGGTTTAAGGGATGGCTCTGCTATAAAGTTTGCAAATATATGTCCCTCTAAATGGTTAATAGGAATAACTGGTATATTTAATCCAAAACCTAATCCTTTGGCAAAACATATTCCAGTCAATAGTGTCCCGCTCAGGCCGGGACCTTGAGTTACTGCTATTGCATCTAAATTTTGAAGACCAATGTTAGCTTCACTGAGAGATTGGTGAATTACATTGTTTAATAAAGTTTCGTGTTCTCTTGAGGCCAATTCTGGTACTACACCACCAAATTTTGAATGAATTATCTGTCTACTTACTATGTTAGAAATAATTTTACCATCTCTGCAAATAGCTGCTGCAGTTTCATCGCAAGAAGTTTCTATACCTAAAACAATCATTTTAACTCCCTAGCGACTGCAATCTCTAAACTTTTAGGAGAAATATCTTTCCAATCTATTAGACCATTAGGTAAATTAACTTTTGGTTCGTAAAATTGGATTTGGCTACTCCAGTCACTAAAGTTAATGCTTACTTTAATTTCTTCAGGTGTAAGTGAAGCAATTCTTTGCAAACCACCTATAACAGTGAGAGAGACAGTTTGAGGAGAAGAGAATACTCTAATTTTATCAGGAACATTTTTAATATCTACTGGAATATCAGCGATAATCTTTTCACTTATTTGTTGAATATCCACACTAATTTTGACTTGAGTTGGATTATATTTGACTAGTGTTTGATTTGAATTTATTGTTAAAGTATTCTTAAGTGTTGTTGATACATTATTAAATGTATCAGGCGGCATTTGCACATGATTAATCATAGCTACTACCTCTTTTGGCCCAGCAACTTCTATCATTTCTGGCCACAATTTTATTTTTCCAACTTGCATATACCCAGGACTAGGAACAATACTTATATTAGAAATTATTGGAACTTTTTTCACTTGATATTCATCAAGGCTTATTTTTATACGGTTTGGGTGTAGGACCTCCACAAAGGATAAATTATAATTCAGGGGTAAAACAACCTTTCTAGGATATTTTTCAAAGTATTCGTTTAAATTAAACTCATATTCCTCAGAGATACCATCCAAGTCTAGTACCAACTTAAATCCAGCATAATTTTTTAGTAATATAGATTTAAATAAATTTCTTCCCGTTCCCCGGATTTTAATTGAAGCATAAGATGGAACTTCTTCTTTATGGGCCATCTGAGCACTTAAATTTCTAGCTTCCAAGGGAAGGTCGAGGATTAAATTATACTCTTTTTCGGAGACTACAAACAGCCACAATAAAAGAGCAAGGATGAGCGATCCAAATGGTATAACAAACTTTTGCCTAAAAATCGGTTGTAACTTTTTTTCTTTCAAGAATTGAGTATACCCCTAAAAGATTTCCTTAATTCTCCTGATTATTATCTAAATCATCTTTATCCTTTTCAGGCAACTCGCTCTCAACTTTACTTGCTAAATCTATAAGTTCTTGGGGAAGTTCTAATTTTTCACCTGTATCTTTACTTTGATTAGTAAGGTATTGTTTGACTTCATCATTCGCTGACGTTCTTTTTACATTACCAGCTAGTTCCTCTTTATATAAAATTACTTTTTTATCTTCGGCAGAAACTTTCATAATTATTCCAGACAGGTTAGCTCCAACTTCATACTGGCTAGCAAGGTTTCTCCTATCTTTCTTGGACATTTTTCCAAAAGGAATAATGCCTTCAACATCCCTTTCAAGGAGTATGATAATTCCTTTATCTAAAATCCTAATTATTTCACCACTAACCTCTTTCCCTGATTCGAAGTATTCCACTAGTTCAGGCCATGGATCATCACTGACCTGCCTAAGCCCCAAAGATATTCTTCTGTTCTCTCTAGAAACCTCTAATATTCTTATCTCAAGTTCTTGTCCTTTTTCCACTATTTCTTTAGGATGCCTTACTACCTTTGTCCAAGACATATCTGATACATGAATAAGTCCATCAATATCCTCTTCTAATTGTGCAAAAGCACCAAATTGCGTGAGATTTTTTATAGTAACGCTATGCACTGTGCCAACCATGTATTTCTCTTCAATTTTATCCCATGGGTCTGGTGTTAATTGTTTTACACCTAAACTAATTTTTCGATCTTCAATATCTATTGATAAGACTTTAGCGTTAACTTCATCTCCCATAGAATACTCTTCGGATGGGTTTTTAATATGCTTTGTCCAAGAAATTTCAGAATGATGAATTAGCCCTTCAATGCCTGGTTCTAATTCAATAAAGCAGCCATAGTTCGTCAAACTTACGACTTTTCCCTTCACTACATTGCCTATGGGAAATTTTGTTTCAATATCTTCCCAAGGATGAGGAGTTAACTGTTTTAAACCAAGTGATACACGTTTTCTTTCTATGTCATATTCGATTACCTTCACAGTTATTTTATCATTTAGGTTAATTATTTCAGAAGGATGATTTACCCTGCCCCATGAAAGGTCTGTAATATGTAATAAACCATCTATTCCCCCTAAATCAACAAATACACCAAAATCTGTAACATTTTTTACTCGACCTTCTATTATTGATCCAACTTCTAATTCTTTAAAGAGTGCTTCTCTTTGCTCTTTAAGACTATCTTCCAGAATTATTTTGTGGGAAACAACAATGTTTTTTCTTGATTCATTAAACTTTACAATACGGAGTTCTATTTCTTTTTCTAAATAAACATCAAAATCT
>MDTE01003349.1_pt1 | contig 14278 bp, 12 predicted proteins | sample 811231 | NCBI WGS metagenome assembly MDTE01 (sample SAMN05326651, study PRJNA326480) | marine metagenome | isolation source: seawater | place: Indian Ocean: Red Sea | collected 2010 | reverse complement strand
CCGGCATGTGAGAGGTCGCCATAACCTAAATCGTCGGCTAGGATATAAATGACATTTGGTGGATTATTAGCCAATATTTGACCTGTGCTGATAATCAAGAATAGGCTAGTAATTAATGGTTTAAAAAATGGCATGCACATCTCTAACGCACTGTTGTATAGCAATCAATATATGAGTGTTATTGTTTTAGCTGCCGGATTGACGTTGCTTAATGAATTAGGAATCCTAGTTACGTAATTATTTTGATTATCTTCACGTCAGCATAAAAAACTATCTATTCCATTGAGTGATAATTAATTACTATGAAATCTTAATTTTATGCATATTCACGTTTTTCAACATGTTCCCTTTGAAGGGGTAGGAAGCATGGAGTCTTGGTTCGACTCTAGGGAAGCTAAGGTGACATATAACAGATTCTATGATTCATGTGAATTGCCCGATATTTCTTGTGTTGATTTGTTGGTTGTCATGGGCGGTCCCATGAATGTTGATGATGAGGTTTCTCATCCGTGGTTGGTCGAGGAGAAGATTTTACTAAGGAAAATTATTAGTGCCGGAATTCCTGTTCTTGGTGTGTGTCTTGGAGCACAGATGATTGCAAGTGCTTTGGGCTCTCGAATCTTTGCTAATCAACACAAGGAGATTGGTTGGTTCCCGGTTGAGTCCGTTACAGGGCATAGTGAATTATTACCATTTCCGAAGCGCTTTCCTGCATTTCATTGGCATGGAGATACGTTTGATTTACCGAAAGGTGCTATGCAATTGGTGAGGAATGAGGTCTGTGAAAATCAAGCGTTTATAATCGGGGAAAATGTGATCGGTTTGCAGTTTCATTTGGAAACTACACCTGAAGCTGTCGAATTAATGATCAAAAATTGTCCGGAAGACATGGTTGATGGACCATATGTTCAATGCCCGAAAACCATTCGGGAACTTACCGTTGAATACGCTGATTTGGCAAATGTCATTTTAAATGACACCCTTGATTTTTTGATAAGCTAACTTGGCCAATGGATAAACTCGTTATAGATTCCTTCTTTAAGCACAAATTTTAAAATGAACCTAACCAAATCAATTGCAGTATGGCTTACTGTAGCCTTAATAGGTTGCGGTGAGATCTTAACAGTCGTTCAGGCAGCGGATACCAAATCTAAAGACGATGGGTTTGTTAGTATCTTTGATGGTAAGTCCTTAAATGGATGGGAGGCGACTCCGGCTAAAAGTGCTCAGGCCTGGCAGGTTAAAAATGGGGCGATTGTGGGTACTGGTGATAAGGGGCGAGGTTACCTAACTTACAGTAAAAACAAGAACATTGCGGATCTTGAGTTGAAATTTAGATATCGTTTCCCCGGAAAAGGTAATAGTGGTGTGAGTATTCGTGCTATAGCTGACAAAACTGGTCGACGGGATTTTCAAAGCTATCATGCAGATTTAGGGCATGTAGGGATTGGTAATCAGATTTTAGGTGCTTGGGATTTTCATACTCCTGGTCGACGGGAACACCGTTGTTTTCTGGGTGATAGTTTGGTGATTGGGAAGGATGATGAGCCTGTGATTACGGCTATTAGAGATGGTCTTGATGTCTCCAGTATAAAAAAAGGTGACTGGAACGATGTCCATGTTTTTGCCAAAGCCAACGTATTTAAATTTTATATCAATGGTAAACTTGCATCAGAATTTACTGAGCATTTGCCTGAATCCAAGAGATTGAAGAGTGGAATGATTCAGCTTCAATTGCATGATCCTGGCATGGTAGTCGAATTTAAAGATATTAAGCTCAAGGTGTTGAAGTAGCGTGATTTTTCGCGGCTTCTTATTATTAGTTTGGATGGGAACGGCCTGCCTGTCGGCAGCAAACCGCGAAGGTGAGCGGTTGTTTTCGTTGAAGGTAAGGAGCGTGCTCAATGCAAAATGTCTCGCTTGCCATGGAGAACCGGGAAAGAAACTGAAGGGCGAATTGGATTTGTCTTCGCGCGCAGCGATGCTCAAGGGAGGCGAGAGTGATGAAGCAGCAGTGGTGCCAGGTAAGCCAATGGCCAGTCCGTTGTATTTGGCGGCGACGCGGGAGCATGAGGATGATTGGTCGGCGATGCCTCCGAAGGAGAACGACAAACTGACGGATAATCAATTGGCGGTGCTTAAGCAGTGGATTTCGTTGGGTGCACCGTGGCCGGATACGAAGACGCAGGCGGCTTATATCGAGGAGGAGCGCGCCAAACCGTTGACTACCGAGGGGGTGTTAGTGAAAACCAGCGGTGGCGAATCAGAGGACTGGACTTATCGGCGTTACAAGCCGGAGGATGTGTGGGCGTTTCAGCCAGTGGTGAATCCAAAAATTCCGAAGGGTGCGGCGAACCCAGTGGATGCGTTCATCAATCGCAGGCTCAAGGCTGCAGGGTTTGCGTTGGCAACGCAGGCGGATTTTCGGACGTTAGTGAAGCGGGCATATTATGACCTCATCGGATTGCCCCCGACGCCGTTTGAGATTTTTCAATTCCGCCAGTCTTGGGAAAAGAATTCGGCCAAGGCCTGGAGCGCGCTCATCGACCGACTGCTGGCCAGTCCCCATTACGGCGAGCGCTGGGGGCAGCATTGGCTGGATGTGGCACGCTATGCGGATACCGGCGGTTACTCCAACGACTACGAGCGCTCCAACATGTGGCGCTACCGCGACTATGTTATCCGTGCCTTCAACGACGACAAACCTTATGACGAGTTTATCCGCGAACAAATAGCTGGTGACGAGCTAGCAGATGCATCGTTGCGCAGGCGCATCAGCGATTGGGATAAGTATCAAAACGCGCGCAAAAACGGGAAGCTGTATAACGCGCGTGAAGCGGAGCAATTGGTGGCTAGTTCGTTCCTTCGCATAGGGCCATGGGATCCGGCGATGGTAAAGAATCCGCAGGCTCGTCAGATTTATTTGGATGATGTGGTGAACTCTGTGGGTGAGACGTTTCTTAGCACTACGATGCGATGTTTCAAGTGTCACGACCACAAATTCGATCCGCTGCCCACGCGCGATTATTATCGCATGTATGCCGTATTCGAGCCCACGCAACTTGCCGAGCGTCCGGTGCCGTTTTTCGAGGCGGAAAACCGCGATGGATTCAGTGAAGGTCAAGCGTCCACACGCCGTTTGCTTTCATTCGCCACCGATAAACACAACGCGCTATACAACAAGCAAGAGAGTGCCGCGCGCGAGTGGTATAAGCAGGTCGGTACCAAGTATATCGACGAAAAGGCGCGGCAAAATTTGCCTGACGAGCAAAAGCCACCAAGGCACGTGGGCCTGTCACCCGAGGAGCAGGGCCGCAAAAAAGTTCGCAGGCAGGACGAGTGGATTTGGCAACGCCGTTTGGAGCGTTACCAGCCGCTGGCGCAGTCTGTTTACAATGGGCCGGTGCCGAAATTTTTAAACGCGCGCAAACTGCGTATGAACTCGCTTACCAACAACCAGTGGCGGCCGGATACTCGCATTCTTGGCGGCGGCGCGCTCGAGGCTCCCGGAGCGAAGGTTAAGCCCGGTGTGTTGAGTGCCCTTGCTGTGCCGGTGGCCGGTGCAGAGCAGGGGGACGAATTCCTAATACCCGACGCCCTTGATGGTCGGCGCTTGGCCTTGGCCGATTGGATTGCGAACCCGACCAATCCAATTACAGCGCGTTCCATTGTTAACCGCGTTTGGCAGCAGCACTTCGGCCGGCCGTTGGCTTCCAATCCGAATAACTTTGGCGCCAAAGGAGGTAAGCCTACACATCCGGAATTGCTGGACTGGCTGGCAGCGGATTTTGTCGAGCACGGCTGGAAATTCAAGCGTCTTCACCGACTCATTATGTTATCGGAAACTTATCGCCAATCCGGCAGGCATCCTCAGGAAGCCAAGCTATCGGTGGTTGATCCAGATAATCATCTTTTCGCCTTCCGTGCCCCGCGCCGACTTTCCGCCGAGGAACTGCGCGACAGCCTGCTCAAGGTTACTGGCGAATTGAATCCCGTGCTCGGTGGCCTGCCGGTGATGCCGGAGATCAACATGGAAGTCGCCCTGCAGCCGCGCATGATTCAGTTTTCCCTTTCGCCTGCCTACCAACCTTCGCGTACGCCAGCTGAGCGCAACCGCCGAACCATCTACGCCTATCGGGTACGTGGGCAGGCCAATCCGTTTCTCGAGACTTTCAACCAACCCAACCCCAATGACTCGTGCGAAGCACGCGTGGCTGAGACGGTCACGCCACAGGTGTTCACCCTTCTTAATAGCAGCGTGATGAGCGATCGCTCCATTGCGTTGGCACTGCGTGCGGAAAAGGACTTCGACACGCTACACCTGCAGGTGAAGCGTGCTGTGCAACTGGCTTATGGGCGTGTGCCGGACAAGGTCGAGTGGGAACGTCTCAAGGAATACGTTTACAATATGCGGGCATACCACGCCAAGCACGAGCCCACTCCGGTCAAGTATCCGACAGCCATTACACGCTCTCTTGTCGAGGAACTTACAGGTCAACCTTTTGAGTACGAGGAGATTCTGCCGGGGTTCGAGGGTTACGTTGCTGACAAGAAACCAGCTGATGTGAGTGCGGAAACCCGTGCTCTGGCCGATTTGTGTTTGTTGTTGTTTAATTCCAACGAGTTTATGTACATTTACTAAAAACTAAATTTGAAATGCTAAATCCTGAACAAATTCAAAACATGAATGTTCAAAAGGCACATGTTTTTTTAGTGAGTGTTGGGTTTGGTTTCTCAAGTTTGTTTAGGATTTCGAAATTAGCATTTAGGATTAAACCATGAATCGTCGCAACTTTCTTTACTCCTTGAACGGTGGCCTCGGTGCCTTGGCCATGACAGATCTGTTGGCCAAGGAAAATTTTGGGCCGTTGGCGCCCAAACAACCGATACACGCGCCGAAGGCGAAAAACGTAATCATGCTTTTCATGGAAGGAGGGCCAGGGCATATGGATACTTTTGATCCAAAGCCCAAGCTCAATGCGCTGCATAAAACAGAAAGCAAAAGCACGCGTGGGCTGGAGCGGGGATTTAAGTTTTTTGTGGGTAGTCCGTTCAAGTCGCGCAAGGTGGGGCAGTCAGGGATGGATATGAGTGACCAGTGGCAGCATCTGCCGGAGGTGGCCGATGAATTGTGCAACTATCGCGGCTGCACGGCAGAGTCACTGAATCATCCCGAGGCATTGTTTCATATGAACACGGGCAGTCGGTTGGGGGCGGATCCGGCACTGGGCGCGTGGGTCAATTACGGACTTGGTTCGATGAACCAAAATTTGCCCGGTTATCTGGTGATGACCGAGCTTGCACTGCCACAGGGCGGTTCACGTAATTGGAGCAACGGATTTTTACCTGGTCATTTTCAAGGTACTCGTCTGCGACCGACCGGTTCGCCGATCCTTGATCTTCGGGCCCCAGATCACAAAACACGCTTACATCAGAGGGCCGCTCTAGATGAACTGTCTTTTCTTAATCAACGTCACGCCGCCAAGCATCCGGAACACAAGGATCTTGCCACGCGCATGGCTAGTTACGAATTAGCTTTTCATATGCAGGCGGAAGTGCCGGGTGTAATTGACTTAAAGGGTGAACCTCAGTACATCCGTAAAGCCTACGGAATAGATAGAAAAGAAACTGCCAAGTTCGGTCGTCAATGCCTCATGGCCCGCCGTCTTGTGGAGAAAGGCGTGCGCTTCGTACAGATATTTTCCGGTGGCTGGGACAGCCATGATTACCTTGAGCGGGGACATGCCTCACGTATACTTTCGGTCGATCAACCGATGACTGCGCTTATCAAAGACCTCAAGCAACGAGGTATGCTTGATGACACGCTTGTCATTTGGACAGGTGAGTTTGGTCGTACACCAGACAATAACAAACGTGGCGGTGTCTACTCCCTCGGTCGCGGTCACAATGCCGATGCTATGACCATGCTCCTCGCCGGCGGTGGGTTAAAAAAAGGCGCCATCGTCGGTGCTACCGACGAGATCGGGGCCAAGGCTGTTGAGGTTGCTCATCCTATCCGTGATCTGCACGTCACTCTTTTGCATTTGCTCGGTCTTGATGACAACAAGCTTACCTACTTCCACGCCGGCCGATTCAAACAGCTAAGTCAATTCGGTGGTCAGGTAATCAAGGAATTAATAGCATGAATCGAATTCTCACTTTATTTATATTTAGTTGGGTTATCTTGAGCGTCGTTGCCAAAGATCGGCCCAACGTGCTTTTCATTATGTCCGACGACCACACGGCGCAGGCTGTTGGATCTTATGCGACCGTGTTGAAACCGCTTAACCCTACGCCAACATTGGATAAGTTTGCAGCTGAAGGAATGGTGTTTGAAAATGCATTTTGTTCTAATTCTATTTGCACCCCTAGTCGGGCCAGTATCATTACGGGCCAGTATCCGCACGTCAATGGAGTCACCGATCTTACTGGGCGTATCTCGCCGGAGAAGCAGATGCTGCCTATCTTATTTCGTGAATCCGGCTATCAAACAGCTATGATCGGTAAATGGCATCTGAAGACCGAACCGAACTTTGATTATTACAAAGTGTTGCCAGGACAGGGGAAGTATTTTGACACCGAGTTTCGCATACAGGGTCAAAGTCCATGGCCAAAGAATGTGGTGACCCACAAAGGTCAACATTCCTCAGATGCAATTACCGACTCCACTCTCCATTGGTTCAAGACTATATATCAGAAGGATAAGCCGTTCTTCGTTTGTCATCAGTTCAAAGCTCCTCATGATTATTTTGAGAATGCACCGCGTTACCAGAATTATCTTGCTGATGTGGAAATACCTGAACCTCCAACTCTTTATGATCTTCCGGATACTTTTGGTTCCATTGCTACGCGAGGCTATCGTGATGAGCTAATGCCGCATATTGGTACTTCAATCGGTAAGCGTAATCCACGCCGCTCGTATGCCGTTGACTTGAAAGAACGTTTTCCCGAGGAATTACCCGCTGACTACGACGTGGCCAAGCTTTCCGAACGAGAGACCACGCGCCTAGCTTATCAGGCCTATCTTCGTAAATATCTCCGTTGTGTGAAAGGTGTGGACGATAATCTTAAGCGTCTCTTTGATTACCTTAAAGATGAGGGCATTTATGATAACACTGTTATCATTTACACAGGTGATCAGGGGTTTTGGCTTGGGGAAAATGATTATCAGGATAAGCGCTGGGCTTACGATCCTTCCATGCGAATGCCTTTTATTATTCGATATCCAAAAACCATCAAGGCTGGCACACGTAGTGATGCTATAGTGGAGAATGTGGATTATCCTGCTCTGATGCTCGACTTTGCCGGTATCACTGTTCCATCTTCAGTGCAGGGTGTTTCATTTAAGAGTATTTGTGAAACAGGCCATGAACCCAAAGGTTGGAAACAGGCTGCTTACTATCGCTATTGGATGCATATGGCACACCATGATAACCCTGGGGTGATGGCAATGCGCACTAAGGCTTACAAGCTTATTTACTACTACGGCTGTAATTATAATGGAGGTTATCAAACCCCTCCAGGTTGGGAACTTTACGATTTAAATAAAGATGCTGCTGAGATTAATAATGTCTATGACAATCCCGACTATGCCATTGTGCGCGATCGATTAAAGAGGGAGTTCGTTGAATTGCGCGTGAAAGTTGGTGATGACGGTAGTCATTATCCAGAAGCTGAAAGGGTTGTGCAGGAATTTTGGAACTACGACTTGGACGGTCGAGAGAAAGCACGCAAAATTTCTAGCGAGTACCTTAAACGGCGTCAGCAAGAGCTTAAAGAGGGTAAAAAAAATGTACGAACTTGGATGGTAAAGTAGCCGTAATATAAAAATTATATATTGCACTCTAAAATCCATTAAAATGAAATACTGTATCTTGATTTTGGCTTTGGCGGGCTTTTACTTTCCAGTAATTCCACATGCTGCCGTTAAGCCGAATGTTTTGTTTATTGCAGTCGACGATTTGAATGACTGGATAGGTTGTCTGGGTGGACATCCACAGGCAGTAACTCCAAACATGGATCGCTTGGCTCAGCGCGGAGTATTGTTTACTAATGCCCACTGTGCCGCACCGGCTTGCAACCCTTCTCGAGCGGCAGTTTTTAGTGGATTGATGCCGAATCGTACTGGTGTGTGGTCGAATGATAGTGAAAGGATTGAAAAGAAGCATCCTAAGGAAGTACTCCTTCCTCATTTGTTTCGCGATCATGGCTACCAGACACTTGGGGCTGGAAAGATGTTGCATGGTAATGTTGCAGGGCTTTTTGAAGATTTCTACAGCGTAAATCAGCGTTGGAGTCCGTTTAAAAAAAATGCCGTGCGCTATACGAAAGCGGAGTTGCCAAGCAAGGGTACAGATAATCCTCGCCATGTAACGATGGACAGTCTTGGGCGCCAAGTGGTGTTGCCTATCAACCGAATGCCATCTGATCGTAAGCCGGATCGGCTTGATGGGGAATCGTTTGACTGGGGAGGGTTCGATGTGCCGGATGGTGATTTTGGAGACACAAAAATTACTACTTGGGCCATTGAAAAATTGCAGGCTAGTTTAGGTAAGGAAAAACCATTCTTTCTTGGGGTGGGTTATTATCGTCCTCATATTCCGCTCTTTGCTCCACAAAAATATTTTGACCGTTTTAAGGAGATGTCCGGAAAGCTTCCGATTGTGGTTACTGATGATTTAAATGATGTTGGTCCAGTGGCTAGAAAGTGGGCGCGTGAGCCTGTTACCGCTGGAAGCCACTATACAGTTCTAAAACATAGGCAATGGGTTGCTGCAGTGGAGGCATACCTTGCTTGTACCACCTATGTGGATTATGAAATAGGCCGTTTACTTGATGTACTTGATCAGAGCAATGCAGCAACTAACACATGGATTTTTCTTTGGAGTGATCACGGATGGCATCTTGGGGAAAAAGAGCACTGGGGTAAGTGGACCGGTTGGGAGCGTTCGACCAAAGTACCTCTTATCGTTGTGCCACCAAAGCAATTGGCTAGTAAATTTGCGCCTGGAGGTTTGCGTTGTCATCAACCAGTTGGGCTCATTGATCTTTTTCCGACGCTTGCAGAGGCCTGTGGTCTAAGTATTTCCAAGAAACTCGATGGCGAATCACTTCTGCCACTTTTACGTGATCCTTCCAAGGAAAGTGGACGAGTATTAACTACTACTTTTGGCAAAGGGAATATCTCGTTGCGAACTGTTCGTTGGCGTTACCTTCGTTATGTCAACGGTGAGGAGGAACTTTATGATCTAAAAAATGATCCGAATGAATGGGCTAATCTTTCAAAGGATTCCCGATTAACTAAGGTTAAGCAGCGCTTAGCTAAGGTAATGGAATGATTACTAATTTTCCCTAAAAACCGGCACCCCTGGTCTTGGTTTTAATTCGACAGAGGTACATATCCGATGTGAGGTATAATACTGATCCGTCATTACCCCATGCAACATTAGCGATACTTTCGCCAGTGACCAATCGGCCGAGTAATTCGCCTTCAGGCGAAAGGATTAGCACGCCACCTGCCCCAGTGGCGAATACATTGCCTTTGTAGTCAACTTTCAGGCCATCACCACCGCTGCGCGGAACACGATCATCTTTTGAAGAATCAAAAAAAACTTTTGGTTTACCTAGGTTGCCATCTTTTTTGACCGGAAAGGCACGCCATACTGGATCCCGTCCATCGCTGTTAGCTACATAAAGAATGTTGTGATCTGGGGAGAAACCAATGCCATTTGGACGGGACATGTCTTTGTATTGTACTGTGACTGTACCGTCTCCTTCTAATCGATAGACTCCGCAAAAATCGATCTCTCGCATGGGGTCATTCGCACGTTGTGGTAGCCCGTAAATTGGATCTGTAAAATATATGTCACCATTTTTCCTTATGGCCAAATCGTTCGGGCTGTTAAGTCGCTTTCCTTGCCATCGATCGGCAAGGGTGATTTTACCTCCACCTTTGGTGACGACAGAGATGCGTCGGTCACCGTGTTCGCACAGGATGAGTCGTCCCTGCGAGTCAAGTGCGAGTCCATTACTGCCAGGTTCCCGGCCGTAATCAGCGACACCTGTGTAACCAGCTGGATTCATATATACCGAGGCTCCAGTTCCTTCCTGCCATTTCATAACAACGTTGTTAGGGATATCGGAAAATAATATGTATCCACCATATTTATTCTTAGGTTCGTTAATCCAAACCGGACCTTCAGACCATTCGAATCCACCACAAAGCATCTCAATCTTAGAGTCTTTTTCGATGAGTTGATTAAGCGCTTGTTCAAAACGATCGATTCGTCCGATGTGTGCGAAGTTAGTTGTATTTTGTCCAAAGCCAGTCGCTTTTATAGCGATAAGCATAGTTATCGTGATTAGATATTTCATTTTATTGATCGATTATTTTAAAGCGCTGTAGCCCATGAGTTTGAAATTTCCCGCCAATTGGGAATAGCCGGGGTTGATTTGACTCAAAAGTATACCAATAAATTTTTCTTTTGGATCAACCCAAAATGATGTGTAGAAGTAGCCTCCTCCGTTGAAGCTTCCTTGAGATTCTGGATGGAGATGTTTTTCGGAGTTGATAACGACGCCGACACTAAGACCAGATGCCGTACTAGATTCCGGGTTGGATTGGTGTACGCCTCGCGAGATCATATCAACAGTCTTGCGCCCAAGGATTCGTTCGCCGTCAAGTTCACCATCATTGACTAACATCTGCAAAAAACGTGCATAGTCATATGCAGTGGAGATGATGCCAGCACCGCCTAGGGCAATCTTGTCAGGATTACGCTTCCACCATTCTGGTTTGTTATTAGGCGCTTTTTCATCGAAAACGCTTTCATCGAACAGTGCCAGCTTTCCATTCTTTGTGGTATAGACTGAAGGCATCCGATTCCATTTGTTTTTTGGGACTGCAAAACCAGTGTCTTTCATTTTTAGTGGCCTGAAAAGTTCCTCCCTCATGTATTTGGCAAATGGCCGTCCATCGAGTACTTCGATTACTCGCCCAAGGACATCCATGTTCATACCGTATGTATGACCTTCACCGGGTTCGTGAGCTAGAGGAACTCCGGCTAGCCGTTTTATGTTCTCTTCCAAACTGATATCTTCACCGGGCCAGGCATCGATGATTTTTTCTTTCATATACCCTGCACGACCTTTGTAGGTGAAAATCGGATAAACAATTCCTGAGGTGTGCGTAAACAGTTGGTTCATTCGGATTTTTTTCTTCGCAATTTGAGTGACGAATGCCTGTTTTTCTCCATCCCATGATTCTAGAACGGTTTGTTCTTTAAACTCAGGTAGGATGGATCCCAGTTCGGTATACATATTGTATTCAGCCTTTTCGAATAACTGCAAAGCGGCCACTGTTGTAATAAGCTTGGACATGGAGGCAATACGGAAGAGAGTATCTTTTTTGAGTGGTTTTTTACTCTCGATATCGGCCCAGCCAAATGCTTTATGATAACCAATTTTTCCATCTTTAATCAATATGCCTACTGCTCCAGGAACTTCATTCCGGTCGATGCAACCTTGAATCATTTTGTCGATGCGCTTTAAACGGTCGGAGTCAAATCCAGCCTTAGAGGGCTTGGTTGTTTTTAGATCTTCAGCGTGTCCGTAGGTAAAAGCCAATAGGCAGAAAATTACGAAAAGGTTCATTCTTACTTGAGAAATCATAAAATTTTGAGCACCTATTCAATACCGATATTGTCAATTCGTCGAGTAAATCTAAACCGTCAGTGGATGTGGTGGTAGGTTGTAATCTATCAATAGATTGTAGTGTTTAGTTGAATGAACTGTGCAGATAACTTTAATCTTTTGGCAGGATGATCCTTTTTCAATCAAATCGATTATTATTAGTATTAATTGTAGTTTGTTCCTTTGGGCAATCCTCAATGGAAGGAGCCAAGCGGCCAAATATTTTGTTTGTTATGGCCGATGACTTGGGTTGGATGGACTTGGCTTGCCAAGGAAACAAACTTGTTGAGACCCCGAATCTAGATCGTTTGGCTAAGCAAGGAATGCGTTTTACGAATGCCTATTCTGCAGCTCCAGTTTGTTCGCCAACTAGAGCTGCAGTATTGACTGGTCAGGCACCTGCACGTGTGCGCATGACTTCACACTTGCCTGGTAAATTTTTCCCAAAGGATAATCGTCCGCAGCCAGCAGATATGCTGGCTGCGATTGAGCCTCATCATGTTACAATTGCAGAACGTCTAAAGGAGGCTGGTTATGCTAATGCGTTTCTTGGAAAGTGGCATATTGCACCCAGTGCAGGACCAAATGGTAAAGTGGCAACCAAGCATTCTCCTTTAAATCAGGGGTTTGATATTAATATTGGAGGTGCATCGTATGGTGGTCCGCCGAGTTTTTTTTCTCCATACCGTATTTCAACTCTACCTGACGGGGAACCAGGTGAGTATCTTCCGGATCGATTAGTGGATGAAACGATTAATTTTATTCAAAGTAAAAAATCTCAGCCTTGGATGGTTCATCTCTGGTTTTATACGGTGCATTGGCCAATGCAGGCGCCAGATGCTTTGTTGAAAAAATATGAAAACAGAAAAGGTCCGGGTCTAAATGACACGCGGTACGGTGCAATGATAGAAGCAATGGATATTGCAATGGGAAGATTGCTTAATTCGTTAAAATCAATCGGAGTGGATGAGGAGACATTGGTGGTTTTCACCAGCGACAACGGAGGTTTTGCTGGTGTGTCAGATTGTCGTCCATTACGAGAATCAAAAGGTCATTTATATGAGGGAGGTATTCGTGTGCCAATGATTGTTCGTTGGCCCGGTTTGGTGAAGCCAGGAATGTTATGTCATGAGCCTGTGGTGAGTATGGATTTTTATCCGACTTTTCTTGAGATTGCTGGAATAAAACCTATGAGTAAAAAACCTCTTGATGGTAAGAGTTTAGTATCACTTTTTAAACAAGATGGTGAATTTGAGAGCAGGGATCTCTACTTTCATTTTCCTAATTATGCTTGGCATATGGATAATCGTCTTGGTGGGGCTGTGCGATCTGGTGATTATAAAATGATACGCAATTATGATGATCAATCAGTTGAACTATACAATTTGAAGTTAGATATAAGTGAGACCAATAATTTGGTTAATGAGGAGCCTCAATTGGCTCGAAGTTTGAATAATAAACTTACTATGTGGCTTGAGGAAACCGATGCTTTAATGCCTAAGCCTCCAAATCCAAGGGTTAAATAACTAGTTTTTTGTTTCTTGATTTTATCCAGTTTTAGGACGAAAATTTTTTCAGTGACGTTTTTGAGACGGTTAATTTTACTTTTGTTGCTGTTGGCTTGGGTGCCGGCGTCATCACATTGTCTAATTGCCGCAGCTCTTCAAAATGCAATTGTTAGTGACTGTTGTGTTGATTCCAAAAAAACACAAACTACTGATTCTCACAATAATTCAGATTGCTGCCCTTTTTGTGATACATTTGAGTCTGGTAAATTTTTAACTTCCTCAAAAGATAAATCAGATACAGTTGAGGGGGTTGTTGGTATTTATCCTTCAATTAACTCTCTTGTTAGAATTCCTAATCGTTCGAAGGCATTATCTTTTATTCCTCATGAGAGTCCGCCATCGGCTGTTTCCTGGCAATTTGAAATCCGGTCGGCCCGACTTGGGCGTTCACCCAGTATTTTATTCTAGGAACCATTTCTCAGGTTCCTATTTCTCTAATCTACCATAAGGCACGGGTGTGTCTAAAGGTTGGTGAAAATGGGTTTGAATTGGATGTATAATTTAAAAAGAAAGGAAACAAAAATGAATTTAGTAATGAATAAAATGAAGAGTTTGGCCGCTGTCACGACCATAACGATATTGGGAATGGTTACTGTTATGTCAGCGGATGGTGATCCAGATGCTAAGCAAGAGGTGCGCGATATTGCAGCTATTAAGTTGCTGAAGGAGCGTAAGGATATTTCGTTAGCTTATGTCAAGGGATTGGTATGTCCTTCGTGTGCACTTGGAATTCGTATCAAGGTCGGGAAGTTGCCATTTGTAGATTCAGCTCGTTATAAGCGAGGCGTCGATATGGATGCCAAGACGCAGTTGATCACCGTGGCAATACTGCCAGGATTGAAGGCTGACGTTGAAAGTTTAAGTAAGGCTATTACTGCTGCTGGGTATGATCCTATTGAGAGATACACTATCCAGGGTGGCAAGTTGAAGTCGCACCCCTTCGCTAAGGCAAAAAGTTCTAAGTAACCATGTTGAAACGCATTGCGACGCTATTTGGTGTCGTATTATCCATTTTGGTT
>MDTE01154841.1_pt1 | contig 14279 bp, 16 predicted proteins | sample 811231 | NCBI WGS metagenome assembly MDTE01 (sample SAMN05326651, study PRJNA326480) | marine metagenome | isolation source: seawater | place: Indian Ocean: Red Sea | collected 2010 | reverse complement strand
TGGACTATTACTTGATCAAGTGGACTTTTAAATTCCTCTAAAATTGACAATATTTTTTCATTCAAAAGACTAAGATTAATTTCTAAATTTGGATAAGACTTAAATTTTCCTGCATTGCTTATATTTTGTTGATCTTCCTGCCTTGAAGATGATCTTAAGATAATTTTTTTTCCTTTAAAGATTTTTTCAATTTTTTTTAGAATTTTTTGTTTACTTCGAAAATAGTCTTTTTTTTTAAAATAAAAAATTTTTGGTACAATTATATTTATTTTTTTTTGGTACTTTTCTAGTTTTATTAAAGTTTCAGCCTTTGTAGGCATTTTAAATCCTATTTAAAAAATATTTTTTATTGATCAGAATTATTCGTTTTATTTTTTTTTGTGAATAAACTCTTTATCTTCATTTTAATTTTTCTCCAATAAAAAGTTACGGTAGCACTCGCTGCTGCTATTGCCGCAATTATTGCCTGCAAAATGACTGATCCTGTTCCTGGATCAAGATAAGCAAATGCATTAGTTAAACTGAAAAAATAAACTATTAATATATATTTAATTAATCTTATTAAATACTTCATACCTTTTATTTACAACAATTTTTATTTTTTTCTACCAAACTTTGACTTTTGGAAAAAATGTCAGCCATTTACCTCCATTAATCTTATAATTTTTTTCTTTATTTATAATTTCTTTTGCATGATTCCATGCAAAAAGAACTGCAACATCTGGTTTTTCTTTCAAAAAGAATTTGTGATCTATTATGGGTATATGAGATCCAGGAGAATATTTTCCAATTTTTTCTGGAGTGGTATCAGTTATGAAGTCAATTAGGTCTGGTCCTATTCCACAGTAATTTAATATGGTAGTGCTTTTTGATGTTGCAGCATAACCGCATATTTTTTTATCTTTGCTTTTTAATTCAACTAATTTTTTCTTTAAATTTTTTTTTGAAATTTCACAATTTTTTTTAAATTTTTCACAAAATTTAGAATTATCTAAATTGATTTTCTTTTCATATGAAATAATCTTATTTGCATTTGCAGTTTTTGTTCTTTTTGACTTTTTTCTGCAAATTACATATCTCATAGAGCCACCATGAGTTATTTGGGGAATTAACTCTATTAACTTTAGGTCAAATTCATAAGCAATTTTACTTATTGCTATACCTGAAAACAAATAAATATGTTCATCATAAATTTGATCGTAAGAATTTTTTTCATAAACAGAGCCCAAATATGGTTCCTCAAATACAAAAACACCATCTTTACTTAATAATTTATCAACCGTGTTAAATAAATCTCTCAAATCTGGTATATGGCATACAACATTAGCACCACAAATAAGATCCGTATTTCTGGTAAAATCATTTAAATCACTAATATTATTAGTATTGAAAAATCTATTAATAGAATTAATTCCTTTTTTTCTTGCAATATCACTTACATTCTTTGATGGTTCAAAACCGATAGCATCAATACTAGTGTTTTTAAAGTTTTTTAAAAAAGTTCCATCATTTGAACCTAATTCGATTATTTTTGAATTTGAACTTAAAAATTTTTTTGACCATTTAGCATATTCATTAAAGTGTCTTATCATAAACTTAGAGCTTGAAGTATAAAATGGATAATTTTTATGAAACATTTTTTTTACAGAGGGATATTCATCCAATTGAAATAATGAAAACTTTTCTGAAAATCCAACTTTTAAATTATAGAAAAATTCCTTACTAAAATCTTTTTTTTTTAAAAATCCGTTTGCTATTGGCATTTTGCCAAAAGACATGAAAGGGATTATTTTATTTCCACTTAATTTGCACTTCATTTAACAACTCCCTTAAATAAATTTAATGTTTTTTTTATCTGAATATTTAATTTTCCAGTGGATCTAAAACCAAGGTCAGAAATTTTTTTATTACTAGCCTCATAAGAAAATTGATTCATAATTTTACTTGAAACTAGTTTGATTTTAATTCTTTTGTATTTACTAATTATTGACAATAAACTTCTTAAATCAATATTATTAGTTAGTACGTTAAAAATATTGTTATTAAATAAATTTTTTGAAATAACAAACTTTATACATTTTACTGCATCATTTAAATCTAAATAAGGTCTTTTTTGATTAAGAGCAGTCTTCCAAACGGTTAAAGGAATGTTAAATGCAGCCTGATAACAAAATTTATTCACTGCTGTGTGGAATCTCATACCTGAAGAGACACCATAAATAGTTCCTAACCTAAGTATTACAAATTTCATTTTATTTTTTTTTGCTGAATTTAAAATATATCTTTCTTCCTTTAATTTACACTCAGCATATGGACTTTGAGGATTAAGATTATTATTATCATCTTCAAACATGATTTTTTTACTTGATCCATAGACACTTGTGGATGACAAAAAAATACATTTAATTTGTTTTTTTTTACAAATATCTACAATTTTTTTAGTAGATAAAAAATTATTTCTAATAAGTTTTTTTTTAATTTTGAAACTTTCTACAGCGTTAGTAATAGCTGCTAAATGAATTATAATATCTCTAGATTTGATTATTTTATTTAAGTCGAATTTTAAAATATCTTGTTCGATAAATGTTACTCTTGGCTTAATTTTTAAGTTAAATAAAATATTCTTTTTATTTTTAAGCGCATAATCAAAAACAACAATTTCTTTTAAATTTTTAAAACTATTAATATTATTTAGTAATCCAGATCCTATATGTCCCAAGCCACCAGTTATTATAAGTCTCATTTGATTAAAGTTATGCTATATTTAATTAATGTTTATAAATTTCATTAGTTTCTTAGCATATTTAAATTAAATGAAAAACTATATTTTTAAATTATATGATTTAATAAAATTTATTTTTTATTTCTTCTGCACGAGTTTTACAAACATTAAAAAAATTTCTCCAAATCATAAGTTGAATAAAAAATTAACAGTTTCTTTAACGGCAAAAAAAGAAAGGTTTTATTCTTTACATATAGTTCTAAAATCAATATTTAATCAAACAATTTTTCCTGATGAAATAATTCTATGGATTGAAAAAGATTATAAAAATTATTTACCTAAGCGAGTACTCAATTTAAAAAAAAAGGGTTTAAAAATTTTTTATTGTAAAAATTACAGATCTTATAACAAAATTATACACACACTAAGATTAAGAAAGAAAAACTATATAATTACTTTTGATGATGACATAATTTATCACAAAAAGTCTATTGAATATCTTGTTAAAAAGATAAAAAATTCAAATGAAAATATAATTGCAAACAGAATACACAGAATAAAACTAATCAAAAATAAACCTATAAGTTATGTTGAGTGGAATTGGAATTCTACAAACACTCAAAAGCACAAATTAAATTTTCAAACAGGTGTTTATGGTGTCTTATATCCGCCAAATTGTTTTCATAGAGATATTTGTAATTCAAAAATTTTTCAAAAATTATCTCCAACCGCAGATGACTTGTGGCTTTATTGGATGATAAGGCTCAATAAAAGATTTGTTATATGGTCAGGATTTAATAAAAGGAATATTGAAATAATGAATCTTAATAATAAAAATTTAAGAAAAATAAATATTTCTAATAATAATAATGACTATCAAATAAAAAATCTTATAAAATATTATAAATTTCCTAAATAATTTTTATGTACCAAAATTTAAATAGATTAAACCATCTAACTAATTTTATAGAAGATGGAGGCAAACGAATTAATTATGAAGAGGAAAATTCAAATTTGTTTGGAGACAAAATAACAATAATTACAGTAGTAAAAAATTCTCATAAAAATCTTGAAAAAACAATCAATAGTGTTCAGAAACAAAAATTCCCAAATAAAGAATATATAATAATTGATGGTAATTCTAAAGATGGAACAAAAGAGTTAATAAAAAAATACGAGAATGAGTTGGATTACTGGTGTTGTATTAAAGATGAGGGTATTTATGATGCCATGAATTATGGACTAAAGCTGTCTTCAGGTAACATAATTACAATGATAAACTCTGGTGATGTTTTTACAGTAAATGCATTAGATATTGTCTCAAAATACTTTTATAAAAATAAAAATCTAGATTATTTATTTGGTACTGTAGAAAGACATTATTTAAATAATAATAGCATTCTTAAATCAGGCTTTGATAAAAAAAGAATTAAATATAATTTTGACTCTCAAACATGTCATTCCTCTGGTTTTTTTATCAAAGAAAGTTTGCAAAAAAAAATAGGGCTATATAATTTAGATTTCAAATGTTCTTCAGATTATAATTTATTTTACAAGATTTTGACAAATGACAAATTTATTGGTGATTCAACAAAAAAAAGCGAAATGGTAGGTATCGTTGCTAGCGGAGGTTTTTCGAGTCAATATGGATTTTGGAATAGATTGTTAGAAGAGTCTAAAATTAGAATACATAATCGGCAAAACTATTTTTTAATATTAATCATATTTTTAAACACTATTTTTAAGTATTATCTAAAAAAAATTTTTAAAAATTAAGTTTTTCAATTACTTTACATATATTTGGGTTATTTATATTCTTGCGTAAATTAACATAACCTTCATTAATAAGTTTTTTCTTAATTTTTTTATTATTTAAAACTGTCTTTATTTTTTTATAAATATCTTTATAGGATTTAGGATTAATCATTAAGGCTGCATTTCCAACTTGCTGCTTCATTCCATAAACATTAGAACAGACCACCGGACAACCACAATACATTGCCTCAATAGGTGGAATATTTGTTGGACCACAAAAACTAACATAACTCAATAAAGAAGCTTTTTTGTAAAAAGATGGAATATCCTCATTTTTAACATATCCTAAAATATGAATAAATTTATTTAATTTTAGATTTGAAATTTCATTTTTTATTTTTAATAAACTGTTCTTATTTACACCAACTAAAATTAAATCAATTTTTTTTGAATATTTATTAATTAAATTAAATGCTTTAATAAGATTTAAGTGATTTTTGTGCTCCCAAAACTGAGCAGGATAAAAAATAAATTCTTTTCTTGGTAATTTGTATTTTTTGTATATATCAACAATTTTTGATGATTTGATGTATTCTGGAACTTCAAATTTACATATAAATATTTTTTTTTTACTCAATCCATAACAATCAATTACATGTTTCATTCCAATTGAAGAGTCTACAATTACTGCTATGGAATTTTCACAAATTTTTGAATAGTAAAAATCCCTCCTAAGTTTTTCAATAAAAGAATATTCTTTAAAATTTTTCTCATATTTATGCATTAAATCATGAATAGTAGTAATTGATTTTGCAAAAATTTTTGATGACAATTCCTCTTGTGAGGGAAATATCATTAAATCACATTCTGCTTTGTTTATTTGATTAATTTTTGGACTCAAAAAATTGCAAACATTTTTATAATATTTTTTTGAGAAGAATAAAAGACCTAAATAATTTAGGTAGTTATCAAATATAGAATTTTTTTTTAATTCTATTACACTAAAATTAGTCGGTAAATATTTTTTCCAAATTTTATTATTAACAAATACTTGTATTTTATATTTTTTTTTATCTAATTTTTTCATATTTTTTATTAAAGTAAGACAATACTGAAATGAACCACCTGAATGGGGTAATACTGACAAATATAAACCAATTTTCTTCATTAATTTTAAGAAAAAATTTTTTTTAGTTTCAGACAAACATAATTTATTTGCTTTCTTGTTAGGCCTAAACCACTTGGTAAATAAAAACCATTTTTTGATAAAAATTCTGTATGTGGTAAGTTTTCTTTTTGACGATAATTATACTTTTTAAGAAGTGGTTGCTTATGCAGACCCCAGAAAAATGGCCTTGTTTGTATACCTTCGACAAATAAACTTTTTCTTATTTTTTCTACGTCATATTTTTTGTTTTTTATTACTAAACCAATAACCCAAAAAATGTTATTAGAATAAAAAGTTTTTTTTGGTTGTAGTTTTATATGGTTTATTTTTTTTAACTTTTCATAGTAAAGATTCCCAAATTTTCTCTTCAACTTTACAATTTTATTTATATTTTCATATTGTGCCAAACCAATCGCAGCTTGAATATTTGACATTCTATAATTCCATCCAATTTCCTTATGGAAAAATCTTTTTTTTTCAAAACATAGATTTTTTAGACTTTCAAACTTTTTAGCTAATTTTTTATTATTAGTAAATATCATACCACCTTCTCCGGTGGTAATATGTTTATTAGTATAGAAACTAAATGTGCTTATATCTCCAAATGAACCACACATTCTTTTATTTATTTTTTGTCCAATAACTTCTGAGGCATCCTCAATAACTATCAATTTGTATTTCTTAGCTAAGCTAATTAATTTTGGCATGTATGTTGGTAATCCATAAATATGAACAGCTAGTATTGCTTTAGTTTTTTTAGTAATTTTTTTTTCTACTTGTTTCAAATCCATATTCCATGTCTCTGGGTCAACATCAATAAAAACTGGTTTTGCATTGGCACGAATAATAGGGTTTAGACATGAAATTATTGTAAAAGAAGGCAAGATTACCTCATCATTTTTTTTTAAATTTAGTGAGGCAAAAGCTATATCTAGAGCTGCGGTTCCACTAGAAACTGCAATTCCAAACTTTCTTTTTACAAATCCTGATAATTTTTTTTCAAGTAATTTTACATATTTTCCATCTGAACCAATCCATCTTTGATTTATGCAATCTGCCAAATATTTTTTTTCATTTCCAATGAATATTGGTTCATTAACAGGAATAATTTTTTTTTTCACTTTATTTGATTTTAGTTTCTTTATCTAATTTTGCTTCAAATCTTTCTTTGTCATTAATTTCATCATACGGACCTTGTTTAACTTCAAAAATTTCACATTCATCAATTACTTTAAATCCGTGACCTCCCTCAGATAATAAGATTACATCGCCTTTTATCAATATTTTGCTTTCTAGATATTGTTTTTCATTGTTGTAAAAATCTACTCTTAGTTTTCCTGATTTAATAAACAATACCTCTTGTGTAAATTCTATTTTTTTAGATATTTTTTTGTGAATGTGAGGTTTTATTTCGTACCCTGATGGTCTTTTCATGTATCCTAATTGTTGTGAGTAATTATCTGGTGTAAAAAATTCTATACCTTCTTTTTTATAATTATTTCTAATAATTATTGCATATACTTTTTTATCTACTTCAATTTTTTCTATCATCTTTTTTATAATTATTTATAACTTTTATAATTTTATTTAATTTAATTTCACTGATACCGTTATATATAGGAAGGCTTAAAGTGCTTTTTGATACATTTAAACTATTTTTTAATTCAAGTTTGCTGAACTCACAATTTTTAGTGTAACCTTTGTTCTCAAAGGTAAGTTTATTATAATGAATACTTAAAAAGATATTATGCTTTTTTAAGTATCTTAAAAAATGTTTTCTACTTTTAGTCAAAATTGCAAATATATGAAATGAATGGAAAGAATTTTTTCTTATTTTTGGAAGTATAATAGATAAATTTTTAATTTCACTTATATACTTTTTTGCTATCCTATTTTTTTCTTTTAAATACAATTTAAAGTATTTTAATTTTAAGTTTAAAATGGCAGCCTGAATTTCGTCTAATCTAGAGTTGATACCAACATTGTTTGTATTTCTTTTTCTATCCCACCCGTATTCTCTATATCTTTCTATTTTTTTAAATATTTTTGAATTGTTTGTAATTATCATTCCTCCATCACCAAGTGCACCAAAATTTTTTGTTGGATAAAAACTTATAGTTCCGATGTCTCCAAAAGTACCGACATATTTATTTTTTATCTTTGATCCTAAAGCCTGAGAACAATCTTCTATTACATAAAGTTTATATTTTTTTGCTATTCTAATTATATCTTTCATATCACAACATTGACCATAAATATGTACTGGGAGAATTGCTTTAGTTTTTTTATTAATTTTATTTTCAATTTTTTTTGAGTCTAATGTATAAAATTCCTTATCAATATCTATTATAACAGGTCTAGCACCTACGTTTATAATTGCAGCTGTAGTTGCTAAAGCTGTATGGGATGTTGTAATTATTTCATCTCCTTTTTTTATACCCAGAATTTTTAAAGATATAATTAATGCATCAGTTCCATTTTTTACACTTACTGCATTTTTAACATTTAGCAATTTTTTGATAGTATTTTCAAGTTTTCTTACCTCATCACCTAAAATATATTTTCCACTTTCTAATACATTCAATATAGCTTTTTGAATTTCTTTTTTATTAAGTGTATACTCAGTTTTAGGATCAAAAGAATATATTTTCATTTTTTTTTAATATAATTGCTAAAAAAGTTTTTTATTAATCTTAAGTATAAAGAGAAATTTATTTTATTAGTCAATGTTTTATAAAAATTTAAAGAATATTTAATGTATATTACAAAATCCTCAAATATTAAATTATCAGATCTTTTCAACAAAATAGCTTTATGATAAAATACTCTATCTGCAAACATGTTTAGTGAGGATATGTTAACTATTTTACTTTTTAAAAATCTGTTTAATTTTTTTGCAACATAATTTTGGGATGAAAAATAAGATAAATAGTCATTTGTCAAAAAAGAAATTGCATCATTAGTGATATCTACATTTACAAGTTTTCTCTCATCCCATAATATTTGTCCATATTTTGACAACATAATTGGCAATATAAAATCAGTATATGCATAGACACCTGTAGATTTACCATTAATTCTTAAAGGAGATCCGACATTCTGATTTTTTCTGATCTTTTTTAAAATTTTTGTATTTATTATACCATAAACTCCTATCAACCTTATCTCTTGAGTTAAATATTTGTTTATAAACTCTTGATGATTATAATTAAAAACACCTGTTTTGAATTTTTTTTTATTTTTTCGTTTTATAATTCTTCTATAATTAGAGTAAGAGGCGACGACATTTTTTTTATAATTCGATTTTTCAATGTTCTTAATTAATTTCATAAGAAAATTCGGTTCCATGTAGTCATCATCTGCAAGCCAAGTAAACCATTTTGATTTTGCTTTATTAAGCAAAAAGTTCATATTTTTATTTTCACCTAAATTTATTTTATGATTGTAAATTCTTATTCTATTATCAAAAATATTGAGTTTATTTTTGTCTATTTTTTTATGTATATAGTCATTACCTATGATTACCTCAAAATTTTTATACGTTTGCTTTAAGACAGAATTCAAGGCTCTAATTAAAAGTCTATCCCTGTTATAAGTGGTGATACCAATAGTGATTTTCATTATTTGAATATGTTGACCTTTAAATTAAATATTTTTTTTTTATATTTAATTTTAAAAGAAAATTTCTTAAAATCTCTTGCTAGAATATTAAATAAAAAAATTTTTTCTTTTTTAAAACTCTGATTATCCAAATCAATAATATTTGTTTTTAACAAATTTATTCTCTTATTCACTTTAATTTTTTTAATTCTATGTTTTTTTGGTTTAATTTTTCCATTTCTAATTTTAAACCAATTTTGGATAAACAAAGTTTTTGATAATTTTAACGAAGCTTCATATAAATCTTTTCCATATATTGGGAAATTTAAATCTAATTTCTTTCTTATATAAATTTTCCCACCATCGATAGTTTTATCCATTTTATGTAAACTTACACCCTTGTATGTTTCATTTATTATTGACCATACATACGGATCTTTACCTCGATTGTAGGGAAGAAATGAAGGATGAATATTCAGATTATTTTTAAATTTATTCAAAAAATTTTGATTAAAAATTCTTGAACCCCATAAATTTAATAACCAATTAAATTCATTTTGTTTAATTTTATTTAAAAAAAACTTTATATTTTTGTTTACAAAAAAAATTTTTTTACTTTTTAAATATCTTATTATATTTTTATCGTTATCTAAAACACAAACTGTAAAATCGTCTTTACCTTTATTAATTAAATACTTAATTATATTTAGTGCAACATTCTGTTCTGATTTATCTGAGGAGCAAGTTATTAGAATTTTCATTAATATATAAATATAGACATCTTATATAATATATGGCAATAAAATCATAAATTTTATATTTAATTTAATAATGAAATTAAAAAAAAATGTAGTTTTAGTTACAGGTGGAAATGGAAGATTTGGAAAAGTATACAGAAAATATACTAAAAATCCAAATATTCATTTTCCAAATAAAAAGGAATTAAATATTCTTAAAATTAATTCTATAGAAAAAAAAATAAAAAAACTCAAACCCAAATATGTTATTCATCTTGCTGGTCTATCCAGACCAATGAAAATGCATGATGAAAGTATCGATAAAAGTATTGATTTAAATATTATTGGAACATGCAATATTACAAAATTATGTTTTAAATATAATGTTAAACTTATTTATTTTTCAACTCACTATGTATACCCAGGTACTAAAGGTGATTATAAAGAAAATGATCCAGTTTTACCATATTTTAACTATGCATGGAGTAAACTTGGTGGCGAATGTGCAGTTTCTATGTATAAAAATTCTCTGATATTAAGAATTTGCATGACAGAATATCCATTTGTTCACAAAGAAGCTTTTGATGATGTTAAAAACAATTTTATGTTTCATGAAGATTTGGCAAAAATATTAGATAAATTAATTGATCTAAAAGGTGTTTATAACATTGGTGGTAAAAGAGATACAGTATTTAATTTTGCAAAAAAAAATAAATTCAAAGTTAAACCAATTAGCGCAAAAAATAAATTTGGAAAAAATTTTCCTTTAAGACATGATATGAATATAGATAAAATACGTAAATATCTAAAAAAGAATTATGAAAAAAATTAAAAAAATATTTGCAGCAGGTCCATCAATTACTAACCATGAGATTAATGTGGTCAATAATATGATGAAAAATCATTGGGACGACTACACTTTTGTTGAAAAATTTGAAAGAAATTTTTCTAATTTTCATAAAAGAAAATTTGGGCTTATGACACCTTCTTGTACGCTAGCTATTCATCTTATTTTAAAGACCTTACATATAAAGAAAAATGATGAAATAATTGTTCCCATAACTACTTGGACTGCATCCATTGCGCCTATAGTTGATATAGGTGCTAAACCAATATTCGTAGACGTAAAATATGATAGCTGGTGTATTGATGATAAATTAATTGAAGAAAAAATAACAAAAAAAACTAAAGCAATATTAGCAGTTGATTTATATGGTAATATGCCAAATTATAAAAATTTAATTAAGATATGTAAAAAGTATAAACTATTTCTGATAGAAGATGCTGCTGAAGGTCTTGGCTCAACATATTACAAACAAAAAGCAGGTAAGTTTGGAATTGCTAGTGTTCATAGCTTTCATAGAACCAAAACTATATCAACAGGAGAAGGTGGTTTCTTATTAATAGATGATAAAAAAATATTCCAAAGAGCAAAAAAATTAAGAGATCTAGGAAGATCGTTAATTGATCCATATATTGCAGAAGAGGTTAGCTTAAAATATATGCCATCTAATTTACAAGGAGCAATGGGGTGTGCTCAATTAGATAGAATAAAGGATCTTTTAAAAATAAAAAAAAATATTTTTAATCAATATATTAGAACTTTAAAAAAAAATAATATCAGTTTTTCTGCTAATATATCAGATAAAACTCAAAAAAACGGTTACTGGGCTACAACAATTGTCTATGATAAAAAATACAAAATTGATGCTTTGAAATTAATCATATTGCTTAAAAAAAAAAATATACCTGCTAGAAATTTTTTTGCTCCATTAACAACGCAAAAAGCTTACTTTAAATTTAAAAAGAATAAAGAAAATTTTCCTATTGCAAAAGACCTTTATAAAAATGGTATTACATTACCATGCCACTATAAGTTAACCAATAAACAGATCAAATTTATATGTGACACAATTAGTGAAATTTTAAAATCAAAAATTTCAATTTGAAATTAAATATCCTTTTGGCTGGTTAGAAAACAATAACTTTCTATAAATTTCCATATCAACTTTAAACTTATTTTTGTTTTTTTTAATAAAAACATCCAATGCAGTTTGAGGATTATTTTTTTTATTCCATTCTCTTGGCCTGTGTTTCTGGACAGGGATATCATTTACAATAGTATCTCCACAAATAAGATACTGTCCATCTTTTACAAATTTTGAGTAAATATTTAATTCTTTTAACACATGATTATGAGTGTGATTTGAGTCAAGAATCACTAATATTTTTTTTGAATTTTTAACATAATTTTTTATTTTTTTTATAGTTTTATCTGAAGTACTATCTCCCTTAATCAATATAATTTTTTTACGAAGTTTTTTTTGACTGTGAATAGCAATCTTAACGTTGTTTGGAATAAATGTATCAATACCAATATATTTTTTCCCACCCACATAATCTAATATCATTGAATAAAAAAGAGAGCTACCACCCCATGCCACGCCTGTTTCAACTATATATTCAGGTTTAGTTCTATAAATTATATCTTGTATAACAAATAAATCTTCTGCAAGATTCAGAACAGGTTCTCCTAGCCACAAATTTTGATGTATCCATCTATATTTATCTGCTTCAATAAACACCTTTAGAGCTTTTTTTTCCAAACGAGTATTTTTTTTCATTAAAAAAGCTGATTTTTTATTTAATTTCAAAAATTTATTTTTTGATATTATTTTTTTTTTGTACATATTTATTTTTATCAATTATTTTTTTAAACTTACTTATATCTCTTATATATTCCTTTTCTGAAAAAATTTTATCACATAAAACAATTAATACTGAGTTATTAGATAAAAATTTCTGTGAAGCCCAAATATAAGTTGGAATAAGAATTGCATTTTTAGACTTATTTAACGTAATAGTTTTATATTTATAACCATCAAATAACTCAATTTTTATACTTCCATGTGGACAAAACAAAAGTTGTCTACATTTCTTATGTGCATGATAACCTCTTTTAGAGTTTTTATTTGCTAATACAGTGAATACTCTTTTTATTGGAAATTTAAATTCTGCAACTACAAGTAAACCATTTTTTGATTTAATTTTTTTTAATTTGAGAGTTTTAATTTTCATTGTTTTTTTTAGTTTAATATTTAAATTTATCTAATAATTTCTTTAAAAAACTCTTTTTAGCTCTCTGATCAATTTTTTGAATATAATTGTAAAAAAAATTCTCATCATATATTTTTTCATAATTTATATTTTTTGGATGATTTATTTTATATATACTATTTATTTTTATATCAGAAAATTTATTAAATTCTTTAAAATTTCCACTTGTTCCTGATCCATCAAATCCTGAATTATGAATCAAGTTTTGAAAGGGGCTCAATACAAGACCATTGTGTTTCAAAATATTATATGCCCAATTTACAGACCAAATTTTGTCATTGCCATTATAAGTAGTTTTAAAGTATCGTATCATCCATTCAGCAATATCCTTATTTTCATAGAATTTCTCAATTTTTTGATTCATATTATTTGTTTTAAAGTCATCCATATGAGTATTAAAATGTTTCCATGATTTTTTCCAAGTAGCCCAACCCCACGTAGAATTTAATTTAGAGAAATAATAAGATTCTCCTCTTGAAGATAATTGATTATTGCAATGGCCATTTATTTGCATAATACGATCATTATCTTCATATTTTTTTAGTAGAATTTTACAGAAATTAAAAAAAGTCAAATCTGGAATACAATCATCCTCTAATATAATGCCTTTTTCTTGATTTGAAAAAAGCCAATTGATTGACTCGATTACATTAATTTTGCAGGATTTATTTTTTTCGCTAAAAAGTTTATTAAAATTACATTCCCAATTGATTGCAGTAAAAATTTTTTTTACTTCTGCGCATAATTTAATGTCTTCTGGATTATTTTTTCTAGGACCATCGCAAGAAACATATAAATACTTTGGTTTTATTTTCTTTATAATATCGAATAATTTTTGCGTTTTATCAGGTCTATTAAATACTATTAATAATATTGGAATATCAAAGGACATTTTTAAATTTATTTATAATATATTTTAAATTAAATTGGACTAATTAATTTAAACAGTTATATCATCAATCATTTGAAAAAAGTTATTAAATATATCCTACCTAATCTAATAAAAAATATAATAAAAAAATTCTACTATAATAATAGAAAAAACATTACTTTTTTTAATAAATTCAATTCCTATAAAGAAGCCCTAGAGTATTCGAAAGAAACTACAAAATATTTAAATAAAAGTTTGGATGATAAAAATATAAAGGAATTTTTGCAATCAAATGATGTTGAGTTAGAT
>MDTE01004141.1_pt1 | contig 14279 bp, 11 predicted proteins | sample 811231 | NCBI WGS metagenome assembly MDTE01 (sample SAMN05326651, study PRJNA326480) | marine metagenome | isolation source: seawater | place: Indian Ocean: Red Sea | collected 2010 | reverse complement strand
CAAAAACTTTTAGATTTTGAACTAAATAAAAATAGAAAAAAACTGACATTTAAAAAAACTTACTCCACTTTAATTTCTGAAATTGAGAATCTTTTTATTATTAATTCAAAAAATCTTTTAAATAATGAATATGATGAATTTGAACAAATTGGTAGTGGCACTTACCATAATTCAAATGAATTGCCTGCTATATTAAAATCTTGGAATCAAAATATCTTTAATACAATTAATAAATACAACAGAGAAAAAAATAATAATATTAATAAAAAATTAAAACTTTTAAATGAAATTGAAAAAACTAGGAAAAAAAATAATGTGAACTGGATGAATATTTTAAGACATTCAATAAAAAATTCTCCATCTAAAACTCTCAAAATTCTAAATTCAATTAATTCAGATGATGATATTATTTCTAAGTTGTTTAAAAAATTAAATGAAAAATAAAGTTTTTTCCAATATGGTGTTGAATTGTTTTTTTTTCTTACCTCGGTTTATTTTTTTTAATAATAGCCAAAGCAATTCTTTCGGCTAGGCTTTAAAAGAGTTAGTAACGACAGGTTCCTTTTCATTTAAACATTTTAACGAAAAAAGATTATATTAATTTAATAACGAAACTAAATCAGATATTGGAGATTTGCTTCTATTTGCATATTTAAAACAAAATTTTGAAATAGCAATTTGAACATTATTGCTGAACCACCACTTGTCAATATCAGGCCATATTGCATTTAAATGTTTAGTAAGAGATTCATGAGAAAAATGAATAATTTTTACCTTCGCTAGCAAATTATAGAAATCCTTAGCATCATCTCTTAAATGTTCTAGATTTTCTCCAAAAAAGACAAGGGTAGGAATATTTCTTGAAAACACTTCAAGTACACCTGTTGAGTCATAACCAAAAATAATTAATTTATTTTTATTTAATTGTTTATTAAATGGGATAGCTTCATCACTTATTTTGATATTTTTGTCAAAATTTAATAACCTATCTTTTTCATAATACTTAAAATTTCTACTTGCACTATGTAATCTTACTGAAATTTCTTTTCTAATGTCTATAGATAATCCTTCAATTAAAGAAATCAGATTATAAAAGTGTTTATGATAATTAAATGTTTCATCCCATAATGAATTTTGGTGTGGATAGTGACATAATACCAAAAGAATACCATTGTATGAAATTTTTTTTCTTGAAGCCCCTACAGTTTTGAAAATAAATGCAGGAATTATATTTTTTTGTTTATTCTCCCACCCCCATGTTAAATATTTATCAGAAATTTCCATTTCTATCGTGTTTTGCGTATACCTATCTATTCCAGGAATATTACCATGCTGACCAATGATATATTTTGATCCTTTTTTAATTTTATTTGCTGACCACAATTTAAATAATTCGTCGAATTTATAATTATTACTTGTAAATATGAATTTCGGAGAGTGTGGCCAATTCAATAATTCTACTTGTTTATTTAAATTTACAAAACCTTCTAAGTAACAAATAGGCAATAATTCAAAAAGCAATTTTCTGGCTACAAGCTCGAGATTGTCATTTACAAGACTTTTATCTATCGAGAAATTTTTTCTTAATGATTGACTTTTTACATCATTGATAAAATAGCCTTTAGAAGATCTTCTTTTAGGGAATTGGCCGATTGCTAAATGAAGTTTCATTTCACTTAAAATTGGCAAAAAGGAATTAATAATAAAACCATCAGTGCTTTTATAAATATTACATGTTAATTCTTTTAATTTTTGTAAAATAGTTTTTGTAGCATTAAGATTATTTTTTTTTGACTCAATAATTTCAAAAGATCCTTTAGATAAATTATTATTTATTTTTTTTAATTTAATGTCTTTGAAATTAATGATTTCAAAAATATAAGAATATAAATTACTGTTCCATTCATCGTCATTACATGCCCATTGTGCAGAAAAAAAATCTTTTGTAGTTAAAGAATAATTAGAATGATTGAAAACTGAAACTTCACCAATATCATACTTTTCTAAACAATGATAAATTGAATTTACTCGATTAGTAATTAAATCGATAAAAAAACGAAACCAATGGCCTAGAAGTATTTTCCAAAACCTGTTATTATTATTTAAAGAATGGATTTGATTTAATTTCGAACAAAGTTCAGGAAATAATTTATTTTCTAATTTTCTTGCCTTATAAAAAATATCATCTTTATCTGATTGACTTAAAATGTATGGTCTTGCAACAATGTAATCAAGTTTTTGCCATATTTTTAGCTTGTGATAATCTAAACACCAATTACCTAAAAATATTATTGACTTATTTTTTGGAAATAAACGTTCATCAGAATTTGTAACAAGGCAATATGTATTACCAGAGGCCATTTTTATTTAGATATTTTAATAAGGTCATTTTCTAAAAGAATTTGAACCAAGTTTTGGACTTTAAAAATATCCTCTTTTAATAATTCTGCAATTGTGAGTAAATCATTTTTTCCATCAGAATAAGCTAAAATATCTAAAATTAAGCCTGAGCTTTCATATTGTTTTTTATTTTTTGATGAAATAGTAGGGTATAAATTATATTTGCTAAGCATAGGTTCGCATATTGTATTACTCTGATAAACTTTATTAATTTCAAGAATTTCAATTATTTTTTTTACTACATTAGCTCCTCCTGCTAAACCATTAGGTGAGATAAATGATAAGTCGTCTAATGATGTATGATACTCGTCATACTCTCCATATTTAGACCTCATTATTGAACAAAAAGGTAAATCTACTCCTGGCCAACAAAACTGTCTTTCATCACTACCACGTTCCAGATATGAGTATTGAGTATAATTATCTAAATATTTATTAAACACATATTTGGAAATTTTATCGATATAAGTATCTCCAGATTTTGAAGTTAAAAGTGAATAATTTCTATCATCCCCCAAGCAAGTAAGAACCAAACCTGCTTTTGTGTATTTTTTTAAATGATCTAAATTTTTACTTAAGTATACAATAGAGCCAATTGTTTCAGGAATAAATAAAATACGGTAAGTGTATCGTAAATTATTTAAAGACATAAGCCATTGAGAAATATGGGTGGTCACTACAGGACCTGAGAGCTCATTATTAGCCATAGAGGGATGGCATATGTATGTAGATAGAATTACTTCTTCTTTACTTTCACCCTCAATAATTAATTCACCATAATTTAAAACACCATCTTTTAATTCTGAGTCAATAACAACGTGGTAAGAATCATTATTTAATTTCTTTCTTTGATTATGAGAAAGGCAGAACCCCCAAGTTCTCTTATAATAGGAGGTAATATATGGGATGGCAGTAGGTTGATCAGGCAATGAGTAAAGATGGTTATCAAGTTCACTTAGCTCAATCCATCGATCTATCGGCTCTGAGTAACCTATGAGATGCAAATTATTTTTTTTAAAATCAATAATCTTATTACCATTATTATCTTCAATAAAAGCTTTTTTTACTATCCACTCTTGAGGTACAGTCCAATCAAAAGCTTTTGTGCCAGAAGGTACTTCATGTATTTTTAAGTTTGGTAATAATTTTTTGAGATAATATAAAGTCTCTCTAACCCCAGGTCCTAATATACTCCTACAAATGGGAAACAAGTCTTTAGCCCATTTATACATATTATCTGCTATAGAATTACTCATAAATCATTTATTTTTTCCAAAGCTATCGTTATAAAAATATTTGCAATTATATTTTTCATAAAATTTTGAAAATTCAATTTGACTATTTGAAATTTCATACTCTGGAACATAGCCCCAATCATTCATAACATCAGCCATCCAATATTCTATAACTTTTGTAGTTTCACTTGTGATACGCTTTTTCCATTGGCCAATGTTTTCACTTGATATTCCAGAAAATAATTTTCCTTCAAAATTATTTCCAAGATAGGGTTTTCCAGACATATCTGGAGAAATTAAACCTTTTTCATATTCAATATTTAAAAAATTTGAAACTATTTTCATTGTTTTTTCTGGATTTTTAACTAAATCTTCAAATCTAATTGCCATAAAAGATTTTGGAAAATTATTTTGATTTATTCTTGCTGATATTAAATCCATCCTTGCTCTATTTATATGACTGCTCAGAGCTTCAAGGCTATTTTCGCCAATGCTGGAATAGTAAGACTCAATACCTTCATTGATAGCAGCATAATTATCTCTAGGATCTCTTATAATAGAGATCATTTTTAGCTTTGGAAAATACTTTAAAAAACTCTCAAAAAAAATTGCTTGTGAAGTTTCTTTTATTATAAAAGGTTTATCACTCGAATTCATCTCATTTGCTTTTAACCATGAATTGCAAATTAAGAAAATCACATCTGATTTAAGCCTAAGATCAATTTTATTAATTTCATTATTAACAATTTTTAAAAAAAATTTTTTAATATTTAAATCTAATCCTTCCTTTACAGAATATTCTAAACTTTTATCAAGGACTTGTATTAATCTTTCCTTAAGAGAATTTTTTGAAATTTCTTTTTGAGATGTGAAACAGGAGAAATAAGCATAAAGTACTGTTAAATCTGTTGGATATGTATTAACACTTTTCACCCCATCGAATAACCTATGGAATAAACTTGTGCCTGACTTTCTATGACCAGTCAAAATAACTAAAGGAAAATCTTTCATATTTTAATTCATTTTATTAAATCTAATTTCACAGGTTGACCTCTTTTTACATCTACCTTTGTTCTTTTATAAATAATTTTATCTAAAAACTTTGGTGATAACCCATACCCAGGGCGTATGCTTTTAACATTCTCATTTGTAATTTTTTCTCCAGCTTTAATATCTTTAACAAAATATAAAGATCTCCTAAATATAATATTTGACCGTTCACTAGATTTTCTTCCATAATCTACTTTCCCAAGAGAATCCCAAGCTGTTTTTACTCCAATACATAATTCCTTCAATTCTTTAGCTTCTAGAGAAAAAGAATCATCAGGCCCACCGCCATTACGATCAAGAGTTACATGCTTTTCTATAATTGAAGATCCTAGTGAAACGCTAGTAATAGCAGTAGCATTACTTATGGTATGGTCTGAAAGACCAGTAACTAATTCAAATTTTTTTTGCATATCTATTAAAGTTCTTAAATTATAATCAGATGCAGGAGCTGGATAGCCACTTACGCAATGAAGTATCGCTAAATCTTTACATCCATTATCTAGAGCGGTTTCTATTGACTCCTGAATTTCAAAAGCATTAGCCATGCCTGTAGATATAATCATAGGCTTTTTTGTTTGTGCTACATATTTAATTAAAGGCAAATCAATAGCTTCAAAAGATGCTATTTTATAAGCAGGGGTATTTAAATCTTCAAGCAAATCAACTGCTGTATTATCAAATGGAGAACTAAATAAGGTAATGCCCACTTTTTTTGCATACTTAAATAATGACTCATGCCACTCCCATGGCATGTATGCTTTTTTATATAAATCGTAAAGCGTTTGTCCATCCCAAATACCACCTTTGATAATGAATTGAGAAGATCTAATATTCATAGTAATTTTGTCTGGATGATAAGTCTGTATCTTGATTGCATCTGCTCCAGACTTTTTTGAGAAATCAATTATTTTATATGCGTTTTCAATGTTACCATTATGGTTAGCTGACATCTCTGCAATTATATATGGGGAATAATTAGGGCCAATTTTTCTACCATTAATTTTTATAAAATTATTCAGTTAAGTTCCTTTATATATCTTTTCTTTTCCATACAAATAATTTTATGACTCATTAATTTTTTTCAATTTCATGGGATTCATTTTTTTTATATAAATTAATAGCTTTTTTATTATCTGAAAAATCCTTTAATGTAATTTTATCAACACTAATTACGTCAAAGGCATATTTACTTGCAACAGTGATTAATATTGTACCAGAATTGTTTATTTTTGATAAGGGATTTGAGTAAATTCTTAAACCTAATGAGTTCTCATTATTATTTTTTATTAAATTAATTGCTATCATCAATTTAGACGTTTAAAACCAGTATGGCACAAAGGACTTTGTAAAATTTTATTTACGTCAAGTCCTTCTTCGCAATCTTTTATAACAGCAAATATCAAGTCAAGTTCTTTAAAGTAACTATTTAATACCTCTTCAGTATGGGCTGTAGAAACATATATATTATTCGAAGAAAGATATCCTTTTTTGAGCATTTCTTGTGTGATTAAGGTTTTGTAGTGTATTGATTTTGGTGAATTGAATGAAAAACCAGATAAAGCAGGAATTCCCCAAGTTTTAATATCTAAAGAATATTTTTTTGCTAATGAGATCCATCGTGATTTGATGGTATCACCAATTTTAGAAATTAATTTCCATGATTTAATTTTCTCCATTACTTCAAGTGTTTTTAAGGCTGCAGATGGACCTATTCTTTCCGTCCAAAATGTTGAGCTGATAAATGTTGACTCGGCCTCAGTCATAATTTCTTTTCTTCCAATTATTGAAGTTATAGCGTAACCATTTCCCAAAGCCTTGCCAAAGGTTGCCATATCGGGCTCTATTTCATATTTTAAATGAATTCCTCCAAATGTTTCTCTAAAACCTGAGGTGCATTCATCAAAAATTAAAATAATATTATTATCAGTAGCCAGTCTTCTTACTTTTTTTAAATAATTATTTTTTGGCCCCTCATTTCTAGACACCTCCATTTTTATTGCTGCTATTTCACCTATATTTTTTGAAATTATTTCCTCTAATTGATTAATGTCATTATATTTAAATGGAAGTGTTGTTCCAGTTAATCCTCTTGGCACTCCACTAGGTTGTAATCCTGGTAAAAGATGACCATCCAAGTTTTTATCATTATTAAGATTTGTTGATAGATACCAGTCATGCCAACCATGATAGCCGCAAATTGCAATTTTATCTCTTCCTGTTGCGGCTCTTGCAATTCTTACAGCAATAGCATTAGCCTCTCCTCCGCTTCTTGCAAAGCGTGTCATATCTGCCCACTTATGTATGGAAAGAAGTTTTTCTGCTAAAAAAACTTCCTCTGGGCAATTTAAAGTAGACATGTTCCCATCTAAAATTACTTTAGTCACCGCTTCGTCAACTTCTGGGTTTCCATAACCCAAGATATTTGTACCTACTCCCATAAGTGACGTATCTATGTATTCTTTTCCATCAAGATCCCAGACCCTACAGCCTTTTGATTTACTAAAATAAGTTGGCCATTTATTAGGCAAAAACATTTCTGGTCTTTTAGAAAGTAACATTCCCCCGCCAGGAATAATTTTTTTAGCTTTTTTGTAAAGTCTCTGCCCTGAATTTGTTGTTTGCTTAGAATTAATTGATTTTTTATTGGCTAAAAATAACTCTGGTCTAATATTTTTCAACCCTAATATTTTTTGCCAACTAAAATGAATATTTGGGTTAAAGTGTTCGAATATATTCTTAACTACATCTAGATCTTCTTGGTTATCAACTGTCCATCTATTTTGTGACAAATTTTCTGAATGCATGATTGAAAACTGTTTAAATTTACCTGAATTACGTATGTAAGAAGTTACGTGTTCTTTATCATAATTTGTATTTACCTCAATATTTGCTTGTTCAAGAGAGGCGATAGACATTACTTCAACATCTAATCCGTCAGGATATGTGGGTGGATTAATGTTTGATAAATAATCAACTTTAAGCTCTCTAAATCTATGAATGCATTCATCAACTATTTTGGGGTCAACCAATGGGCAATCAGCAGTAATTCTAACTATTATATCTGCATTAAGAGATTTGGCAGTGTCATAAAATCTTTTTAAGACATTTTTTTCGCTTCCTTTAAAACACTTAAACCCAAGTGCCTCAACAACTAAATGTAATTTTTTATTTTTATCTTCTTCTGAAGCTGCAACAATAATGTCATTCAACTCTTTGGATTTTGATAAACGTAATAATAATAATTCAATCATGGGCCTACCAAGAATGGGTTTCAGTACCTTTTTAGGAAGTCTTTTAGAACCTACCCTTGCTTGAACAATAGCCACAACTCTCATAACTTATTCCAATTAGTGGGATTTAATAAATTTAAGTCATTTGAAAATAACCCATTAGGTAATTTAGGTAAGAAACCTTTAGATGCGATCATGATCTCTTTAAGTTGAAACTCAGACTCTACACCTACTATAACTCTTGAAACCTCAGGTATTGAATTTACAAATCTTATTGTGGCTTGCAAAGCAGTTAATTCATTTTCATAGAGCCATTGATGCCATATTTTCCACAGATTTCTCCATTTATTAAACTTTTTAGGAATTTCATTATTATCCATCAATAACAAGCCTTGTAAAAATATTGATCGTGCATGGATTTCAATTTTTTTTTTTCGAAGTATAGATAGTATGTCATCCTCAATCATTCTTCTATCTATGATATTTAAGGGTAATTGCACTATATCAATGTCAAAATTATTTATAATAGACTTTAATTGAATTGGATCATAAACGGATACGCCAATTTTATTTACCTTTTTTTCTTTTTTGAGAATTAATAAATATTCATATAATTTTTCAGAACCAACTTTTAATAGATCGTTGGAATTATGTATTAATATGGCATAAATATTATTTGTTTTTAAATTTTTTAAAGAATTTTGAAAATCAATATTAATTAATTTAAGATCATTTTCATTAATTTCATTATTATCAAAGTGTCTAGTTTTTGTGACTACTTTAAAATTTGATATATCTAATTTTCCTAAGATTTTTTCACTAACACCATAAGAGGGAGCCGTGTCCAAAAGATCAATTTTTTCTAATTTGGCATAGTTTAAAATTTTGTTCACCTCTTCTTCATTTACCATCTTTTTATTTGGATTTAATCCATATTTTATCCCAAATTGAACAGTACCAAGTGAAATTTTGGACATAATTAAATCAAAGTTTTTGTTAAAATTTCAATTACATAATCTTGTTGATCATAAGTCATGTTATAAAAAAGGGGCAGACTAATAGCTCGACTGAAGTAATTTTCTGCATTAGGAAAATTACCAAACTCGAAACCTAATTTTTGAAAATAAGGATGAGTGTGGACAGGAATATAATGCAAATTTACACCAATTCCCTTTTTTATTAAGTCATTAAATACTTCGGGGTGGCTTTTTGATATTAAGTCTAGCTTAATTTGGATAGGATATAAATGAAGAGATGAGTAAGAATCTTTAGATTGATAAGGTAAATCTATGGGAAGATTTATCATTTTCTCATGATAGCGTTTTTGTAGTGCGTGTCTGTGTTTAACAAAGTCATCTATACGTTTCATTTGTGAAATACCCAAAGCCGCTTGTAAATCAGTCATTCTATAATTAAATCCAAGATCAATTTGTTGGTAATTCCAAATTTCATTTTTTGGTCTAGATTGCATGAGCATTTTATTTTTTGTTATACCATGATTGCTCAGACGGCGCATATTTTGCTCTAATTCTCTATTATTTGTAAGCGCCATTCCTCCCTCTCCAGTGGTAATTATTTTAACTGGATGAAAGCTAAAAATAGTGATGTCTGAAAATTCACAACTACCAATAGATTTATTAAGATACTTTCCTCCTATAGCATGAGAGGCATCTTCGATAATTTTAAATCCATAAATTTCACTTAGGTAATGAATTCTTCTCATATCACATGATTGACCTGCAAAGTGCACAGGAATTACAATTTTTGGAAGTTTGTTAAATTTATTAGCCCAAATAAGTTTTTTTTCTAATTCAATTGGACATAAATTATATGTCTTGGAATCAATATCTACAAAATCAACTTTCGCCCCACAATATAAACCACAATTTGCTGAAGCGACAAAAGTGTTAGGGGAAGTCCAAATTATATCACCATCTCCTAATCCCAAAGCTGCACATGCTATGTGTAATGCGGATGTAGCGCTATTGACCGCAACACCAAATTTTGATCCACAATATTCTGAAACAGATTTTTCGAACAGTGGAACTAGAGGGCCTTGTGTTAAATAATCAGATTTTAAAACATCGATAACTGAGTCGATATCAGCCTTACTAATATCTTGTTTACCATAAGGTATCATAATTTTATATTTTTCCTATATTTTGCTTATTTTTTGATAACCAATTTTTTAACTCTGATATTGTCATCCATTCATTGTTGTTATCAGAACTATATAAAAATTTAGGGTCAACTTTAATACCTTCGCCAATCCTTTCAGGATCTTTACTCCAATTATTTATTGAAGGTAAAATTTTATAATATTCAGGGTACTCATAAGTATAAATTGCATCCTCTGGGCCTATCATTTGCTCATGTAGTTTTTCACCAGGTCTTATACCGACCTCTTTTTGTTCTGCTTGATGATTAATTGCTGTAGCGATATCTGAAACTTTCATTGAAGGTATTTTTTTTACATAAATCTCACCTCCCTTCATATCTTCAAATGCTTTCCATACTAGTTTAACAGCATCTTCTAATGATATCATGAATCTAGTCATCCTCTTATCTGTTATCGGCAAAATTCCATCTTTAGCTATGGAAATAAAAAATGGGATAACCGAACCTCGAGAGCCCATGACATTACCATATCTGACAACAGAAAATGAGGTATCGTGACTTCCAGTGTAAGAATTGCCAGCCACAAATAGTCGATCTGAAGTTAATTTAGTAGCTCCATACAAATTAGCAGGACTACTTGCCTTATCTGTAGATAAGGCGATGGTTCTTTTAACTTTTTTATCAATGCATGCGTCAATTACATTCATAGCCCCTAGGACATTAGTCTTTACACATTCAAAAGGATCATACTCTGCGGTAGGAACAATCTTAGTTGCAGCTGCATGAACAACATAATCTATCCCATCCAAAGCGCGATACAGACGATCTTTGTCACGAACATCTCCAATCATAAATCTAACGCGAGAATCATCTTTAAAAAGTTTGGCCATTTCCCATTGTTTCATCTCATCTCGTGAAAACATCACAATTTTCTTAGGATTAAATTTTTTTAGTGTCATTGGAACAAACGCATGGCTAAAAGATCCTGTTCCTCCTGTAACTAATATAGATGAGTTTGTTAACATATTTCTCCTTTTTTTAAGCGTGTGCTGCTATTTTTTTAAAATTACTATTATTTTTAATTAACTCTTCATAAGTGCCTTGTCCAACCATTTCTCCCTTATCAAAGTAAAAAATCTGATCACATTTCTGTACTGTTTTTAATCGGTGCGCAATTATGATAATAGTCTTTTTACCCTCAAAACTAAGAATAGAGTCCATGATCATTTTCTCTGTTACACCATCAAGAGAGCTAGTTGCTTCATCAAAAACCAATACTTTTGGATCATGATATAGTGCTCTCGCTATACCTATTCTTTGACGCTGTCCACCTGATAATTTTACACCACGCTCTCCTACTTTGGTATCTATCCCTTTTTCAAGGCTTTGTACGAAATCATATAAATTTGATAGTTTTAAAACTTTTTGGACTTGATCTAAATCAATTTTTTCATCTGAAATACCAAACGCTATATTCTGAGCAATTGAACTTTCAGATAAAAAGATAGATTGTGAAACTAATCCAATACTATTTTGCCAATGTCTTCGATTTTGTGCATTTAGAATAACGTCATCAATTTTTATATATCCTTGCTGTGGTTTCATAAAACCAAGTAAAACATCAATAAGAGTTGATTTTCCAGAACCAGATGAGCCTACTATACCTACAATGTTATTAGCAGTTATTGTAAAACTAATTTTTTTAATTGATGGTTCATATATTTTTGGGTAAGCAAATGTGACATTTTCAATGGAAATTTTATTCTTAGGATATAAATATACTTTTTCCTTACTTGAATGACTTAAATCATTATTTAAAGAGTCTTTAAAGTCACTTTGAATTGACTCAAATGCAGCAGTATGTCCCTTAATATAAGCAAGACTGGCATATATATGCTGAAAAGCCGGCAGTAATTTGAAAGTTGCAAGAGCATATACTGAAAGCACTGGCAAGATCATGGCTAAATTACCATTATGACTTGAAATTAAATAAAGGACTAAAGAAATCATTGATCCAAAAGCAACTAATTCCATAAAATAACGAGGAACATAAGCCAAAGCTGCGTTTGTTCCCTGACTATAAGCTAGCTTGAGACCAGTTAAGTTAAATCTTTTTATGTAATTTTCGTCTCTACCTAATAATAATACATCTTTAATACCACCAAAACCTTCATTCATTAGACGAAAACGTTTTTCATTTACATCTGATATTGTTCTACCATTAAGTTGTAAACGTCTTTTTACTGATTTAAAAAGAGTGAAATATGCGATACCAAAGATAGTCAAACCAAATATAGCTACTTTTGGATCAAAAATAAAAATACTTACGCTTAAAAATATAGAAACTACAATTCTAGCATTCATATTCATGAGCGGCACTAGAATTCCAGAAGTTACTCTTTGAACCTCAGTTGCTATTTTTTTTGTTAGTCTAGAGCTACTTCCAGATGCATGAAATAACCATTCCTGCTTTATATAATATGTATAAAGCGTATCCGCTATTTCCGTGCCAATTTTATTAGCAAACATATACATTCTCCATATAGTAAACATAAAAACTATTGTCGAAATAAGTAACATTGCCAATACTCCAACACCTAATAAAAAAATAAACCTGAGTTCTGAAGTTATTCCACTAGCCTGGTAAACTTTTGCTATTAGTGTGTCTTTTTGTAATTGAGTTATATCTCCAACTAGTGTCATAAAAGGAATGACAGACGCGACCCCAACAATCTCCATAATTGACATTAATAAAACTAAAAATTGCAAAAGATAAAAGTTTTTACGCTGATTTGGTGTTAATAATGAGAAAAATTGTTTAATTACCTTTAACATTTTTGCTTTAAAAAAGTTTAAAGTTTTTAGAATTTAAACTGAAAAGATTTATTTTAGATTTATATAAAATTTTAAATAAAGATATATGCATTGCTCTATTTTTTACAACGAAAAGTAAATATAATAAGATAAAGTATAGAAATGCAACAATTAAACGATATTCTGAATACTAAATTTATAATTATTTTCATAAGTATTCAAATACTTACATTAATTCTAACAAGATTAAGAGCAAAAAGATTTAAGAATTTAGATATCAACCTTATAAAAAATATAAAAAAAATTAGTATATCAGAAATTCAAGCGTATCTCAGTTTTGTAAAGTGGATAGGTTTTTTATTTCCATTTAAAATTGGAGATATAATTTCATTCTTTATTTTAAAAAAAAAATTAATTAATTATTTCTCCTCTGCAATTTCATATTTTTTGGGAAGTAAATTTTTTGAATTTTTAATTGTGTTTATTATTGCAGTAATTGTTTGTTCTATTTTTTTCTTGGAAACAAAATTTGACACATATAGCAAAATTGATATTAGACTTTTGTATTCATTATTTTTACTTTTTTTTATCTTAATAATATTTTTCATAAAAAAAAATAAGAATAATATTCTTAAAATAAGTTTTAAAAATGAGTATGTTAATGATGCTAAATTATTAATTAATTCTAAAAATTTTTTTACTTATACTTTTTTTATCTCAATAATTCAATATACCTCAACAGTTTTACTATTATTTATTTCTTCTGATGAAGCTATAGATAATGAATTATTTTTTTTAGCTACATCATTCATTCTTTTAAATTTATTACCTTTAAGGCTACCTTTGAATATTGGTTTATTTGATTTTATTGCAATATTGGGGAATCATGCATACGATTTTGGATTATCTTTTGATAACTTAGTATTTTTTAGATTAATACAACTAATTATTTTTTCGTTAGATATGATTTTTTGGTATATTATTTATAGATATTGGATATGGAAATATTAATTCTATAATTCATATTTTATAGTATTCACGGTACCATTTTATAAAACTAGTAATACCATCAATCAAATTAGTTTGAGGACTTTGACCTGATAGCTCTCTTAAAAGAGATGTGTCTGCCCACGTTGCCTTTACATCTCCCTTTTGAATTGGCATATAATTACGTATTGATTTTTTTTTTAAAACACTTTCAATAGTTTCAACAAAGTCAATTAATTTTATTTTATTTGAATTACCTATATTTATTATTCTAAAAGGAGCTACCTCTGACACGTTATCTATTTTTAAAATCTTTTTTTTAAGAGATGATTGGTCGGGAATAATATTAATTAATGACTTTATACTATAAACTAAATCATCAATATAGGTAAAATCACGATACATTTCACCGTTATTATATATATCAATAGGTTTTTCATTAATT
>MDTE01138513.1_pt1 | contig 14280 bp, 12 predicted proteins | sample 811231 | NCBI WGS metagenome assembly MDTE01 (sample SAMN05326651, study PRJNA326480) | marine metagenome | isolation source: seawater | place: Indian Ocean: Red Sea | collected 2010 | reverse complement strand
CTGGATCGGCGCGCGGCTGCGCTGGGCCTCCGACACCATCGTGACGATCTGTGCCAGCAGGGTGTCCGCACCGACCCGCTCGGCCTGCATGACCAGCGTGCCTGTGCCGTTGAGCGTGGCCCCCACCAGCCGGTCACCCGACGATTTCTCGACCGGCACCGGCTCGCCGGTCACCATCGACTCGTCGACGGCGCTGCGGCCGACGACCACCGACCCGTCGACCGGCACCCGCTCTCCCGGACGGACCCGGAGCAGGTCTCCAACCTGGACCTCCCCCAGCGGCACATCCCGCTCGGTGTCGCCCTCGACCTTTCGCGCCAGCGCCGGCGCGAGACCGAGCAGGGCGCGGAGGGCGGCCCCGGTGCGGCTGCGCGCCCTGAGCTCGAGGACCTGGCCCAGCAACACCAGCACGATGATGACGACCGACGTGTCGAAATAGGGTTCGACCCCGGCCCCCATCCGGAACCCCTCGGGAAACCAGCCCGGCGCCAGCGTGGCCGCGACGCTGTAGAGATAGGCCGCGCCGACACCGATGGCGATGAGGGTGAACATGTTGGGGCTTCGATTCACGACCGACGCCCAGCCGCGCTCGAAGAAGGGACGCCCCGCCCACAGCACCACCGGCGTCGCACAGACGAGCTGGATCCAGTTCGACACCGACCGGCTGACCACGGCGGTCACCTGGGTCCCCACCACCATCTCGGCCATCGCGAGCAGGAACACCGGCAACCCCAACCCGGCACCGATCCAGAACCGGCGGGTCATGTCATCGAGCTCGGGATTGGGCGGCTCTTCCGGAGAGACCGTTCTCGGCTCGAGGGCCATTCCACATTCGGGGCAACTGCCCGGCGTCGCCTGCACCACCTCGGGGTGCATCGGACAGGTGTACTCGACGGTCGGTAGCGTCACCGCCACCTCGGCCTCGAGCGCCATGCCACAGATGGGACAGGCCCCCGGCTCGGTCTCCCGCACCTCCGGATCCATCGGGCAGGTGAAGACGGACCCGGGTGGTGGCGGCGCCGCCGGGGCCGCCTCGTCGGGATGCAGATACCGATCGGGATCGCCCTGGAACCGGGTCAGGCATCCCTCGCAGCAGAAAAAGTAGGTCTGACCCTCGTGCTCGCAGTTGAAGGAATCAGGCGCCGGATCGACCTGCATCCCGCACACCGGGTCGATGGCCATCAGCGGGTTGTCCGGGGCCGCGTCCGACGGTGCCGGGTCGGACTGCAGAAACGGGGTGGGGTCGGTCGCAAACGCGGTCCGACAGCCACCGCAGCAGAAGAAGTAGGTGGTCCCCTCGTGGTCGTGCCGGTGTTTGGCAGACCGGGGATCGACCCGCATGCCACAGACCGGGTCACGAACGTCAGTTGCCTGCTGCATGAGCTGCGTGGGGACTCACCCTCCGGAATCGACGCGCCCTGGCTTTACGACGATCCCGTGGTTCATTCATCATAGTCGTTCGACGTCACGGCGCCGCTCGGCACCGATCACACCTCACTCCCGCACGCGGATCACTCATGCATTCACGACACCGCCGGATCGCCCCACTCGTGCTGGCCACCCTGATCTCCACTCCAGTCCTGGCCCAGGACCCGGCCGACGACGGCCCGTGGTCGGGCAGCGCCGAGGTCTCGGCCGTGGCGACGACCGGCAATTCCGACACCCGCACATTCGGTCTCGGGGGCGAGCTGACCTACGAGCCAGGCACCTGGACATGGCTGGCCAAGGCCGCCTACGTCGAGACGTCGGCCGACGACCAGCTCCGCGCCAGATCGTTCGACGGGACGGCCGAGGCCTCCAGAAGCGTCACCGACCGGCTGGAGGTCTACGGTCGCGGCGGCTATCTCCGCGATCTGTTCGCCGGGATAGAACGACGGCTGACCACTGAAGGCGGACTGGCGTGGGATGCCATCGGCAACGCGCCTCACTCACTGCAAGTCCTCGCCGGCGTGGGCGTCACCCGAGAGATCCGGCTGGTCGGAGACGACCTCACCATCGGGACCGCGAACGCGACCGGGCGCTACGCCTGGGCGCTGTCGGAGACGAGCGAGCTCACCGAGGAAGCCGCCTTCGTGGCCGACCTCACCTCGGGCGACAACTGGCGTTTCTCGAACGAAATCGCGGTGACGGCAGGCCTCAACCGCCTGCTCTCGCTCAAGGTGTCCCACAAGCTGAGCTACCTGAACATGCCCGTGCCGGGCTTCAAGCAAACGGACACGATCAGCGCCGCGGCACTCGTGGCGACCTTCTGAGGTGCGCTGGGTCGCGAGGACGGCTACTGCCGGGAACCGAGCCAGGCGTCGCGGAACGCGGCCTGGCTGGGGGTCAGGGTGCGCCCGAGTGCCTCGATGGCGACGAGGCGCTGTCCAGGATGCGCGACCGGGGTAATCCGTGCGCTGTGGAGCTCGCCTCCCCGGGCGTAGGAGATCGGCACGGATCGACCGGGAAGCAACCGCCCCACGGTCTCCCGCCACCGGGAGGATGAGGAAACCTCGCGATTGTCGATCGAGACGACCACGTCATCCTGATCGAGCCCCGCCTGATAGACCGGTGACTCGAGAGGCACCGGACGCACGATGCGAGCCCCGCCTCGCTCGAAGCGGAGCGCCGGGTCACCGAGCCACGCCTGATCCGGAGCGGTCTCGACGACGGCCACCCCCGCTCGCTCGAGCAAAGGCGCGTAGTCGATCACCTCGCGGCCTTCGACATACCGGTCGAAGTAGTCGGCGGCAAACGCGGGGTCGGTCAGCTCGCCCAGCGCCGCCCGGGCGTCGGCCATCGTATAGGGGCGCTCGACGGCTCCGGGCTCGGCGCCGCCCTGTTGACCGAATCGGCGCCACAGCAACCGCATGTAGTCGTCGAGGGAAAGGCGAGGCTGTCCGGTCTCGTCAACGCTCCGGGCACGGAGCAGCAGGTCGAGCCCCAGGCCAAGTGTCTCTCCCCAGGTGTAGTACGAGATGAAGAGGTTGTCCCAGTTTGTTGGATCGATCGAGGTGGCCGCATCGGTGAAGACGGCCAATCGGCTCATGTCGACCGCCGAGCGGAACTGCCGTCCGGGTCCATGACGCACCGTCTCGATGGCCCGACCGAACCGCCCCAGCGTCGCGTCGAGGCTCGCCAGCCCGGCGCGTTGCAACGTCAGCGCTCCGTAGTAGTTGGTGAAGCCTTCGGCCAGCCAGAGCTCACCCGACGGATTGACCGTCTCGAAGTCGAACGGTTCGAGCGAACGGGGCCGAATACGCTCGACGTTCCAGACATGAAAGAACTCGTGCGAGACCGAGCCGAGCAGCTGGCGTCCCTGGCTACGGAGGGTGGCCGGCGCGCTCAGCACCGTGCTGTTGCGGTGCTCCATCGCGTCGCCGCTGGCGCTCGGGAGATAGTCGGCCAGGAACGTGTATCGGCCCGTCTCGAAACGAGGAAACTCGCCAAAGACGGTCACCATCTCCCGGACGATCCGCTCGACGTCGGCGACATAGCGATCGACATCGTCGTCGCTCCCGGTGTGATGCACCGCCACGCGGAACGACGGCCGGTGGGTCGGGTCGGACGGGTCGACGACCTCGAAGGTCCGGTCGGCGAAGTCGCTGAACTCGGTCGGGCTGTCGAGCAGATAGGCGAGATTGGGCGCCGTGAACCTCAGGGGATCATCGGTGGGAAACAGTTGCGTGGCCACCCGCCACCGCTGGTCGGGCGGCGGAACGAAACGGATCTCGATCGGACGGGTCTCGAGACCCGCTGGCCAGACCAGACTGGCCGGCATGTTGAGATGCGCGTGGGTCCGGTCGACCGCCAGATACGTCCCGTCGACCCGATCGCCGAAGATGCGATAGGAGAACGTGACGGTCCCGTCGTGTTCGGCGACGTCCCAACGGGTGGGCGAGACACGGCTCGCCTCCAGCGGCGCGCCGCCTCCGTCCGTGATCTCCACCATGAAGATGTTCTTGGCGAAGTCGTGACGCGCGTAGCGACCTGGAGAGGCACTGCTCATCCGGAGACTGAGCGGGGTCTCGGCAAGGCCGTCGATCTGGAGCTCGACCGCCATCCAGCGGTGTGCCGGTTCGGGCACGCTGACCGTGTAGCGAAGGGTGGTGTCGGCCGACCCGGGTGTCGACTGGCCGCCCGTCCGGGCACCCAGGACGAGCGCGACGAGCGCTACCACGAACGCGGCTCCGCCGATGGACCATCTGCGGGCCCGGCGTCCGGTGCCGGATCGCGTCATGGAGTGACGTCGAGCGCGTCCCAGACCTGTTGGACGAACTCGTCCTCGGGCACGGCGCCCAGTACCTCGACGCGGTCATTGACCACGGTCTTCGGCACGCCGGTCACTCGATACTGCTGGACCAGCTCGGGGTACTCGACGGCCGAGATGGTCGACGCGGTGATCTGCGGGTGCGCAAGCGCGAGCCGCTGGGCAAGGCTGACCGCCTTGGGGCAATGCGGTCAGGTGGGGGTGGCGAACACCTGGATGTCGACCGGGGCGTCCAGCCCCGCGAGCCGCGCCTGCGTCTCGTCGGAGAGACCGGCGTCGCCATCAGCCACCAGGACGATCGCTTCGACGAGCGAGATCAGCTCGTGCCCCTCCGGGACACCGTAGAACCGGATACCGGTGTCTTCCTGACCGACCACGGCGATCGCCGGCGCCCGGCGGATCCCCGCCCGCTCGGCCACCTCGGTATCGAGCACCAGGTTGAACTCTTCGACCGTGATCTGGTCAGAGAACGCCGCCACCCGATCGACGACCTGCCGGGCGGGCAGACAGCTCTCACAGCCGAACGTCTGGGTAAAGAACTGAAGGGTGACCGGCGCGGCGAGCGCTTCGAGCGCCGCCTCGAGGTCAGCCGGGCCTCGGACGTCCATGGAGCAATTATCGCACTGGTTCTCTGGCGAGACGTCTACGTGGCAAGGCGCGACGAGGGCAACCGCTACTTGAAGAGGTCGTCGAAGGCCTGTTTGGCACTGCGGGGACCGGTCGGGGCGGCCCGGTCGGAATGGGTCTGCCGCTCGACGGTCACGCGGGGCTCGAAATACCCGCAGTCGTTCCGCGCGTCCTTGGGGGCCACCCGCGTCTTGATCGGCTGCGCACATTCGAACCGACTACCCGAATCGAACGACGCGCACAACGCGCAGGTGTGCAGGTCGCTGCCACACGCCGGGCACCGACTCTCTGGACCGATCGCCACGTTCAGGGTCTGGCCACAGCGAGCACAGCGCACCACATCGTGGAACCCCGGCATGTTGGGCGTTCGATGCTCGCGGTTGATGACGCTACGGGGCTTGCCGTCGCCTTTGGGCTTCTTCGGCCGGTCGCGAGGCGCTCGATCCCGATCGTCGTCCTGATAGCCGCGCTGCCGATATTTGCGCTCGCTCATGGTGTAGCAGCCGATGGTAGGCGCCCAGCGCCGGTTGAACGGCGCGTAATCACGGGTGAACGGCGGAACTTCCGAGCTCGTCGCCTCGTCATTACAGGTCCGAGAGCAACTTGGCGTGAAACCGGTCTGATTATACGCACGGACCGGATGGTTGGGCTGGCCTCAGGCCGGCGATTCGATAAGATCGACGACTGTTCCACTGACGCCGTGACTGCACCAGGTCCTTCACTCGACGATCTCAAGATCGACCGCGACGATGACGATGAACCCCGGCGCTGGCCGTGGGTGGTCGTCGCGATCCTGCTCCTCGGCGCCGTGGGCGCCTGGTTCTGGCGCAACGCGCCGGCGGGAGCCGCCGAGGTCCGGATCGTCGAAGCGCAGGAGTCGGTGGCCGCACCCGATGACACGGCGGTGCTCAACGCCTCGGGCTATGTCACCGCGCGCCGACGCGCCACCGTGTCCTCGAAGATCACCGGGAAGCTGGTCGAGGTGCTGGTCGAGGAGGGCATGGCCGTTCGCCAAGGGCAGGTCCTGGCCCGTCTGGACGACTCCACGATCCGGTCGCAGCTGGCGCTCGCCCAGGCCCGGCTGGCCGCCTCCGAACGCGGGTTCGCCGAGCAGGAAGTTCGACTGCGGGAGGCGCAGCTGACGCTGGGGCGGACGAGACGTCTGGTAGACGAAGGCGTGATGAGCCCCGCCGACCTCGATGGCGACCTCGCGGAGGTGGACTCGCTCGAGGCGCGGATCGCGCTGGCACGAGAACAGGTCACGGTGGCCGAACGTGAGATCGGGGTGCTCGAGACCCAGCTCGACGACACCATCATCCGGGCTCCGTTCACCGGGGTGGCCATTTCCAAGGACGCCGAAGAAGGCGAGATGATCTCGCCGGTCTCCGCCGGGGGTGGCTTCACCCGCACCGGCATCTCCACCATCGTCGACATGGACTCGCTCGAGATCGAGGTCGATGTCAGTGAGAGCTACATCAACCGCGTGCTCGATGAGCAGCGGGTGGTGGCCAACCTCGACGCCTATCCCGACTGGGACATTCCGGCTGCGGTGATCACCACCGTGCCTGCGGCCGACCGGCAGCGGGCCACCGTGCTGGTCCGGATCGCGTTCGACGCGCTCGACCCCAGGATCCTGCCGGACATGGGAGTCCAGGTGGCCTTTCTCGAGGAACAGGAGGCGCCCGAGCCATCGACCGAGCCACGCCTGCTGATGCCGAGCGCCGCGGCCCGCGATGAGAGCGGTCAGGCGATCGTCTTCGTCCTGCAGGGCGACACGGTGGAGCGCCGGGCGGTGCGACTCGGCGCGACGGTGGGCAATCAGGTCGAAGTGCTGGCCGGCGTGAACGTCGGGGAACGGCTGGTGGTCGGAGGACCTCCAGAGCTGGCCGACGGCGACCCGGTGGTGGTGGTCGAATGAGCGACGAGAACAGGGCGGCCCTGGTGCAGGTGCGCAACCTGCACAAGGTGTTCAAGCGGGGGTCGGAGCGCATCGATGTGCTGCAGGGGGTCAACCTCGACCTTGCCCATGGCGAGTTCCTCTCGCTGATGGGGCCCTCCGGGTCGGGCAAGACCACCCTGCTCAACCTGCTGGGTGGTCTCGATACGCCGTCGGACGGCTCGGTGAGCGTCGACGGCGACCGGATCGACAAGCTGTCGGCGGCGCGTCTCTCGCGATGGCGGTCGCGACATATCGGGTTCGTGTTTCAGCTCTACAACCTGCTACCGGTCCTGACCGCCGAGCGAAACGTCGAGCTGCCGCTGCTCCTCACCAAGCTATCCCGACGCCAGCGGAAGAAGCATGTCGCGACGGCCCTCGCCATGGTCGGGCTGAGTGAACGCTCCAAGCACTATCCCCGCCAGCTTTCGGGCGGGCAAGAACAGCGCGTGGGTATCGCCCGGGCGATCGTCACCGACCCCACACTGCTGCTCTGCGACGAGCCGACGGGTGACCTCGACCGCAAGTCGGGCAACGAGATTCTGGACCTCCTGCAGGCGTTGAACCAGGAGCACGGCAAGACCATCGTGATGGTGACCCACGATGCCAAGGCGGCCGAGCGCGGCACCCGGACACTGCATCTCGACAAGGGCATGCTCGTGACCGAGGGTGACGTCTCATGAGGTTCGCCCCGCTCGTCTGGAGCAGCTTTCGCCGCCGCAAGATGCGCACCATCTTCACGTTGCTGTCGATCGTGATCGCCTTTGCCCTCTTCAACTTTCTGGCGGCGGTGCGGGTGGCGTTCTCCCTCGGGGTCGAGGTGGCGGGCGCCGACCGTCTGATGGTGATGCACAAGGTCTCGTTCATCCAGCCGCTGCCCGAGAGCTACGGAGAGCGGATTCTGTCGGTGGACGGGGTGCTCGACACGACGCACTCGTCGTGGTTCGGCGGCGTCTACCAGGATCCCCGCAACTTCTTCGCGCAGTTCGCGGTGCAGCCGGAAGGCTACCTGGAGATGTATCCGGAGTTTCTGCTGCCGGAGGCACAGAAGGAGGCGTGGTTCCGGAATCGGACCGGGGCGATCGTGGGGCGCTCGCTGGCGGAGCGGTTCGAGTGGGAGGTCGGCGACCGGATCCCGCTACAAGGCACGATCTGGCGGACCACCACCGGAGGCCCCTGGGAGTTCACCATCGAGGGCATCTACGACGGCGCCGAGCAGGCCACTGACACCAGCCAGTTCCTGTTCAACTACGAGTACCTGGCCGAAGGGAGCGTGCAGGGCCGCGGCGCGGTCGGTCTCTACATGGTCCGGATCGACGATGGGAGCCGCGGCGACGAGATCGCGAGCGCAATCGATGCGCGCTTCGCCAACTCGCCATTCGAGACCAAGACCTCGACCGAACAGGCGTTCGTGCAGGCGTTCGCGAGTCAGATCGGCGACATCGGCACCATGATGACCGCCATCATGGTGGCGGTGCTCTTCACGATTCTGCTGGTCGTCGCCAACACCATGGGCCAGTCCGTGCGGGAGCGGACCGCGGAGCTTGCGGTGCTGAAGACGCTCGGTTTCACCGACACCGGCGTACTGACCCTGGTCCTGGTCGAGTCGGTGCTGATGGCGGCCCTCGGCGGCGCGATCGGTCTCGGCATCTCCTGGCTCTTCATCCAGCAGGGCGACCCCACCGGCGGGTTCCTGACCGCCTTCTTCGTGCCTCCCAGTGACCTGGTGCTGGGCTGTGTCCTGGTGCTGTTGCTCGGGCTGACGAGCGGCATCCTGCCCGGGGTGCAGGCCGTCCGACTCCGGGTCGTCGACGCCTTGCGGCGTGCCTAGCCGCTCATGCGCTGGTTCAGTCAGACCATCTCGGTGATCGGCCTCGGGTTGCGGTCACTCCCGCAGCGGCTCGGTCCGTCGATCGTGGCGGTGGTGGGCATCACCGGCGTCGTGGTGACCTTCGTCGCGGTGCTGTCGATTGCCGAAGGGTTCAATGCGGCCATGTCCAACGCCGGTTCGCCGGACACGGCGATCGTGTTGCGCGCGGGCAGCAACGCCGAGCTGAACAGCGCCTTGCCGGTGGAGGCCACGCGGGTCATCACCGACGCTCCGGGCATCCGGCGCGGTGAGCGCGGTCCGATGGCATCGCCCGAGCTGTTCGTCATCATCGACGTACCGAAGAAGTCGAGTGGCACCGATGCCAATGTCCCGATGCGTGGCGTCCAGGCGAGCGCGTTCGAGGTGCGCCCCGAGGTCCGGATCGTCGAGGGACGAGCCTTCACCCCCGGCACCAACGAGGTGGTGGTCGGACGCGGAGCCGCGGCACTGTTCGAGGGACTCGAGGTGGGCCAGACCAAGCGCTGGGGCGAAGCGACCTGGTCGGTAGTCGGGGTTTTCGAAGCCGACGGAACGGTCGTCGAGTCCGAGATCTGGAGTGACGCCGCGGTGTTGCAGTCGTCGTATCGACGAGGGAGCACCTTCCAGTCGGTCGTCGCCCGTCTCGACTCGGCGGAGGCGTTTCAGCAGTTCAAGGACAGCCTCACGACGGACCCGCGGCTCGACGTCCAGGTCGAGCGCGAGACCGACTATTACAGTTCGCAGTCGGCACAGGTCAGAGCGATCATCACCGGGATCGGGACCATCATCGCCGTGCTGATGGGTATCGGCGCGGTCTTCGGCGCGGTCAACACGATGTACAACGCGGTGGCGACCCGCACCCGCGAGATCGCGACGCTTCGGGCCCTCGGGTTCCGTGCCAGCTCGGTGGTCATCTCGGTGATGATGGAGTCGGCGCTGCTCGCCGTCGTGGGCGGGGTCATCGGCGGCGGTGTTGCCTACCTGGTGTTCCACGGCTTCCAGACAGCCACGATGAACTGGGAGACCTTCAGCCAGGTCACCTTCACCTTCACCGTCACCCCCGCGCTCCTGGTGCAGGGCGCCCTCTATGCGCTGGTGATGGGGCTCGTGGGTGGCTTCTTCCCGGCGATCCGGGCTGCGCGTCTGCCAATCGTCACGGCGCTCCGAGAGCTATGACCCCGATAGCTTCATCTTCTTGATGCGCGCCGCGAGGGTGTTCGGTTTGAGCCCGAGCAGCGCCGCGGCGGGGCCGGATCCAACATCTACAGCTACTGGTCGGGGCTCGAGGTGGACGGCTTCGAGTGGTTCTACCGACCAGGCATGAGCGCCGGGTTCATCCCGACCAACGACGGGCAGGTCTGTGTGTGGATCGGCCTCCCGACCCTGACCAGCGGAATGATGCGGTCGCTGGACCGCACCTTCACCGACACGCTGGACAGAGCCGCACCCGAGGCGCGGGAGCGCCTGGCGCGGGCCGAGCGGGTCGGACGGCTGTTCGCCTTCCCGGGAGAAGTGGGTTACCAGCGTCAGCCGTGCGGCCCCGGCTGGGCACTGGTGGGCGATGCCAGCCATTTCAAGGACCCGCTGAGCACCCATGGCATCACCGACGCGTTGCGAGATGCCGAATTCCTGGCCGACGCCATCTGCGAAGCCGGGGCCGGTCCAGCTTCGGAGGCAGCGGCGTTTCGCACCTACCACGCCACCCGGAACCATCTCTCAGACGGCCTCTTCCGGGCGACCGATGCACTGGCCGGCTACGACTGGCATATCTCCGAGGTCCCCGGCCTGCTCAAGGGACTGGCCGCCGCGATGAAGGAGGAACTGGATGTCCTGGCCCAGCGTGACTGGCATGGCCGCCATGCCGCCTGACACCGAGACCGCCGTGGTCGACCGTTTTATGAAGGGGCTGGCCGACGCGGACTATGAAGCCCTGGCCCTGACCCTGGCGCCGGACGTTTGGTTCCGCGGTCTCCTTCCCAAGCGGACCGAAGAGTCCCGGACCGCCGTCGATCTGCTCGACACCTTGCGGGGGTGGTTCGACCGGCCCGGCGCTACCCTCGAGGCGAGCGACCAGCACCAGCTGGGCACCCGGGTCCATGTCCGCTACCGCTTCAGGATGAAGCCGCGCTTCGCCCCGGACCAGTGGCACGAGGTCGAGCAAACCGGCTACTGCCGCGTCAAGGACGGCCGCATCACCCGTCTGGATATCGTGTGCACCGGCTTCCACCCTGCGCATGACCAGTTGTCGTGAACCCCCTTCGCACCAGACAAAGGGGAGCAGTCGCTCCACAGCTGCGACCGGCGCGCAAAGCGCGCCCCGCGGAGCGGAGCGGGGCCATGGGGCCCCCGCGAGCGACGCGTGGGGTTTGGGGCGACGCCCCATCTGAATTTGGACATCGTCTGCACCGGCTTCCACCCCTGCGCATGACCGGTGGTGGTGAGCCCCCGTCGCACCGAACAACGGGGAGCAGTCGATCCACAACTGCGACGGGCGCGCACAGCGCGCCCCGCGGAGCGGAGCGGGGCCATGGGGCCCCCGCGAGCGACGCGTGGGGCTTGGGGCGAAGCCCCATCAGAACAATAAATTCAGCATGACCCGGGCGGTACGGGGCAGCGACGGGTGGAAGTGCACGTCCGCGATGCCGCCAGCTGGCTCACCCGGCAGACGCGACTCGTAGAAGTAGTCGATATCGGACACGTCGCTGTCGAGCAGGTTGAACCCCTCGACCGTGATGTTCGCCTGATCGCTCAGGTTGAGCCCGATCTCGCCGTTCCAGATGGTGGTCGCGTCCGATGTGACCGAGGCGTCCTCGATGAGCGGTCTCGGTCCGAAGTGTCTGAGCCGAACGCTACCGAACCCCCGCCGCGACGGCGCGACCGTGATGGCGCCGGCGATGACGCGATCGAGGGCGCCCGGAATGAAGTCTCCCGCGGGGTCCTCGTCGGAGAACCGCGCCCGCGAGAACGAGACATCGAGCTCACCCGTCAACCACGGAGTGAACCGGACGTAGTTGGTCCACTCGACTCCGAGCCGCCGGCTCGGCCGGCTCGCCTCGGTGATACCGGCGTCGCCGACGAACAGCAGCTCGGAATCGAACGAGAGATACCAGAGCGCCACGGTCGACTGCACACCGGGCAAGCGGACCGTTCTCAGACCGATCTCGGCGCCGTTGGCCGGCACCAGCGGATCCTCCCGGTCGACCGGGTCGCCGCTTACCGGGTCAACCTGCGTGGTGGCGGCCCGCGGGTCGTTGCTGTGGAATCCACGGCCGTAGTTCAGATACAGCTCGGTCCCCTCCCACGGGCCGAGGACGGCGGTGACCTTCGGGGTGACCAGCGCCGCATTACCATCACCGGAGTTCAGCGGGTTGTTCGCCGTGACGTCGAAGCGATACAGGTCGCTGCGCAGCCCCAGCGTCGTGCGGAACACACGTGTCCACTCGATCTCACTCTGGGCGAAGAGCCCGGCGGTCGTCTGCGACACCTCGTCGCTGCGGATGGTGTTGGTGCGCCGACGCGCCACCGTGTTGTAGAGCCCGATGGCATCGACCGAGTCGTTTCGCAGCGACACCCCGACCGCACTCTCGACCGGCCGGTCGAACACCCGGCCGAGGCGCCGGTGCACGACCTTCGCCCCCGAGCTCCAGCGACGACCTTCCTGCTCGACCTGATCGCCGGCGACCGGGTCTTCGAGGAAGTAGGTGAAGTTCTGGAACAGGTTGAGACCGCCTCGCTGGGTGTAGGCCGTGAACCGGGTCGACTGGTTGGCGCCGGACCGTAGCCAGTCGAACGTCCCCGAGTACCGGTAGGCGCTCCCGGCATCCGTGTTGTCGATGCCCCCGAAGCGGCCAATGAGGCCCTGCTCGACCGCACGCCGCGGAATCTGGTCCGTGGCGTTCCAGTCTCCCCGATAGCCCATGCCGGTGATGGAGAAGCCGTTCTGCCGATCACCCTGGCTGTAGCGAATGACGCCATTCGCCTTCTCCATCTCGTCGGGACGAACCCACGGCCCGTCATTCTGCGCGAGCTCCAACGCCACCAGGAGATTGCCCGACCCCACTTCGGGCGAGACGGCGCCCAGCACCCGGCCCCAGCCCTGACCACCGCCGCTGATGCTGAAAATCGGCCGGTCCAGGCTGTTGACGTAGTTGATGTTGGCCGAGCCGGCAGCCGAGAAGTCACCATGCTCGGCGAAGTAGGGCCCCTTGGTGTATTGCACGCCGCTGACCAGCTCGGGAATCAACTGGTTGACGTCGGTGTAGCCGTGGGCGTGCGCGCCCGCCGACGCGTTCAACGGCACCCCCGCCAGCGTCGTGGCGAAGTCCGAGCCGTGGTCGAGATTGAATCCGCGGAGATAGTACTGGTTGGCCTTCCCCTCGCCGCTGTGCTGGCTCACGACGAACCCGGGCACCGCCTCGAGCACCTCACCCGGCCGCATGATCGGACGCGCCTCCAGCTGGGCCGCGGTGATCGCCCCGACGCTGGCCGAGGTGGCGATGCCCACCAGGTTCTCGCGGGGATTCTCCAGGTCGGCGATGTTCCGGAACGTTCGGGCGCCGGTGACCACCACGTCGGCCGTGATGCTCAGCGCCAGTCGGGCGTCCACTGTGAGCGTCTGGCCCGCCGCCACCTCGACGTCGGCCCGGAACGTCGAGAAGTTGACGAGGCGAACCACCACCGACGCGGCGCCGGTCGAGACACCCTCGACCCGGTAGACACCCACGTCGTTGGTCACGGCCGAGAGCGGGCCGGCGGCGGTTTCCACCACGACCGTCGCGCCAGGGAGCACGCCCCCGGTGTCGTCCGTCACCGTTCCGGTCAGGATTCCCGCCCCCTGACCGGCGACCGCCACAACCCATCCGAACACCCAACCCGCAACTGCCAAGCTCCGACGCACGTCGCCGTCCCCCAGTCTGGTGGGCGCCCGTCGCGCCCATCCGAACTAGTATCCGATCAATGCCGGGTTCTCGGTTACTGAAGAGTTTCTGAAGACCCTGCAGCGGAAGACGGGTCCATCTGGCCGGTGAGCCCCTCGATGACCTCGCGGACCTCGGCATTGTCTGGCAGCGTGGGAATGTCGTAGACCTTCGCGAACACGACGACACCGGTCTTGTCGACCACGAAGATGGCGCGTTCCGAGATCCCGCCATCACGCATCACCCCGAACGCCTCGGCCACTCCGCCGTGGGGATGGAAGTCGGCCAGCAGGTCGAAGTCGATCCCGCCCAGCGCCTTGGCCCATTCGATCTTCGCGGGCACGGCGTCGACACTGACGCCGAGCAGCTGCGTGTCGTGTTCCTCGAACCACTCACGGTCCGCCTCGTAGTTCTGCATCTGGGTCGCGCAGACCGGCGTGAAGGCCAGGGGATGAAAGGCGATGGCCACGTGCTTCTCCCCACGGAAGCTCGAGAGCTTGACCTTGTTTCCTCGATGACTCGGCAGCTCGAAATCCGGGGCAATCGTACCAACCTGCACACTCATGAACGGTTCTCTCCTGGCTACCGCGGTCCGGTAGGCCGAACCCCTTCCACGATCCACTCGCCGGCCACCTCGCCGAGCACCACATCGAGCTCGCGGCTCGCCAGCAACTCTCCTCCCACCTCGGGCGCGGCCTGGACG
>MDTE01174568.1_pt1 | contig 14283 bp, 16 predicted proteins | sample 811231 | NCBI WGS metagenome assembly MDTE01 (sample SAMN05326651, study PRJNA326480) | marine metagenome | isolation source: seawater | place: Indian Ocean: Red Sea | collected 2010 | reverse complement strand
CTAATTTTATGCAACATAATTTCTCCTAGTTACTTTTAGTTTACGATATTCTACAATTAATGTCAACAATTATTTTAACCAAAAGTTAATGAATTCTAAATCCAATTCGACCGTTCATTCTAGTTTGCGAACTATTACTCCATAACTCTATGTTGCCACCAATTTTAGCTGGCCATAGTACTCTGAACGACATTCCTCTACCTTTTTTTGCTTTCCCTTTACCAGCTGATACACTTGTAAATATCTGCATAAAATTATAACCAAGTATTTCTTTTGCCATCGGTTCAAATTTCGGAAATGCTCCGTGTTTATTAATGCCAGCTATAATTTGTCTTGTGCATTCCATTATAAAATCGCCAACATTTGATTGAATCATATATGGTTCTTTTCCTACTCCTGGTATTTCTTTTTTGTCTGCTTTGTCTTGCCTTTGTACTACATAAGGCTGTAAGCGTTCTGGAAATTCCTTAATATAGTTTTGTCCTACATTTTCTTTTCTAAACTTAGACTCTTGACTAAATGCAGTATTAAACCAAGTAATTTCGTTGTCACTTAATGGAAGTATTGCTTTAAGTTCTTTATCTTGGATAGCTTTTTGATGTAGTTGGTTCATTAAATTTATAGCTCTTAATGTACCAGTAATCTGAGCATTACTACCTTTTGCTACTTCTTGAATTGCTTTTAGAAATTGTATAGCACCACTTCCTGCAAATTTTTCGTTATTCTCAATTTCGTTAGTTATTTTTAAATTTGCTAAACTTGGAGCCGCTCCTGTAGTACCACCTTTACTAGATATCTTCATATGCGTTGCACCACTTGGGGCTTTAATATAACCAAAGCTATCTGCTAATGGAGTATTTTGTGCAGATGGAAAATAATATGATAATTGTTTCATATCAGTAGCATCTAAAAATTGTAAAAAAGCATCTTTATTAGGAAAATCACCTAGGTCATGAACAAGTCCTGCTATGCCTAGATATTCACCTGCATAGTCTTGTATAAAACTTCTTATTTTTTTATTTTTTTTATCAAATACTTCTTCAGTAATTGGAACTGGATATTCTCTAGACGAAATTGCTTTTGCAATATCAACAATCCATGCACCGTGCGGTTGTGCTTCTTTACTATTCAATAAGGGATTGTTGATTAATACATTTACTAAATCGTTACCAGAAATACCTTTTTCGCTAATAAGCTCTTCTGCTGATTTAACTGCTTTAGCTTCTGCTTCTGCATCACCTTCTTCACCGTGTAAATCTAAATGTGCTGTTTTACCTTTAATATATTCTTTTCCTGCTTCTGAGTCATCTTGATCCCAGGCTTTAGCTTGGCCACCTGTAAATGGCTCAGGAGTTTTTGCTATTTGCGATAGCTTTAAGTTTGCTATTTGGCCTTTATCGTCACCTGGAGCAAATACTGTACCGTTTATTGTTCCTGGGTTTGGGGACCCCTCAGGGTTAGTCTTTGACTGTGGATTTCTTGCATACTGTTTCCACGCCTCTGCTTGTCCTGGGCTTGGTACAAATTTATGTCCATCTACAGTTGTAAATGGTTTTTGTGTAGTTAGAAAATCTAAAAAGTTAGGTAATCTATTTTTTGCATAGTCGCCATCGGCAATTTTTTTCCAGGAAATACCTGTAGCTTCAATCAGAGTTGTTTTAAATTCAAAAAATCGCATAGTACTACTATTTATACTATTTTAGGAAAGAGCATATCTGTACAAAATTTTTGTACATCAGCTTCATTAAGTCCTAAACTAGTCATTACACGTGGAGTATGGGGATTTTGTTGCTGATTTTCACAGTAATAGTTCTGTGATGCTATAGTCATCTCACGTTCACCCATACCTGTATATTCACCTATACTTTCAAAGTAAACTTTTAAGTTGTTTACTGCTAGATCTATTATAGCTGTAGCTTCTTCATCTGTTTTAACATTACCTGCGGCAATAAAACTATCTGTAAAAATGTTTAATGCCCATTGAGGCAATTCGCGTCTTTTACTAGGAATAAAATCTTTAACTTCATGTTCAAACCATTCAATTAACGGATGACTGTCGCCACCTGAAGAAGCTGAAAAATCATGAAAGGCACCAGTCATTTTGTTCTCACCCGATATAACATCAAATCCGTATATAGGCCCGTCGTTGTTTAATACAGGAAAACAGCATACGTGCATCATCCAAAGACCTTTTGATTCACGTGCATCTACTACATCTATATGAGCCCTACGTACATTATCATTAGCCCAAACTCTATTAATCCAGCCTCCGTCAGGTTGATTAAAATGATCCATTCCTGGCTCTTCTATTTCTTTGCACTCTTTATCAAAAATATTAATAATATCTTTTTGACTTTGTATTAGTTTATCCCATAGCATACTCATATTAAAAATCCCAATAAAAATATTGTGTTCCTATTCGAGGAACTTTTGTTACATATTCACCGTCTATTACAACACCACTTTCACTACTTGTAGGCCCATCATAAAATTCTCCATTCATATGAAGTGTGTTATCAACTGTTATAATAGGACAACATTGATGACTTGCCATTCGTAAATGAGCATTGTGCCAATCGTTATATAATTTATCTCTAACATTTCCTCTAGCACCATTTGAACTATGAATTAAAACATCTGCATCGCGTGATGTAGCCATATGAACTATACTTTTAGTACCATGAGGCCACATATCATTACATATTAATCCAACTGCTTTTAAGTGTTCTCGTCCTGTTTTAGAATCGCCTATTAAAGTATGTACTAGAATGCCTTCATTTAAATCGTGTCCTAAAAATGTTTCGTCAGGTAGAACAAGATGTGTTTTATTTGTTGCACCTATAAACATACCTTCTCTATTATAAAATCTAATTTGATTTCTTCTAATAGATCCACGGGCTTCATCTTCAGCCCATAATGTTCCTAGACATAATCCTAATGTACTATTCTTAGCATATTCTTCAATTTCATGAAGTGCTTCTTTTGTAGCGTCTACATTAAATTCTGGAAAGTATCCACTTAACGAACCTTCAGGTGTTACAAGAAAATCACACTCATTGTCTGTTGCCCAGTCAATTGCGTGTTTTATAGTTTTCACGTTTTGTTCGACATCTTTAGAGACAGGTATTTGTGCTCCAGCTATTCTCATCTATGTGACCATTCTCTATTTGTTATTCCTGGATAAGATTCTTTATTGTCTCGGTCTTTTATAGAGCTAATATGTGATAGGGCAACGTCTTTATCCATATCATGAGTTTTAACTCCTATTCCAGATGCGTATGCCCATAGCTTCCAATTGTATTCGTGATAAAGACCGTTATCTCTTGGATAGTATTGTTCATTGCGAGTGTGTGTTGCAGTTAGTTTAAATTTTTTAACATGATCATATAAAGATTGTGTAGAGTCATATTTTTGTTCGACTAACTTCCAGAAAGGTCCTGTTCGTGGATTATTAAAGTAATGTAATCCTATAAAATCTATAGTATTTTCATAAACAAATGCAAGTCTTTCATTATAGCTATCTCTATCTTCTTTTGTATATTCTCCGTTTACTATATATTCTGCAAGTGGAGCCATACTAATAGTCATTAAAGCTAATCCAGATGATTCTAATGGTTCAACAAAGCCACTAGATAATCCTATAGGTATAACATTGCCTCTCCAGTTTTTTGCATTATATCCTGGTGTAAAGTTTATATGATTAAATTCGTCCGTTCTTAATCTGTCTTCTCCCCAATATTGTACAAAGGCATCTTCGGCTTCTTGTTTTGTTGTAATAGTATTGTTATAACATAACCCACTACCTATTCTATCTTTAATAGGAGTTTTCCAAATCCAACCTAAGTCATGAGCAGTGGCATCTACGTATGGATGTTGAGGGTCGTCGTTATTTTTGTAATTAATTTGACTAGCAACTGCTGAATTAACAAATAGCATATTACTAGGATCTTGCCAATCAGGATCCTCTAATGCATTTGATAATATCTTCCTAAATCCAGTGCAATCTAAAAATAGATCAGCATGAATTGTACTTCCATCCTTTAATAATAAATGATCAACATTACCGTCTTTAACAATAGGTTTATCTATATCTTTTTTAATATGTGTTAAATACGGATACTTGTCGTTACACCATTTGCTTAAAAAGTTTGCTAATTTTATTGCATCTAGATTATAAGCTACTCCGTGTTGACCAGGTCCGGCAGGACCGTCTATTATTGCTGTAGATGGAATTTTTTGATCTTCTACAGAAATTTCCCACCAAGCTGAAGCTGATGAATAAAAGTCTGGCTTAAGAAGTTCAGCTTTTACACTTAAATCAAATAAATCAAAATGCTTATCTTTTTCTAAAACTATAGGAACTAAAAAAGGTGACCATACATCTAATCCATCACCATACCAGTTACTAAACAATGTGCCTAATTTAATAGTAGCATCACATTCTTTGGTCCATATGTCAAAAGGAATATTACATTCTTCAGTAAGAAATTTGTCAAAGCCTAATAGTGTTGCTTCGCCCACTCCAATGATTGGAATATTAGGACTTTCGACTAAGGTAACTTTTATATTTTTATCTTGGAAAAGTCGTAGAGCATGGGCCGCCGTAGACCAGCCTGCTGATCCGCCACCTGCAATACAAATTGATTTAACTTGGTTCTTTGACATAGGGCATCATTTCTCGAAATGTTCGAGTAGCAAATTCAAAACAAATCTTCGATTCTTCAGCCATGTCATCAGTTAGCCGTTCACGTATTTTTGTTTTTAAAGTATCCGGATCTTCAAACTTATATAGACGGCCCTCGCCAGGTACTTTTTTTGCTATCATTCGCCCTCCGCTTAGATCTCCCATATGACGTGTATATACGTGTGCAAATAATTTTACTTTATCATCAGCAATATTACGGATATGATCTAAGTATTGTTTTGTAACATCTAAATACGGGGCTCTATCGCTACTAGTCCATAACTCACGAAAGTCTTCGTGTATCTTTGGTGCCCTACGTATGTCAGGTAATCCATTTAAAAGTCCTTTAGCCATTGCGGTAGCTTCTAGAACATCGTACATGGGGTGTAAATTTGCTAAAAAAGTTGCATAAACTTCAGGATCAATACTACCTGACATTAATACTTCTACAAATACCTGTCGTTCTGCGTTTTGGTGTACTTCTTTAGTTAATTCTCGTAAACTCATTGCTTCTCCACTTTAATTTGTAGAGGAAATCCATGTGAACGACTTAAATTAGTAGCTTCAACACCCTTCTGTTCTGCAATTTCGTAAGTATATACACCTACAACCGCAGAGCCTTCTTCATGGATCTTAATTGTAAGATCACGTGCAGTAGTATCAGAATGTTTAAAGATTTGAACGAGCACATCGATAACAAATTCCATTGGAGTTTGGTTATCATTTAAGAAGATAACTTTGTACAAGTCAGGCTCGGTAATCTTTTGCTTAATTTTTTCGTCAATCTCTACGTCCATAACATTACTTATCATTTAACGTCTCCTGATACGTATTTTAGTGACTATTACTTCTTATCTACTTCTTCAAATTCAGCATCAACAACATTTTCGTCTTTTTTATCCTCTGTTGCTGGTTCTTCCTTTGTTTCTTGTTGACTTTTATATATAGCTTCACCAAGTTTCATAGATGCTTGACTTAGATCCTGTGTTTTTTGTTTAATTACTTCAACATCAGAACCGTCTTTTAATGCCGTCTGTAAGCTACTTAGAGCCGTCTGTATAGCTTCTTTGTCCTCTGCTGTTACTTTGTCACCATGTTCTTCAAGTGATTTTTCTGTAGCATGAACTAGTCCGTCTGCACTATTACGAGCATCTACTTCTTCACGTTTCTTTTTATCAGCATCTTTATTAGCTTCTGCTTCTTTAACCATTGTATCAATTTCAGCATCACTTAATCCGCCTGATGCTTGAATTTGGATAGATTGTTCTTTACCAGTTCCTTTATCTTTAGCTGAAACGTTAACAATACCATTTGCATCAATATCAAAAGTAACTTCAATTTGTGGTACTCCTCTAGGTGCTGGTGGAATTCCTACTAGATCAAAGTTTCCTAATAGTTTATTATCTGCGGCCATTTCACGTTCACCTTGTACAACTTTAATTGTAACTGCCGATTGATTGTTGTCAGCAGTAGAAAACGTTTGGCTTTTCTTTGTAGGTATTGTTGTGTTTTTATCAATAAGTTTTGTTGCTACGCCACCTAGTGTTTCAATACCAAGTGATAAAGGTGTTACATCTAATAGTAATACATCTTTAACATCACCTTGTAATACACCAGCCTGAATCGCGGCACCTATTGCTACAACTTCGTCCGGATTAACTCCTTTATGCGGTTCTTTACTAAAGAAGTTTTTAACTGTTTCCTGAACTTTAGGCATTCTAGTCATTCCGCCAACAAGTACTACTTCGTCTATCTCATTAGCTTTAAAGCCTGAATCCTTTAGTGCAGTTTTACAAGGAGCAAGTGTTCGTGCAATTAGTTTTTCAACTAATGCTTCGTATTTTGCTCTTGTAATTTTTATGTTTAAGTGTTTAGGTCCTGTTTTATCAGCAGTAATAAAAGGTAAATTAACTTCTGTTTCTGTAGTAGATGAAAGTTCAATCTTAGCCTTTTCTGCCGCTTCTTTTAATCGTTGAACAACAAGTTTGTCGTTCATTAAATCAACACCTTGATCTTTCTTAAATTCACTTGCAATATAGTCTATTAAAACTTTATCAAAGTCTTCACCTCCTAATGATGTATCACCATTAGTTGCTTTTACTTCAAATACACTATCGCCAGTTTCTAAGATAGATACGTCAAACGTACCACCACCTAAATCGTATACAGCAATCTTTTGGGCTTCTTTTTTATCTAATCCATAAGCAAGTGCCGCCGCCGTAGGTTCGTTTACAATACGTTCAACTTCAAGTCCAGCTATTTTTCCTGCATCTTTAGTTGCTTGTCTTTGTGCATCATTAAAGTATGCTGGTACTGTAATAACTGCTTTAGTAACTTCTTGTCCTAAATACTTTTCTGCTGTTTCTTTCATTTTTTGTAAAGTGTAAGCAGAAATTTGTGATGGTGAATATTTCTTTCCTTTTGATTCAATCCATGCATCACCTTTATTATCTACAATCTTAACTGGAGAAGTTTGAATATCTTCTTTAAGTGCAGAATCATTATATCTTCTACCTATTAATCTTTTAATAGCAAAGATTGTATTTTCTGGATTTGTTACTGATTGTCGTTTGGCTGGTGCTCCAACCAACGTGTCTTTATCATCGAAGGATACAACAGATGGTGTTGTTCTTGTTCCTTCTGCGTTTTCAACAACTTTAGCATCGCCGCCTTGCATAAGTGCAACACACGAATTAGTTGTTCCAAGGTCTATTCCAATAATTTTACTCATATTTTATACTCCCGTTGTTAGTCAATGAGAGTGACGTCCTGATATTAAACCAAGACGCCACTATCAATCTCACTTATTTTATAGTGATTGTTCTTGGTTTTTTAGATTCTGGAATTATACGTTCTAAAGAGATACGTAAAAGTCCATCTTTCAACTCAGCGCCTTTAACTTCTACATCGTCAGAAATTGTAAAGCTCTTAGAAAAGAACCTTTTAGAAATTCCTCTGTGTAGAACACCGTCATTAGCGTCATCAGTTTTAGCTTCTTGAATTGACTTAACTGTTAACATACCATCTTCGTATGTTACGTCAATATCCTTTTTGCTAAATCCTGCTAAAGCCAATTCAACATCGTAGGTGTAATCACCTGTTTTAACGATATTGTATGGTGGATAGTTAGTAGCCGCACCATTGAAGAAATGATCGTCATTGAACATTCTTTCGAAATGATCAAATACGTTATCAAAACCAATTGTAACGGGTCTTAGTTGATTAAAAATTGATAGGGGTGTTAATTGTCTAGTCATCGCTTTCCTCCTTTTGTTAAGCAAGTTAAGTGTAAAAGTCCCTCTATCGGCAACTCTTACAACATTAGTATTTATCATACTAGTGTATAATATAAGCACTTTTAGGTAAAAATGCAAGTATTTTGTTAACCAAAACTAATGATATTGGTTGAATACAGTATTCACCTGATTATTGCAACGTACGAAAGTAGTACATTTTGGCATATCTTTTATACGTCTAGCACCTATATATGTACAAGCACTACGTACACCACCTAGTATTTCAGTAATAGTAGCATTTACTGGTCCTTTGTGTGGCAGGGTAACAACTTTGCCTTCTGCACCTCTGTACCCATCTTTACGAGCACCGTGAACTTCCATAGCACGATCTGAACTCATACCGTAGAACTCAACTTGCCCGTTATCTATTTTGCCTTCTGATTCATCATGGCCTGCTAACATTCCGCCTAGCATAACAAAGTGAGCACCAGCACCAAAGGCTTTTGCAACATCTCCAGGATATACACATCCTCCATCAGCAATAACGTGTCCACCTATACCATTGGCCGCATCTGCACATTCCATTACTCCTGATAGTTGTGGAACTCCTACGCCAGTCATTAATCTTGTTGTGCATACTGATCCTGGACCAATACCACACTTAACAATATCTGCTCCACGTAATATAAGTTCTTCAGTCATTTCTGCTGTTATTACATTACCAGCAATTAATGTCTTGTCAGGCCATCTGTCTCTAATACTTTCTACAAAGTCACCAAAGTTTTCGTGATACCCATTTGCAACATCTACGCAAATAAAAGGTATGTCTGGATACTTGTCTAGTACTGTAGACATTGTAACAAAGTCTAATGAGTTTTTATCCCATATTGCTCCTGTTCCAGCACATACACTTGTATAGCCAAGTTCTAGTCCTGAATTCACAGCTTCTTTCCAGTCATCAACTGAATAATGCTTTCTAATAATTGTTAGCATTTTCTGTTGTTGAAATACTTTAGCCATAGAAAATGTGCCGACGCCATCCATATTAGATGCCATAACAGGAATACCTGTCCACGTTCGACCACTATTATGGAATTTAAATGTTCTCATTAAGTCAACATCTTTACGACTTGTTAACTTACTGCGTTTTGGTTTAAACAAAACATCTTTATAATCTAATTTAAGCTCTTCTTCGATTCTCATCGATTAACTCCATGATTAAAATCCATATTCTTCCAATCTTCGTTTCAACTTTAGTTGTTCCCTAGCTCTACCAGCCGCTTTAGCTTTTTTACGTTTATCACTTGGTTTTTCATAATACTGCTTTTCTTTATAATCTACAAGAATACCATCATCGGCAACCTTCTTTTTCAGTTTTCTGATTGCCTTGTCAATGTTACCATTTTTAACAATTACTTGTAGACCTTTAGGTCTGTGGTCGCTCGTTTGCAAAGTAATTTACTCCTTCTGCAAATTGCTTGACATCATATATTCTTTTGTTATTAATTACATTATACGGCATTTGCATATCTTTTGTCAAGTAGTAAGTTTTGTCAAAACTTAAAAGATATCCAACTAACCAGGTCAAGTCTTTAGTGTTGTCAATATCAACAATAACATAATCAACTATATGACTAACTTCAACACACCATTCAATCATATCTACATCATTAATAGGAGTAGATTCTTCCATTAAGTATAGATTAACAGTTTTTTGAATGTGTTTAAAGATGTCATTGAATTGAGATTTAATTGTGTCGCTAGGATTAACTAAAAGAAAACTTAATTCCTTTGTGAATAGTTTATCAGGCGGTGTAATTAAATTAATTACTGGTGTTGACATAGTGTAACTACTTATTAGTGTTTATTTTGTTCCAAACAGATTCTTGGTTCTGTTCGGCATTTTGAATATATTTTTCTGGTTCAATTACTTCTGTGTAGTAGTCTCGTCTTCCGGTGCTTCCTTGGTTTCTTTTAGAAGTTGTTTGTTGCTCACTTTTGTGAAGTATTTGGTGCTTTGGAAGTTTTTTTTTTGATCTTCTGCTTCTGCCGCCTCGTTAGCACTATCGATAAATTCGTTCCATTTATCTACGTTATCAATTTCTTCCATAGCTTCATCTAGTTCAGTTATAGGCTCTAACTCATCTTGCATTTTTTCAGATTCAGTTTGTTTTTTAACCTTCATATCTCTGTAATCTTTTTCCCAAGGAAATTCATTAATTTTGCCAACAGCATACGCTACTTTCTGTGTTTTAATTTGTTCCTTTGGATTGTCAGACTTCCATTGAGCTTTAGCTTTTTTCCATTCTTCGTCTTCTTCGTCTAATTTTTTAAGTTCGTCTTCAGATAATTTAGGTTTGTCTTCGGCATCGAAATCAAGTTCCATTTGTCTTGGATCAGGTTCTTCTGCAGGTTCTTGTAAATCAAGTTCCATTTGTTCTGGCTGTTTATTCATTACACTTTCAATAAATTTTTCAGCTTGTTTTTCTGCTTCTTCTTTAGTAATACCTGCATTACGGTATTCTTCTTCCTCGGTCATAGGAGTCATATCTTCTTCTACTTCTTCTTCGGGAGCCGGTGTTGGTGGCTCAGGATCGTCCTCGGGATCGTCCTTTGGGCCTGAGTCTTCAGGTGGTACAAAAGGACTAGGACCAATGCCGCCCCAATCAGTATGACGTCTATACATAAATGAATATTGACTTGCTATTAATAGTAAGACTGCTAATGGATCAAAAACAAATATAATTATAATAATAACCCAACGAACAGCTCTTTCTAATAGGTTTGCATCTGCTTCTTGTCCGTAAATAAATTCAGCAATATATTTAATTGGACCAACGTCTGCTTCTAGTTGTCTATATGTTTTCTCAAATACTGCTTTTTCTTCTCGTATTCCATCAGCAACTATAGTTTCTGCATCAATAAATTTTTCTAGTTCGTCTACACGTTTATCAATATCTTGTGTTTTAACATTTGCTTGATTACGTAATCCTGCTATACGAGTTTCGATATCTTTAACTGAAGGACCAAATGTTGTTTCTATTTGTTCTAATTTTTTAGCTAGATTTTGTTTTACAACTAAAATTTGTGCATCAATCTTGTCTACTTTTTCTGCTAGACGTTTATTAATAGCACGAATTTCTCTTTGTGCCGCACTTGCTACAGACAATTCATTCTTTTTAGCTTCTTCTGTTGCTTCTTCTAATTTTTTAGAACCTCCAAATGATTCTTCAAATTTCTTTTGTGCCGCGGCAATATCTGCTTCTTTACGTTCTTTTGCTTGATTTAAACGATCAGTTTGTAATTTAATTTCTCTGTCAGCATTTGCTATTGCTGAATCTTTTTCTTTAATTAATACATCAATATCGCTATTTGCTTGATCGTTAGCAGTTTTCTTTTCTGCGTTAATACGTTCATATACTTTGTTTAATGCTATTTGTTCTTTTTCAACTAGTGTATCTACTCTAACATCATCGCCTTTTAATAGGCGATCCATTTCATTTTCCCAACGTTCGATTTTAGCATTCGAACGTATCATCTTTTCATCTAATGTTTCTATACTAGCAGATTGTTCAATGCTTAAACTTGTTTGTTCTATATGGGCTTTAGATAGATAGCCAAAAATACCCATAGACGTAATAAACATTAATACGACTACGGCAATAGAAAGGTATGTTTTAAGCCACCAGACTGCACGATTCCAATTACGGTGTAACCAAACGGCTGTTACTAATTTACCGACCTCTAAAGATACACCCATAATAATAATGGGAATAACTGCGGCCGCAAAAATTGCCGCCAATCCGGCGACACTATAATAGATTGCTACTGCACTAATAGTTATTGCAGAAAGGAATGTTAAAATTGCTAAGAACATCTAGTCTCCCTATATTACTAGGGAGTTCATTCTCCCTGATACTATATTTATCGGGAGGGATCTCAGTCGTAATATAGTTAGATTATCAATATCGTATAAAACGCCACCCTTGATGGCCGGTTTCTCTACAAGCTGTTTCTTTAAAATCACGCATTTTACCTTTATAATTTAATCTGGATACTACTATTCTGCAATATCCACTACCTTGTGGATATGTAGATAATACTAAAACAGTACCATTAGTTCCAGTATCGTTATTATACCAGCTAGTAGTTTCGCCGTTCTCTATATTATCTAAAGCGAAGTACATAGCCTGTTCTTGTGCTTGTCTATCCTCATCTGGTAATCTATACCAATGCCATTTAGTAAAGTTAACAATAACACTTACATAACTGTCATTAGGTTGGTATGTAGATTGGACACTAGAAGTCGTACTAGTGCTATTTGAATATGATGTAAGTTTCTCCCCAGTTGAACTACAGGCAGTAAGAAAACTAATAAGGAGACTTAACAATATACCATCGCGAAGTTTCATAGCTATCTCCCTTAAATAAACAAGCATAACCTTTCCGTTTTACTTGTCGTCCACCCAAATTTATGTAATACCAATGTTCTTGACATTGTGAGCCAAGACCCATTTTAGGCGGCATTAGTTTTTTGACATTATCGTCGTTACACTCTGTTACTTTGATTTCTTTAAGCACACCATTTTGCTCAACCATAGTTTTAGTAGTTGTACAATATTGATGGCCTGCCTCCTGCAAGGTGAGTTTTTGTTTACCTGCACAAGCACTCACTAACACACAGGCTCCAATAATCAGAAGTGTTTTGTAAAATGGTTTAACCATTTTTATACTCCTTGTGTATTATAACTGCTTTGCAGATTTCTCAATACTTTTGGTATCTACTTTATTTGCTTTAGCTTTAGCTTCAGATACCAAAGAATCAATAATACTCTTCTCAACTTTAACCATTACAAAGTAATGATATACACCATTTCTTTTGTATAGGTAACCTTCAGATTGAGAATAATGTCTAACCGCGGTGTCAGTTATCTTATTAACAATAAGCATTTGACTTTGGGTTGAACTTGATAGCGAGTCTTCACTACCAGCATCATTGTATTCGATTGTAGTTCGCTTATTAACTTCGCCATTAATTCGATCAGCAATTTTAGTTTTTGCTATCTGAGTAGCTTTGTCATAAGCCGCTTCTTTAAATCCACTTACAGAACCACCACAAGCATAGTAGTAGTCTTTACTCCACCAAAACCAGCCTTCTGATCCGGTGTCTTCACAATTCATGTACCAAGTTGGTACAACGTCTTTTTCACGCTCAACAATTTGAGTCGTAGTTGTACACGCAGACATCATTAGTGCAATAGCACTTATAATTCCTAGTGTTTTTAAGTTGCCTTTCATTTTAGCCTCCGAAAGTATAGTTCATTATGCCTATAGTATAGCAAAACAGATCAATAATGTCAAGTTTATTTTGTATCTATTTTGAATTGATATTGCCAAAAAGTTTTTACACCTTTTTTCCAGCAGTTTTTAAATCTTTTTTGGAAACAACCATATATGGTCCTTTATTATATGCAGGAACTATTGTATATTGTTTACTAATTTGGATACGTTCTTGTTCTTGTTTCCAATTTCTTGTTCCGCCATCGATATTGGGTTTGGCAGAAGTGGAAGGAATCGAACCCTCACTTTCGGTTTTGGAGACCGACGTGCTAACCGTTGACACTACACTCCCAGGGGTATAGGTCTTTACGGGATACCGTTTCTTAATTGGTTTGTAAACACCGCGAATATAATCGATATATTCGTTTAAGGTCATTGTATCCGTATTCAACCTTTTCAAAAGTTTGTTGTGTTTACGCCAACCAGGTTCGTAGTACGAATCGGGCTTCCTTTTCGTTTTACGTTTTTTGGTATTTAGGCTAGTGAGCCCATTAACTAAATGCATTGTCATAATAGAACTACTATAACAAATAAGATCTAAATTGTCAAGTATTAATTTTGTCGATAGAATAAATGCATACCAATTCGTCCTTTTTTCTCAAAACGTCGATTCCATTCTGGATGAACGTATGGTGCATGATAATGAGTTGAGTTGTCGCTAATTCCACGCAGGTATCCATGAGTAACCATTTTATATGCTAGTTCTTGAATCTTACGCCAGTTTTCTCCATCTTTGTTAAGAATGTTATCTGGCTTGCCATCACACCACCAACTAAATTGGCACATATTACGGACAGGATTAAAAATGCGTTCTGCGTCAGGAACCTCTTTGCCTTTAGTTTTCCAACTTTCTTCATAAACTGCGTCATAGATTACTTTGCAAATGGTATTTGGAAATCGAGGATCTTCTACTCTATTAAGAACCACGTCAGCAACCGCGGCTCGGCCCGCAAGGTTATCCGGGTGTGATTCCCAATAAATATTTTCTGCTAAACAATATAATTCAGGTTCCTGTTCTCTTGT
>MDTE01170200.1_pt1 | contig 14284 bp, 9 predicted proteins | sample 811231 | NCBI WGS metagenome assembly MDTE01 (sample SAMN05326651, study PRJNA326480) | marine metagenome | isolation source: seawater | place: Indian Ocean: Red Sea | collected 2010 | reverse complement strand
GCGCACAAGGCCGAGGCGGTGGCGCGGGCGGTGCAGGGGCCGCGCACACCCGCTTGTCCCGCGAGTCTGCTCCAGGGTCACGCCGATTGTACCTTCATGCTCGATCGTGCGGCGGCGCGGGGGTTGTCTGCGTGATGCTGGTGATGAACTGCGGCTCCTCGCTGCTCAAATTCAGTTTCTTCGATGGGGAGGAGCGGGTGCAATCGGGCCTGGTAGAGCGCCTCGGCGAGGCGGATGCTGGAGCGGGTAATGGGGGATGTCTATAAAGGCCCTTTTAGGTTTTCGGGTCAAGCGCAATGGTACGGCCGCGTACCTTGTCCTGGCCTCCCTTCATCGACGAAGGGAGGCCAGGCGTATCGAGAGGTCGGGAGCCGCCGCGGGCACCTACGGTCGGGGCCGGCCGAAGTAGGCTCGTTGTACGAATGCTCGTGCGGCCCTCTGGACGCCCTGTAGATCACTGCCAGAGAGCAGAAGGGTGTCGTGATAGAGGCTGAAGCCACCCCGCACGAGCTGAACGGTTCCCTTGCCGGGTCCGGGCCAGTCAGCGCTGACCAGGTGCGGCCCGCTCTCGGAGAACCAGACGGTCTCAGCCACCAGCCGGTTGTCGAAAGGGGTCCCGATGGCAATCAGCGGGGAGTCAATCTGCCAGTCCGGAATGCCCAGATCCACGCCAAGCTCGCTCCGGTAGAGCCCGTAGCCCACGCGCTTGTCGAATCGCTTCCACAGAAGTTCGGTGTCGTATGCGGTCTCCGTCTGAATGCCCAGGCTCTCCAGGATCCCGGCCAGGCGGGCGGCAATCGGCTCGTGCTCCGGGCGGCCTATGGCCAGGGTCACCTCCTCGGCCTTCGCCAGGAACGCGGGCATAGCCTCCTCTTCGTAGACGACTACGTCCTCGTGTATTTGCAGGTCTGGTGAGGGGACCTCGCCCACAGCGACCTCCGTGCGTGACTCCGTATCGCCCAGGGGAGAGGAAACGCTCACCACGTAGCGGCCGGCCAGATCATTGCCGCCCAGCGGGAAGCGCGCCGCGAAACGCCCCTCGTCGGTGCTGCGATACAGGTGCCAGCGGAGCCCGCCGGCGGGATCGGTAACGGCCACCTCCAGAGGCACGGCCACGCGCAGCGGTTCGCCGTCCGAGCCCACCACCTCGCTGCGCACGGCAAGCCAGCCGTCTTCCGCGGCTGCTGTCGTCCTGATGCCGCCGAGCCGCCTCGGAAACACACAGAGCACCTGCACCATGGCGGCCTCGAGCTGGACCGGGATCCCCAGGCCTTCCTCGGTCTCCTGCCCCTGGACGAGATCGCCGGTGAACAGGTCGTAGACGGCTCCTGACGCCGGCCCGATGGTAATTCCCGTCTCGAGCGGAAGGTAGTCAGGCTGGTTCCGCTCCCCCAGTTTGTTCGGCGCATCCCGTTCGTCCAGCGCGACCTGGTTGTCGTTCATCAGGAACAGGTAGGACCCATCACCGTTGCGGTGTTCGGTGACGATGAGACGCGGGTTGTCCTTCTGAAACGGGGTCTCGACCAGGGGGGCGAGCTTCTGGCGCGTTGGCTCGATCAGTCCCGCCAGCACCTCCATATCGTCGAATACGCGCCGTTCCTTGGCCTTCTCCCCGAAGGTCCAGGCGTAGAACTCGCCCAGGCCGTATCCGATCTTCTGTGCCCCCTCTATGTCGACGGTGGTTTCGTCGTCCACGAAGACGGTGCCGCCTTGCCTTGCAAATGCCTCGATCCCCTCCTTCACTTCGGGCCTCATGCGGGTTACTGCGTTGATCGTCAGCACCTTGCGCTCAGAAAGCCCACCGCCCAGGATGGCCTCTTCGCTGATGAGATTGGCATCGTAACCCGCGCGCAGTACCAGGTAGAGCTGGCCGGCCGTGCGCTGAACGTAGTCCCACCAGTCGACGGGCGGGAAGAAATCCCGGTGATATTCGTAGAAGGAGTATAGCACCGCCACTGGCGGCGTCGGTCGCTCGATGTTGAGAAGCACGTCACCGAACCGCTTCAGCAGCTCGTGGTCCTGCTTCAGTTCGGGTTGCTCCAGGGCCGAGTTCATGGTGAAGTGGCCCACCCCTTCGATGCCGAACGCCGCCGACATCCACAGTTCGTGCTTCGTCACATCATAGGGCCACACCGACCACAGCAGGGGCCAAAACGGCATCGGCTTCGGCGCCATGGCCACCAGCGCATCGGCATAGGCCACCCACAGCGTGCTACCCTGGAAGTCGGAATAGTTGTGGACCACGCTGATGTTCTGGTTCTTGAACTCGACGGGGGGGTAGCCGCCCCACATGAACAGGCCGATGGCGTGGCTCTGCGCGGTGATCGCCGCGTCGGGCCGGATCGGCTCGATCATCTCCCGCACTGTCCCCATCAGGTGCGGCCGGAGTTCCTGCTGGAACTTGCAGAACTCGTACCACCGCTCCTCGTCTTCGGTGGTGACCGGCGGGGGGGCGCCATGCTGGGCCTGGAATACCCCAGCGCAGTACGGACAGGTCAGGTCGCGGGGCTCGGGCGTGGCCCAGTGGACGCAGCTCTCGTCGCCGAGGTTCACCGAGATGTAGGGCTGGTAGTGCCTGGCCATCTGGGCCATTAGCTGGATTCCCCGTCCCACGCCGCGGTTCACCTGGGGGTCCAGGTGACAAGTGTTGTGGTGGAAGAACATATGGGAAGAGCTGTACTGTGCGATCAACTCATGCCCGTGCTTCACCAAGAGCTCCAGCCACGCCTGGTAGGGTGTAGCGGAGAGGAAGCTGGTAAGGGCAGGATGGACCTCCATCGGCGTCAGGCGCGCGGCCAGCAGGGCGTCCTGTGCACTCAGTTGCGGACGCAGAAGCCTGGGATTGTTGCTCTGGTTGTTGAGCACCGTCACGCCCAGTTCCGCCAGGTCCTCGACCATGTCTGCGTTGCCAAAGACGTTGCCGTAGGCGTGAATTTTGAAGTTCGACGTACGCTCGGCCGGCAGGAGGTGAAACGCGACCTCGTCCGCCTCGGAATCGGAGAGCCTCGCACGCAACTTCAGCTCACCGGGGGCCACGTGGGTGGCGTTCAGCACACCGCTGAGAGTCAGGGGGCCATTGCCCGGCAGAGCGACCTCTCTAAGCCGGCTGGATCGATCGTCCTGGACCAGCCACAAGGTGAGGGGCCCCCGCGGCTCGCCGGCGCCTCCGCCCTGCACCAGGACGGTGAACTCCACGGGGTCTCCCACGTTGAAGTACTTGCGGTTGCGCGCGATGGACAGGTGGACCCGCTGCCAGGGGCCGTCGGGAGCGACCTCGGCGATGACGTCGGCGTGCAAGTCGCTGTCCTCGAAGGATGGCGCGCCCGCCAGTGCCGCGGCAAAGCGCACCCGGTAGAGTCCGGGCGGAACCGAGGGCACGCCGAGAACCCCGTCGGACAGCCCGCCCGTCCAGGACGCTTCCCTCGGCTCGCCGCCTTCCGGATAGGGCACAAGCCAGGCGCCGGCCTGCACCGCTTCGGCACCGGGAAGCTCTTCCCCCAGGACGCTGCACGAGACCCTGGTCGGGCCATCCGGTTTCAGCGGCTCACTCGGAAGGAAAACACTGAGTGCCCTGGAGCCGTCGCCGGAGATTCCGACTCCTCCCGTCAACGGCTCCTCGCCCTCTATGGCAGGGAGACGGAAGGTCTGTCCATGCCCGTCGAGCGCATAACTCCCGCGCGGAACGAAGAACAGCCGTGCATCTGCTTCTTGGAAGGGGCGCGGACCTCCCGGGTCCCCGGAGATCCTCCAATCGCGCTTGTCTTCCGGCACGGAAACATGCAGCCGGTGCTCTACCGGCGCCTCTGCGCGCACTGTTCTTCCTCTCACTTCCAGTCGCGGCTGCTCGGACAGGATAGGCCCCGGGGATCCCTTTGCGGCGGCGGTCTCCTCACCAGTTATCTCCAGCTCGAACGACCATCCGAGCGCTCCCTTGGCGGAGTACTTGCCGGGCCTCAGACCGACCGTCTGATATCCGTCGAGCGCCTGCGTCCATCCGGGAATGCTCCAGTTCCCGAGAACCGGCGGCACGTCGATGTGGACGCGCGTCACTTCCGGGGCCGGAAGACGGACCAGGCCGGCCTCGATGGCCACATCCTGGGCGGTTAGATTGAAGGGTCCGCCCTTCACGTCGCTCACTGCCAGCCCCTCCTCCCCCACCGCGAGGGTAAGGGACCATCCGCGATCGCCCGTCAGGGGGTACGACCCCGCGGGCATGCGAATCCGCTCGCGGCCTGCACGCGGCTGCCACGCCGGCAGGTTCCAGGGGCCGTAGCCCCGAGGGATGTCGAGCACGAAATGCACCTTCGGGACCATGTCAACTCGCACCCCGGGGCCCAGTTTCCATCTGGGCTCCAGGTCGAGGAAGCTGACCTCGGGCGGCTGCGCCAGCCACGGCCCGGGCTCAATGTCCGAAACAGTAGGCTTGCCTTCGAGGGGCACGGTGAACCTGAAGCTCCAGCCCAGTTCCCCCATCACGTCGTAGGTCTTGCCCGCGGGGAACTGGAACTCGTTTCCCTGCCAGTCCACGCCGGACTTCCATCCCATCAACCCCGGCACGTGCCATCGGTCGAAGTCCACCCACACGTAGAGGGATCGCTTCTCTGGTTCCTCTGCCTCCGCCGCAGGCAGAGGAAGGCCGGATGACAACACACACGCTGTTGCAAGCAATGTGCCGATCCAGAGTCTTCGACCCGTCCCCACCATTCTGCTGAGGCGGCTCTTGGTGGCTGTAGCCATCGGGACCTCCTTATCTTCATGTTAGTGCGAGGACCGTTCCTGGGCCTCTCATCACCTGGTTGCGGCATCAGGATCCAGACCGTCTCCGCAATTCTGCAAGCAGACAGTCTCAGAAGCAGTATAGGTATTTCGAAGGGCATCGGCCAAGCGGTACACGGGCAACGGCTGTAGCCGGGCCGGGGAGCGGCCGGCGGATCGCTGTACTGCCGGCGCGGTGAGATTCTTCAGGCGGGGTCCATCATCGCGTGGCGGTAATGCTCGGGAGACGGCCCTGCACATCAGACCAGGGGATGTATAGGAAACTATAAAGGCTCTTTTAGGTTTTTGTGTCAAGCGGTTTGGTCGTGTGCTCGGCCCCTTGTCCTCCGGGAGCGCGGCTTTAGCAGCCCCCTTTTTAGGGCGTGGCCAGCCAGCGGACGACAAAGGAGGGACCGCTGGGCGAAAAAGGGGATTTTCGATTCACAGAGTTGGAGGGTAGGCGGACTTTGAGGTGGTGCGCCGTCGGCGGAGGAAGCAAGGCGGGCGGTGGCTTGGGGCGTGATGCGGCGAAGTCCCACTGCTCTTGGGGTGGGGTCCGAGGTGGATTAAGCGGCGGGGGTGCGGTCGGTAGCCCAACGCCGTGCAGGTAGCGCCGAATAGATGCGGGACCGGTTAGCGCGGCGATCAGGCGCGGTCGTCCGCCACAGGCGGGTATTGAGTCCGATGCGCATTTTTAGCGAAGTAACTCTTTCTTCACTAAAACGGGGAATCGCTTCTTGCATCACCAATGCAGCACGGATTGCCTGCTCGGGATCCTCCTCGCGTATCCCCCCATAAAACCATGATGCCATCTCCAATATGCTTGTCGATATATCCTCCTCTTGCGAGAGGGCATTCATGACATCGCTGACATCTTCGGCGTCCATCGTTTCACTCATGGTGGTGAAGAGTGCAGAGATAGCAGACGAAATGTGTGGTCGGCCGACTCGCCCTCGGCCGCACTCACTCCTCCGGCTACAACAACGAGACGTACATCGACACGCCGCTATCAGACACAGGCCGCTTTGCTGACTAGCCTGGGCCGATTCACGTCGAATCCAAGTGTTTTTCAAAGCGGACAAACCGAAGTATAGGAAATTCAAATGGCAGAAGCGGAAACGGGGGCAACAGGGCCTAGCCCAAAAACTCGATACAGCATTTTTTGAACTTCTTGCCACTACCGCAAGGACAAGGATCATTGCGTCCGACAGGCGCCAGCTTCTTGCGCACTGTCTCGCCGCGGACACTACCATCTGGCCGCAAGCGTGCGCTGTATTGGGCCTGGATCTCAGGTATCCACTCCGACCACTCCGCTGCCTGTGGATACTTTCCCGACAAAGCTAGATAAGAAAAAAAATCCTCCAGAAGTTGCGGTACCTGCACTCGCACCGCCAGCGGCAAATCCAGTGGAGCAACCTCTTCCACCAGCACTTTGGCCAAGAGCTCAACATCGATATCAAGCGGGAAGGAAGCAGCCCGCTCGTGCACTCCGTTCAGGGTTTGCGACAAAAGCACTTCCGCATGCTCTTTCAAACCTGGATCGAGCAAGGCGTAATACTCCGAACCGATATAGTCGCCGATATAGTCCATCAGATCTATAAGCATATATTTTCTCCTTAAAACTAAATCCCATATCCTAACTTTAGGACTGGGAACATTTGATGATGGTGATGGTGATGGTGATGGTGAAGAAGCCTATTTACCCCTCTTCGAACAAATTGATTCTAATGATAACAATAGCATCAGCAGAAAAGAATGGCGGAAATACAAAAAAGAGGATGAGCCAGAGGTGACCAGTGGAAATATGAAATTTAGAGATATTGACGAAAACAACAATAAGGAAATCGGTAAAGGAGAATTTGAAAAGTTTTACGAAAGATTGATTAAAGACTAAACCATTTGCCGTCCAAAGAAAAAGCCCCCGGTTAACTCATTTTAGCCGGGGGCTTTTTCTTTGGCATGCCCCCCAATAGTTGCTCCACTTTCGATGTGAGTATTCCTCCATGGCCGTTAAGAAACACTTGTATCTCACACCATAATTGGGCCAACTTATCAAGATTATGGCAACGGCATTTTCTCACCCACAACAGTCTGTTCCGCCTTCTATAACTACAGGTTGCCGTATACCGTCTCCACAAATTTTGGCTTCGCCAATGTGTCAAACCAGGCGGGTATATCGGAGTGGAGCAATGTCTTTGTGAGACCCAGTGCGATGTTTGCATCGGGGTCTCACAGCCGAAACCCCCGAGCGGAACCTCGACCGATGACGCCCACTTCCATCATGGTGTCGTCCTCCCAGAGAGTACACTTCAAAGTTGCGCCTGGTACCGTCACTCGGTTTCAGCTTCGATCCTGATCATGCGGAACGAGTTCGCCGGAATCGAGGACATCAGGTACTCCGCCGGTCTGCCGATCTCGGTGCCGGTCAGCGCGTCGACGGCCTTGACGGGGCCGAGACGCTGGATGACCGACGCGCCTTTCATCTTCGCAACGACCGGTTCATCGCCCCAGTTGGCCAGGACGACCAGCAGCGCCCTGTCCCGCTCGCGCTCCCAGAGACACGCGAGCACGTTGTCGCCGTCGACGGGGAACCAGGGCGGCAATTCGTGCGGCCGGTAGAAACGGACCGGTTCCCTGCCCAATCCGAACTCGTTGCGCGCTCGCGCCACGGCGATGCCGGGCGTGCCGTCGATCCAGCCGTGATAGACCGTCATCATCTGCCCGAACGGCATCGTGCGCGACAGCAGCCAGTGGGCCCAGTCGCCGCGCCACGTGCCCATCGAGCTCAGGAAGGCCGGGACGGCACCGACCTGGTGGCCCGAGCCCGTGATCTCCATGTAGGGTAGGTTGAACAGCTCGAGGACTTTCTTCTTGGGGTACCGCTTGGCGTCACGCCAGTGCTCTCCGTCCGAATAGACGTCGATCCACGCGAGCTGTAACGGGTTGAAGTTCTCCGAGGTGTGCTCCCACACGATGCCGTCGGGTTGATGGGTTCGCACGATGGCGTAGATCCGCTTGTGCAGATCGCGCAGTGAGAAATAGGGGTAGGTCTTCTTTCCACCCGCACCGCATCCATGCCGGGCGTTCTCGCAGAAATAAGGCCCCGGATTGTCGATGTAGATGCCGTAGTTGTCCGGAAAGGTGGTCATGACGTTCTCGACCGCCCAGGCCATGAAGTCGGCAAAGCTGCTCGCCGGGCAGGCGGCGTCGGCGCCGAGCGGAGGCTGGCCGAAGGTCCACTCGCTGCCCTCCATGATCACTTTCGCCGCGACCCAGTCTTCGTGGTGGCGCTTCTTGACTTCGGACTTGGCGCCGGTTGACGAGGTCGTGATGTAGTAACAGTGCCGCACGCCGTCGCGGAGGTTCCTGGAGATCATTTCGGCGACGGCGTCGAAGTCCGATGGCTGGGGATAGCTGAAGTGCTTGTGCACGTTCTTGCCGTGCATGCTCGTGGTCAGATTTCCGCCGGGCATCGCCCCGATCTGGATGCCGAACCGATCCTTCCGCATCGGCTTGCACGGCGTGGCCATCAGCCCGAAACCGTAGGTCAGCTTGTCGTCGAGCCGAGTCGATGCGGTGACGATGTTCAACGTCAGGGTGAGGTGGTCGTCGAGCCGCTCGAACACGATGGCGCCCGGCCCGGCGCTCGTCCACCCGTTCGAGGTCTCCGTCACGACGGTGAAACCGACGTCATGGTTGCCGACCCATACCAGCGGTCGCCAGGGATACACGCTCTTCGCCCCCGGCTCGGCCGGGCTGCGCGCGTAGTCGTTGGCGAGCCAGCGCTGGTTGAGGTGGTGCAGGATCGCTGCGTACGGCCGCAGCGCGAACACCAGCTTCAGGCCGTCGATCGTGACCGGGGATTCGCCGTCGAGCGTCAGATCGGTGCGAATCAGGCCGTCGTACTCGATCCAGCTGGCGGCCGTGATGCGGATCGGGCCCACCGCGCCGGACGCTTCGAATTCGACGCGGTCCGGGTCGCTGGCGCCGAACTCGATCCGCTGCGCCTGGACGCTCGTCCATTGGCCGTTCTGCTTGATCTGCAGTTCGATCGGCCGATGCAGCAGATCCTGATCCTGGCTCACCACCTGCGAGGGAAACAGACCGTCGAAGGTATGGGTGCGACCCCACGATGAAACCGTTCGTTCCTCGTGGACCAGCGGCGTGTAGGGCGGCATGATCTTGCGCGTCACGCCCGAGCGCGAGGTGCGCCACGGTTCGGAGGGGTCGTCCAGGTCATAGGGCTGGACCGAACCTCCGGCGACGATACCAGGGCAGAGCAGGCACATGAATGCAAAAAGTCGGAACGCGGTGGCACGCATGGGAATTAGACCAATCTTGTTTGTTGTTTCAAAAAATCGTGTGTGAGTCATCTTGACGATCCGTCTTGCGCGGCACGATTGGAGGGCCGCGCTCCCGCGCGGCCGCAAACTCGGAAGATCGACCCACCTGCTTGCGCGGCGTTCGCAGGTCAGTTGTCAAAAGCCTCGACGCACGCGCCGGTGTCAGCGGCCGCGGTGCGCAGCGCCTCGGCTCGGGGACCGAAGACGGGCAGCTGCTCGCCTTCCGGACGGATGGACATGACGTCGTTTCCGTGCCATTCGATATCGAAATCCCGATCGTAGGCACGAAGGTGCTTGCTGGTAAGACGGATCGGCCGCGAGTGGCGGGCGACCAATTTCGTGCCGGCGCTTCGCGAGACCGCCCGTCGCCGCGACGCCTTCGGGGACGCGGCGGCGAAACCGGCCAATGTATAGGAACTATAAAGGCCCTTTTAGATTTTCGGGTCAAGCAATTTGGTCGTGTGCTCGTCCCGTTTGCCACTGGGTGTGCGGCTTTAGGGCCCCCTTTTTAGGGCGTGGCCAGTCTGCTCGCGATGGACAATGGCAACGAATTTGCCCATCATGAGAAGATGGGGAAGGCGCTACGAGCCGATGTATATTTTGCCTACCCTTATTTTGTCTGGGAAGGTGGATCGAGCGAAAATACCAACGGCCTGTTGCGCCAGTATTTTCTCAAAGGCACCAATTTTAAGGGGTTCAGTCAAGCTAAAATTCGACAGGCCGAAAATCGGCTCAACGACCGGCCCAGAAAAAAATCGGATTTCGATTACCCAGCGAGATTTTTAAACCCGAAAAATCTTGAATACTAAACGTGTACTTCAGCGTTGAAACCGCCGTATTTCCCATTATTTACCAACCAATTAATTGTACTTGCCCTTTTTGGGATAGGCTTGTACCTTAGGAATCAGCTCATCGGGGATTTTGCCTCCATTGCCTCCTCTTCAGGGATTGATTAGGCAAAGCCCCTTTTATCCTCCTCCCTTCTGCCAGGCCTATACTTCGAAGAACGCTTTGTTCTTCAGGGAGTCCTTCTAGGACCACGTTTCCTTTTCAAAATCATTTAAAACAGTAAGTTGAAGCCTTTGCTGCCGGCCGTCCCTGACGGGATTGCGTATTGTGCAAAAGCATAGCGTGTACGTTGCAGTGTTTTTGCGCATTTACCTAACTACTAAGCCGCTTATGGTTATCTCCAAGTGGGTATGGTATAGGCGGTGGGTTTTTTTCTTCGGAGCAGTTTTATGAAGCAGACCATATGGGCTCGTGTTTACGATATTGTCAGGCCCTACAAATTGCGCATGGTTTTCTCGATGGCAACTTTGTTAGGGCTGACGGGTTTGGGTTTGCTTTCTCCGATTTGGGCCGCCAAGCTTTTGGGGAAGGCCCTACCCAATGGAGATAGCGAACTTTTTGTGCAGTGTATAGTTATTCTCGCCTTGATTCACGTCTTTTCCAGTTTGATCTCCTATATTTATTCATTTCAAATGAGAGTATTGGGCGGTCGTCTAGTCTTCGACCTGCGTCGAAAAATGTACGATCATCTGCAGAAACTCTCGCTGGGATATTACGAGTCCAGAACTTCAGGCGAGATTATTTCGCGGATGATGAACGATGTCAATGCCGTTACTTCGCTTTTAACTGGGACGGTATTAAATACGCTGATATCCTCGGTCAAGGCGCTGGCATTAATCGGTGTCCTTTTCTACTACAACGAGGTGGTTGCCACCGTGGCTATCGCTGTGCTGCCATTGCATTTCCTCGGCTATTTTATCTTCCGGGCCCGGATTTCTCATCTGGCCTTGAGATCATCGGAAAAGATGGCGCAAATCTACGGCAAGGTCAGCGAAGTAGTCGGGGCAATAAAAATGGTCAAATCTCATTCGGGCGAACGGCGCGAAAGCCGGTCGCTGATTGCGCAAATGCGCGAAAATTACGAGATAGACCTGCATTCCGGCAATCTATCCAAGATATGGGGGCAGGCTACGGGAAATATCAGCTACGTTGGCCAGGTGCTGGTGATGCTGGTTTGTGGTTTTTCCGTCCTTCGAGCTGAGTTGACGCTGGAAGAGTATATCATGCTGATGAGTTATGTAGCGATGCTCTACGCTCCGATTTCGGAATTAATTGGTGTGGTGCAGCAGATTCTACCGGCTAAAGTGGGTATTCGTCGGGTTTTCGAAGTGTTGGATACTACACCTGAGGTCGTTGATCCGCCCGATGGTATGCGCGGGGTGATCCAGGGAAGAATCGAGTTCAAGGATGTCTCGTTCGCCTATCCTCAGGGAGATCAGGTTTTGCGCCATGTTTCTTTTGTCGCCCGTCCAGGAGAAGTGGTGGCCTTCGTCGGGCCCAGTGGTTCGGGCAAGACGACAATAGCTAATCTCATTGCCCGCTTCTACGATCGGGCAGAAGGGTGCATACTCATTGACGGTAGCGATATCCAGAAATACCAGCTTCGGACTTTGCGCGAGCAAACCAGCATTGTGCTGCAGGAAACCTATCTCTTTCGTGGGACGATCCTGGATAATATCCGCTATGGTAGACCCGAAGCCACCAGGGAGGAAATTGAGATCGCGGCTAAGCAAGCCAATGCTCACGAATTCATCAGTATCCTGCCGAATGGCTATTTATCGATACTCGGTGCAAATGGGACTCGGCTATCAGGAGGCCAACGGCAGCGTATTGCCATTGCTCGGGCGCTGATCCGCGACCCCAGAATTCTCATTCTCGACGAGGCGACCTCCGCGTTGGATACCGTCTCGGAGGCCAAGGTACAGGAGGCACTGCAGTACTTGATTCAGGCCCGCACGACTTTCGTGATTGCCCATAGGCTTTCCACGATCAAGAGCGCCCACAAGATTGTAGTCCTCAATGAGGGGCGTGTTGAACAAATTGGTTCCCATGATGAGCTTTTTGCCAAGGATGGGCTCTATCGCGAACTCTATGATCCGGAATGGGCAGAAAAGCGCAGTAAACTACGCGATGAGCGGATAAAACGATTGGCAAATGTCGCCTAGGAGAAAGTTATGGTAAGTCTGAAGGGAAATTCGCTACCGATAGTATTCGATTTTACGGCCCATTGCAAGGCCAATGCTCATTTCCAGTTTTCTCGTCGGATACGCAACGATTTTGCGGCGCTGGCCAATGAGCATGCCAAATCAACTTTAATGCTTGGCTCATTTGGGGGCAAGGCCCGCTTGCAGACGGATGTACAGGGTATTGGAGTCGCTACGCGAATGGAGGTTGGCCGTTTGTCGCTCTTGCGTGGACGACGCAAAAATCTGTTACAGGGCGCATTTGCATTCTTTCGCGAAGCTTGCGACAAGGGGTTGGGTTCGGGGCCAGTAGTCCGTATGTTGGTCCGTTTTCCCAATGCCAGCGACCGGCCTCAAGAGCGAAAACTCATTGGTCAGGCCTTTAGAGAAGCCTACGGTACCGCTTGTAGTTTTCTCAGCCGTGAGAAGGATTTGCTCGAGTTGGGGCATTGTAACACCTACCAGAGTGTGGTGCAATACTTGCGCGAAGACGGGCTCTATCACAGCACTCATCGCGATGAGATAGCGCAAGTGCAACGTCAATTGCACCAGGAAGTTGGCCGTTACGAAAATCATAAATTCTTCGTACGTCCTGAAATGGCAGATGGTTCTGTGCCCAAGATAGTATTTTGCTACACCGGTGATCAGGCCGACCGGGGAGTCGAAGCCTATATAGAGGGATATACCGATGTGTGTCCAGAATTTATCTCCCCAGACCAATTCCGACGCGATCGGAGTCAGTATGTGAAACTGAAAGATTACGAGCGGGCCAGTCGGCGTTTCGGTGGAATTTGGGTTTTGCAGAGGGATCTGGTCCGGTTTCTCTCTCCGCCGCAGATCGGTTTGATCTATCTCTTTTTCAATGAGGATTTACAACCCGAATTTGATGCGTACTTTAATTGGGAACAGCTGCGTGCCCTACAGGAGCGGTCCAAGTATATTGATCCATCGCTGCGCTATTCGCCGACCTTCCTCGAAGTCGTCCTTGAGGGCATGGTGCGCAGTGGTTTCCTCGAGGAACGGGATGGCGCCTATCGATTATTCCCCGGTTTTGCCGACTATCAACACGTATCATTTTACGAGTTGGGAGAATTTGGGAAAGTTGACTTATGAGGTCGAGACATTTTAATGCAACAAGAAGGGAAATTAATTCAGATTCCACTCGCTGCCGGCAATTACAAACCGTCTTCCGGCGTGAGCTTCAACGACTGTCTTGACGGCCTCGAGCTTCTCGATTTTCTCCAAGATGGAATTCCTCGCCGCCGTGACTACCAACAACGAAGCCCGACAGGGCAGGGCTACAGTACCTGTCGACGTTGTGCGCAAGTGCATCCAGATCCAATGACTCACCGTCGCGGAAGGGCATGTTGGTGGGCGATACAATAATTGGATCTGTGGTTGGTACGGGCATGATCATTATGGTTCATCTAAGTTCAGCCAAGGCCTCGAGTCGCGCCTCCGCATCTTACTGCCGGCGCACTTCGCCCCTCACTTTCGCGATAACGGCGGTTCCGGTAGCATACGCCGTCTCGTAGTCACCAAGACGAAACGCTTCCAGATGCTCGGACCATCCGTGCGGTTCCTTGCTCGGCTGGTCGGCGGCAGGCAAACGCGCGCGTGCGAAGGCGATCATCTCATCGAGCTCCACCTGTTGAGCGAGGCATTCCCGATGGCGACTCCTGGCCACAGGATCTTGGTTGCCAACTTTTACTAACCGCGCGGCCAATGTTGCTATACGGTCCACAAGCATTACGGTGCGTTCCTTGCCAAAGGTTTCGCTGGCGTGGGTGCGCGGATCGTCGCCCCCAACGCCCTGGGGCACGACGGCCGGATTCGGATCAAGCACACCCAGGTCGACGGTTTCCGGTGCTAGGTGCATCAACAGCGAAGTCTCAATGGCGGCTGCGTGATCCATAGGTTTTTCCAGGTCGGCGATGAGATGTGCATCGACCCCGGCCCAGATGATACAATCAGACACCCGCATGGCGGTCAGGGCTGCTTTGCGGATGGCTAGGTAGTCCTCCGTGCCCCCATGCCCTGAAAGCCAGACGACCACCTTCGCGCCGTTGCGCGCCAGGTAGTTGAGGATCGTCTCCACCTGCTTTTCGACCAGTTCCGGGGGAGTCGGCATTCCCAATGGCCACGGCACGGTGT
>MDTE01136904.1_pt1 | contig 14284 bp, 14 predicted proteins | sample 811231 | NCBI WGS metagenome assembly MDTE01 (sample SAMN05326651, study PRJNA326480) | marine metagenome | isolation source: seawater | place: Indian Ocean: Red Sea | collected 2010 | reverse complement strand
CCGGCAAACACCACCATTCGCACCGGATCAACGCTGGGTTTGTCACTGCCGTTCAGGCCCGCCAGGTTGATGGCGAGCTTTTCCAGTTGCCCGAGAGAGCCGGGTGGCTTGGTGAGTACCTGCTGGCGTTCGGCGGCAAGCGCGGTGTGCTGAACCGAGGGCCGTGGGGGAGACGTGAGCCAGCTGTCGGGCAGTGCCATGGCGATGGGTCCTTGTGGGCGGAAAACCGAGGATGGTCTAACCGGGAGGCAAGGCTGTCAAGTTTCGTGACCGGTCGGTTAGACTTGCCGGCAATTGAATCAGGGAGACCGGCTTTGGATACGTTTGTGGTTGCAGTGCTGGTGTGCGGTGCGGCGGTTTTGTTGGACTGGTTGATGGGTGAGCCCCGGCGATGGCATCCGCTGGTGGGTTTCGGCTGGTGGGCATCCCTGTTGGAACAACGCCTGAATGGTCAGCAAGCTGTCGCAATACAAAGCCTGTGGCGGGGGGTGCTGGCGACCCTGGTAGCGGTCATGCCAGCCGTCGTGCTGGCAATTTTGCTGCAATTCCTGCTGGAGGGCTGGCTGTGGCTGCTCACTCAGGTGGCCGGTGTCTGGCTTGCCATTTCATTAAGGGGGCTGGCGGAACATGGCCGGGCGGTGTCGACTGCGTTGGCGTGCGGGGATGGTGCCAGGGCCCGGCTCGCGGTTGGGCAAATTGTCAGCCGGGATGCAGCAGCGCTGACCGACGAAGGCGTTGCCGCCGCCGCTTCGGAATCCATGTTGGAAAACGGCGCGGATGCTGTGTTTTCAAGCTTGTTCTGGTACCTGCTCGCAGGCTTGCCCGGGTTGGTTTTGCACCGCCTGGTGAACACGCTGGATGCCATGTGGGGCTACCGGACGCCACGATATCTGTATTTCGGGCGCTGTGCCGCCAGGCTCGATGATGCTATGAACTGGGTCCCTGCCCGGCTAACTGCCTTGACCTATGCGTTGCTGGGCAATACCCGGCTGGCGGTGAAATGCTGGCGTGAACAGTCAAAATCGTGGGACAGCCCTAATGCTGGCCCGGTGATGGCTGCGGGAGCGGGCGCGCTCGGTGTCACTCTGGGCGGCCCGGCGCCGTATTCCGGTGGCCTGAAGCAGCGACCGCTGCTGGGCAGCGGGCAAGGCGCCACGGCGCAAACCGTGGAGGGCGCGATTTCCCTGGTTCAGTGTGGCGTGATGTTGTGGCTGTTGGTGTTGTTGGCCTTGGCCGCAACTCTGAATGCGTTCTGGTCAGGAGGTATCGGGTGACAGCGTTCGATGGTGCTGATTTGCCGGAGCATGGAGGTCGCCTGAGGGCAGCGGCTCAGCACTGGGGCATTCCTCCGGAACAATGGCTGGATCTCTCCACCGGTATTAATCCTGTGCCCTGGCCGGTTCCGGCAATTCCGGCGGAGGTATGGCAACGGCTGCCGGAGCCGGAAGATGGGCTGGAAGAGATTATCCGTATCTGGGCCGGGGCGCCGGAGCGTGCCTGCTGCCTACCCGTAGCGGGTTCCCAGGCGGCGATCATGGCCCTGCCAGCGGTTCGTGCCCGTAAGCATGGTTTCGGTCGGGTGGCCGTGCCCATGCCCGGTTATCGTGAGCATGGTCATGCCTGGCGGCGAGCGGGTTTCGACGTGGTGGCGATTCCTGAACAGGCGACAATGCAAGCGGAGCTGGCATGGCTGGATTCTGTGGATGTGGTGGTCTGGATACAGCCGAATAATCCGACCGGGCAGCTGATCCCCGTTGAACAGTTGCTGGTTTGGCGGGAACGTCTGCGAGCGCGGCAAGGTTGGCTAATAATTGATGAGGCCTTTTTGCCGGCTTGTGACCAACAGAGCCTGATAGCTGCGGGGGCCCTGAAAGGAGTGATCGTCCTCAAGTCCATGGGCAAGTTCTTCGGTCTTGCGGGGCTTCGTGCAGGCGCTGTGATAGCTGAGGCAGAGACAGGCAGAGCTTTGAGATCTGAGCTGGGCCCCTGGCCCGTGAGCGGACCAGCGCGCTATATGATGGCGGAAATGCTTCAGGATAGAGCCTGGCAGCAGCAGACAAGGGATCTGCTTGAACACCAGAGCCAACGATTGGGGGAGCTGTTGTCTGAGTCAGGGCTTGGTCTCAGTGACGGCACGATTCTGTTCCGTTATCTGAGACACGCCTGGGCTAAGGACTTTCACCGCGAACTGGCGCAGAAGGGTATTCTGGTGAGGTTGTTCGAGAATCCCCTTGCAATCAGAGTCGGACTTCCGGGCACTGAGCAGGAATGGCACAGACTGGAACAGGCGTTAGAGCACCTGGTCGGGCAGTGGGCGGGCGGCCACTAAAGCCGCCCGCTGTCGAGGTCAAGGATTGGTGACTACTGTGCCGAAGCTGATCGCGATAGGTAGCAGTGAGGTTTCAATGAAATCGGCCTGACTGTTGTCGGAAGGGTCGATGACCCGCACGCCCGGATTCGACAGAGTGGCGTCTGCCAGCCACAAACGACCTTCAGGGCTTAGCTCGATATCCCGAAAATCCATACCGGTCAGATTGTTGACTAAGGCCAGGGAGGTAGCGCCCTGAGACGGATTAAAGGATTGAAGCGAGATATCCTGCCAGCCCGCGTAGTTCAGTATGTAACCCTCAGTCGGGCTGATGATGACGACATCATTGATCTGAGTGTCAATGTCGGCGTCTGGGATCATTGAGGAAACCTGATAGGTCTCAGGGTCAACGACATCCAGGCTTGTGCCCTCAAAGGGCGCGGAAAAGCCTCCCAGATTAGTGATGACCAGCCCGATGCCTTCAACGTGCTGGATGTTGGAAGGGTTCCTGCCAATGAGAGGAATGCCTTTCAGTGTGTCGGTAGCACTGGCATTGGTCTCGATTTCTGTGTCCGTTGTGGTATCAAAAACCGCAACGTATCCGTCATTGGTGGGGCTGTAATTGCTATCGAGCCGTTGCATGGTGATAAACAATTTGCCGTTGACGACAGCACCCGCTGACATCTGAACTACATCGCCCTGACTGTCTGTGGGTACATAGTCGCTCAGATCCAGGGTTTTGCCGGTGAAAAAGTCCTCAGCCCGGTTGGCGGAAGGGTTTACAACCCATGCCTCGTTTTTACCGTAACGGAGCAGATACCCTTTGCTTTCATTGGCAAAGACGATCTGGTACGGATTGGCGCTGCCTTGATCCTCGGCTTCCAAAGTGCTGGCTTCCCAGACTTCTTTCCCGGGGTTTTCAATGTCGACCTTCAATACTTGGTCGCCGTTGAACTTCCTGATCAGGTAATAGTGCTGACCATAGCCATTCACTGTGATGTCCGAAATGCCGCTGAAATAACCTCCCGAAGCCTGCATGCCGGTATCTTGTATCGATACCAGCTCTACCTCACCGGAGGTGTAGTCATCGGCCGCCGTGGCTACGACCCCGAAGTTCTCGGTAATCACAGGGTCCGGTGTTGAAGATGAGGAATCGCCACCACAACCGGTCAGTCCGATGGTCAGTGCGAGCGCTGCAAGGGTGTTTGTGCGCAGTGAGAAAAATTCCTTTTGGTTCATGGTATTGCCTTTGTAATGGTCAGAAGGAATGCTTGATGTTGATAAACCAGCCACGCCCGGGGCCAGGGAACCGATTGAAATCCTGGTAGATTTCGTCGGTGATGTTGCGAACTTCCAGTCGTGCCTCAGTCATGCTCTTGTCCGGCCAGATCCGTTGCCATTGCACCGTAGCGTTAAGCGTCTCTCTGGCATCAGCTTCCAGGATATTGGCGGAGTCATAATAGAGTTCATCGTCCACCTGATAGGACAGGTCGATCTGGAAGGGCCTGAAACGCCAGCGGGTACCGGCAAGAAACGATTCGTGATAAATACCCGGCAACCGCTTTTCGAAACGCGTGCGCACTGAATCGTCGGTATTTTCCGACTCCTGCACTGTGGCATTGCCGTAGAGGGACCAGGTGGGGGTGATGGAGAAAACCCCATCCAGCTCCACGCCATAAACCTCGGCTTCCAGGTTGCGATAACGACCGACGCCGCGCGCATCGTAGGTTGCGATCACCGCAGGGTCGAGCACCCGGAAATACCCCGTGGCTTCGGCATGCCCCCAGCCCTGGTCTATGCGCAGTGTCAGGTCGTAGTTCATGGATTCTTCCGGTTGCAGATCCGGGTTGCCGATAAACAGCCCCTGCTGACCATAAAGTTCCTGGAGCGTAGGAACTCGCACGTTATTTGCGATGTTGCCAGAGAGTGTCCAGTTGTTATCAACCAGATGGGTCAGGCCGAGCTGCCAACTGGTGTAATTGTCTCGGGAACGGGTAGCCTGGGTGGTTCCGTCTCCAAGTGATTCGTCTGATTCATCCCGAACGTGTACCTGACGAATGGCGGCCTGGGTTTTCCAGCGGTTATCGCGACTCTGCCAGGCGTGTGAGAGTGACCCGGTAGCCTGGAAGCGTTCCCGCTCATCCAGAGGATCTGGGTCTTGTCTGTCGTCTTGCTGGTAGTCATAGCGGGTGGTATCAACGCTCAGCGTGATAGTGTGGTTGCCGAGTAAAGCGGATAGGGTATTCACCAGCCCAAGCTGTTGTGTGTCGGTTTTTACATCGGAGACTCCGAGACCTACCCGGCCGCTGGTATTGTCGTAGTGTTCGGTGATATCGCCGACAATCAGGCGATGGCTGGAGTGCAGCTTGCCCTGTAACCATCCACGTTCCTGACCCTGAAGTTGTAGGCGAAAAGTTTCGTTCGCCAGAGACGCATCGTTGTCCCGCCAGTTCTGGATAGTAGGCACACCTTGCTCATAGCGGGTGTATTGGAGCAGAGCGTTGACTTTTGCGGTCTGGGTTATTTCCCAGCCCAGTTTTGTACTGAACGCGTCCTGTTGATAATCAGCATTACGACGCTTTGTGGTCTTGCCATCGTTCGGGTTGAACCAGTCGCTGTCGTTGGGGTATTCGAAGTCGTTATTGCTGGTTTGTCGGTCAAGCGACACCCAATAGTAAAAATCGTCGTGGCTGCCGCTGTTGAAAAGGCCGGTTCGGTAAGTGTCAAAGGAACCAGCGCCGACATTGATGCTGGTGGCATCCTCGATGTCTTTGCCAAGACTTTCCAGTATCACCACACCACCGATGCCCGCCTGAGGCAGCTGTGCTGGGGCTCCACTGGGGTACACCTGAATACGGCTGACATCAGTTAACGACAGTTTGCCGAGGTCAACACCGCCGGTGACCGGATCGTTCAGTAGCATGCCGTCCAGAACAACCTGTACCTGCCGCGAGGTCGATCCTCGAATGGACACTGACGAGGCGCTTCCCAGTCCGCCGCTTTGTCGGATCTGGACGCCGGCCTGATCGCTAAGAACATCAGCGACTGAAGCGGTCCGGTTTTCGATGCTGGACCGATCCAGAACGCGTACGGGCCCTGTCGCCTGGCTGGGGTCTACATCGCTGGCGGCGTTGATGGGAGTGGCTTCCACCACGATAAAAGGAAGTGTATCTTCTGCGATGACATTGGTGGCCATCAGCGAAAAAATGGAGATAACGATTTTCTTCATCAGGGAGATGGACACCGGCTGCATTTCTCTGTGTCTGCAACCAGCATTGTTGCGGTTTCTGGTTGCCTGAACAGCTACCAAAAGAGAAGAGGCATATACGCCTGCTCCGTGTTCTGACCCTCCGTCAAAAGCACTGATAGCCGGTAGCAGGCCGGTCTCCGGGCTTGCGGCTGGCATTCTTGCCAGAGTAGGATGCCTTCCCACAGCGTTTTGCTGCAGTGGCTGGCTCAGGGCCATTCCTCTCGTACCGCATACCGTTGCGGGGGCAGCGTCGGAATTTCACCGAACTTCCCAGTTTCACCCATCGCTCAGTCGAACAGTTGTCGCGCTTGAGGTGGGCACCTGCTACGGATAAAAAATTCGGGTAAGAGTTTACGGTGTGGCCAAGAGGTCGTCAATAAATGACAAATAGTTCAGAGTTACCCAGCGCTCAGGAGGTCTCATGATAGTCATTCGGGTTTTCGTGCTTTTCCTGATGCTCTCCAGCCATGTGGTGGCTGATGTCTGTGCCACGGACGATAACGGAGTGGAGCTTTGTTTGCCCGGGCCTGCCCAGCGCATCGTGACACTATCCCCCGGGGCGACGGAGCTGGCGTTTGCCGCCGGTGCTGGTGAGCAGGTTATCGCTGTTGTTGATTACAGCGATTATCCCCCGGAGGCTGAAATGTTGCCCAATGTCGGGAGCCATACCCGGATTGACCTGGAGGCATTGGTCGCTCTTAAGCCGGATCTGGTGGTTACCTGGGTGTCTGGTAATCCGGTTGAGCAGGTCACTATGCTCAATCAGCTTGGCATGGCCACTTTTGCGATTGAGCCACGAACGTTTGAAGGTGTGTCCTCGGTGCTGGAGAGGCTGGCGTCGCTCGCGGGTACAGAGTCTGAGGGTTATGCTGAGGCGGCCCGGTTTCGACAGGGAATTGCCGCATTGGCCAAGCAATATCGGGGGCGTGAACCCGTTCGTGTGTTTTATCAAGTGTGGGATCAGCCTTTGATGACGATCAATGATGAGCATCTGATCGGAAAGGTGATTTCTTTGTGTGGTGGCCAGAATATTTTTGGCGAGATGGCTCGCCTGGTGCCGCGTATCGGGCCGGAAGATGTTCTGGCCGGTGACCCCGAAGCCATCCTGTCGGGCGGCACCGATGAAGACGGCAACAGTTATACAAGCCTTGAGCGCTGGAGGGAGTTTGGCGCGATGGCGGCGGTAGCGGCGGATAATTTGTTTATCATTCCGGCCTCGCCCATTTCACGCCCCACGCCGCGTTTGCTGGAAGGAGCGCGCACCATTTGCGAGAAACTGGATGTGGCGCGTGCTCAGCTGCAAAAACAATAGATACCGTTTGAGAGATCGGGGATGATTCGACCACTGACGGTCCTGACAGTTTGTGCAGTATTGGCTTGTGCGCTCTCCCTTGCGGTTGGCAGTGTCACCATTGCGCCCGGCGATTTGTGGCAGGTCGTCATCGGACAGGGCGATACTCTGGATCGAACCCTGTTAATTGAACTTCGTTTACCCAGAACGCTTTCGGCTTTTGCCGCAGGTGGTCTGCTCGCGATTGCGGGGGCTTTGATGCAGGTGTTGCTGCGAAATCCGCTGGCCGACCCCTATGTACTGGGGCTGTCAGGTGGTGCCGCAACGGGTGCTCTGCTGGCCATGCTTGCCGGGGCTGGAATGTTGCTGGTGTCTGGCGCGGCCTTTAGTGGTGCGCTGTTTGCGACTCTTTTGGTGTTCGGGCTCGCCCATGGCACAGGGAGCTGGACGCCGTCGCGATTATTGCTCACGGGTGTTGTGACCGCTGCTGGCTGGGGCGCAGCAATCACCCTGATGCTTGCCATTACTCCCTCCCATAAATTACCAGGGATGCTGTACTGGTTGATGGGCGATGTGTCGTATGCCCGTTTGCCATGGCCAGCCGTGGTGGTGCTGGTGATTGCGGTTATTGCCTTGATGCCGCTGGCACGCAGCCTGAACGTGCTGGCCCGGGGGCCGTTGCAGGCCGCGGCTCTGGGCGTGTCGGTTCGCCCCCTGGAATGGGCTATTTATCTGTTGGCCAGCCTGCTGACGGCCACGGCGGTAACCTCGGTGGGCAGCATCGGGTTTGTCGGTCTGATCGTGCCCCATATGCTGCGCCTCGTCCTTGGGAATGACCAGCGTATCATTCTGCCGGCAAGTGCCCTTGCTGGCGGTACCCTACTGGTTCTGGCCGATACATTGGCTCGAACGGTGATTGCACCGGAGCAGTTGCCGGTGGGTGTGATTACCGCCTTGCTGGGTGTGCCCACCTTCCTTTACCTGTTGCACCGGAGCCGATGATGACGATTCTCTCAGCTCGCGAGCTAATCATTGATGTTCCGGGGCGCTCGAATGGTACGCAGCTCAGCCTGGAGGTAGCTCCTGGCCAGATCTGGGGTGTTTTGGGGCCGAACGGCGCGGGGAAAACCACGCTGTTGCATACCCTGGCAGGGCTAAAAGCACCCAGGTGCGGTGAGGTGCGGCTTGATGATGTTGAATTAGCTGCCATGCCCCGGCGGGAACTGGCCCGGAAGCTGGGGTTGGTATTTCAGGAGCGACAAGACAGCTTTCCTGCCACGGTACTCGAAACCGCATTGATTGGTCGCCATCCTTGGTTGTCAGTTTGGCAAAGTGAACAGGCCGAGGATATCCGTCGGGCAGAAGCCGCGCTTGACGCCCTGGACGTTGGTGAGCTTGGGGAGCGTTTGCTGAATACCTTGTCCGGCGGTGAACGACAGCGCGTTGCGATCGCCACATTGATGACTCAGGATCCTGCTGTATGGCTGCTTGATGAACCGACCAACCATCTGGATTTGCATCATCAGGTCCAGGTGATGCGGCTATTGAGTGTCTGTGCCCAGCGCGACAAGAGCATCTTCATGTGCCTGCACGACCTGAATCTGGCCGCTCGATGGTGCACTCATGTTTTATTGCTGTACCCGGACGGCCAAGCCTGTTGGGGGCCGACAGAGCTGATGCTGGTGCGCGATGCCCTGGAAGGCCTCTATGGCCAGAAACTGATTGAGCTGCATAAAGATAACATTCGCCTGTTTGCACCGGCGAACGACTGAAGGAGATTCCGTGAAAGAGCGCGCCAAAGACCCCGAACGCCACGCCAGGCGCATGGCCGCCAAACAGAAAATCATGCAAGAGCGCATTGCCAGTGCCCAGAAAGAACAGGGCGTGTTGCTGGTGCTCACCGGCCCCGGCAAGGGCAAAAGCAGTTCCGGCTTTGGCATGGTGGCCCGGGCTCTGGGCCACGGTATGAAAGTGGGCATCGTCCAGTTTATCAAAGGCGCATTCAGCACCGGTGAGGAAGCGTTTTTCCGGGAGCTGCCGAACGTCACCTACCACGTCATGGGACAGGGCTACACCTGGGATACCCAGAACCGGGAACAGGATGTGAAGAGCGCAACCGATGCCTGGGAAGTTGCAGCAAGCATGCTGAGCGATGACAGCTATGACCTGGTACTGCTGGATGAACTGAATATTGCCCTGAAGTACGACTACATCGATCTCGATAGGGTGCTGGACGACCTGCAGGCCCGTCCGGAAATGCAGCATGTGGTGGTCACCGGTCGCGGGGCTCCGCAGGAACTGATTGATCTGGCTGATACGGTCACCGAGATGGGTGTGGTCAAACATGCCTTCAAGGATCAGGGCATCAAGGCCCAGAAGGGTGTGGAGCTGTAAATGCCCACCCTGATGGTGCAGGGCACCACCTCGGATGCCGGCAAAACCACGGTGGTGGCTGCCCTGTGCCGTTGGCTGGCGCGCCAGGGCGTGCCGGTGGCGCCGTTCAAGCCCCAGAACATGGCGCTGAACAGCGCAGTCACCGTGGATGGCGGGGAAATTGGTCGCTCCACCGCACTGCAGGCGCTGGCCTGTGGCCTGGAGCCCCACAGCGACATGAACCCGGTGTTGTTGAAACCCCAGAGCGATTGCGGCGCCCAGGTCATCCTGCGGGGCCAAGTCCACGGCAACATGGACGCGCTGGATTATCACGCCTACAAGGCGCAGGCGATGGCCTCGGTGATGGCCAGCTGGCAGGCATTGAGTGCCCGTTACGACGTGATCATTGCCGAAGGCGCCGGCAGCCCGGCGGAAATCAACCTGCGCGCTAACGACATTGCCAACATGGGCTTTGCCGAAGCCGCCGATTGCCCGGTGTTGCTGGTAGGGGATATCGACAAGGGCGGGGTGTTTGCCCAGCTGGTGGGCACACTGGCGTTGATTTCCGACAGTGAGCGGGACAGGACGGCGGGTTTTGTCATCAACCGGTTCCGTGGTGATATTGCGCTGTTGGAGCCCGGGCTGGACTGGCTGACGGAACACACGGGCAAGCCGGTGTTCGGCGTTTTGCCATACCTGCACGGGTTGGTGATCGACTCCGAAGACAGCGTCAGTGCCGCCGGCACCAGTGAGGCCGGCGCCCTGAAAGTGGTGGTGCCGGTATTGCCCCGGATCAGCAACCACAACGATTTTGATCCGTTGCGACTCCACCCGGGCGTTGACCTGGTGTTCGTGGGGCCGGATGAACCCATTCCGCCAGCCGATCTTGTTATTTTGCCCGGCAGCAAAAGCACCCGGCACGACCTGCAGTGGCTGAAGCAACAAGGCTGGCCGGAGGCCATCCAGAAACACCTGCGGTATGGCGGCAAGCTACTGGGTATCTGTGGCGGCTTCCAGATGCTGGGGCTTAAAGTGGAAGACCCGGAAGGGCTGGAAGGTGAAGTCGGCACTACGAAGGGCCTGGCCCTGTTCGAGATGGTTACCCGTATGGTGCCGGGCAAGCAGCTTCGAATGGTAAATGGCGGGCTGACCTCCCATATTGCCAGCACGGTGGTGACAGGCGCCCTGAAAGGCTATGAAATGCACAACGGTGTCACGGAAGGCGCGGCGCTGGTGCGCCCATTTGCAGAGCTGGAAGGCAGGCCGGATGGCGCCGTCAGTGCGGATGGCCAGGTGGCGGGTACCTATATCCACGGCGTCTTCGACGAGCCAGCCGCCTGCAAGGCCATTCTGGCCTGGGCAGGCCTTAAAACACAGGGCGAGCAGTCGGTGGACTACCAGCGTCACCGTCTGCAGCAGCTTGATCGCCTGGCCGATCAGGTGGATCAGTGCCTGGACAAAGAGCGGTTAAGGAGGCTGTTGCAGTTGTGAGTAACCCGAATGATCCCTTCAGCGATGCCCAGCGCGAAGGCTTGTACCGGGCCATCTTCGAGCGCCGGGATGTGCGCTCCCAGTTTCTGCCGGATGCCATTCCGGAGGAGGTTCTGGCGCGCATCCTGAGAGCTGCCCACCACGCCCCGTCGGTCGGCTTCATGCAGCCCTGGGATTTCATCGTGATCGACAGCCTGGCGGTGCGCGAGCAGGTGCTGGACAGTTTTAACAATGAAAACGCAAAGGCCTCGGAAAACTACACCGGCGAGCGCCAGCAAACCTATCGGAGCCTGAAACTGCAGGGCATTCTGGAAAGCCCCATCAACCTCTGCATCACCTGTGATCGATCCCGCGGCGGCCCCAATGTCCTGGGGCGTAATTCCATTATGGAAATGGATCTGTTCAGCACCTGCCTGGCGGTGCAGAATCTCTGGCTGGCGGCACGGGCCGAGGGCATTGGCGTGGGCTGGGTGAGCATCCTGGATCAGGATGTACTGTCGAATATCCTGCAGTTACCGGATCATGTATACCCACTTGCCTATCTCTGCCTGGGCTATGTCAGTGAATTCCTGGAGCAACCGGAATTACAGTCCAAAGGCTGGCGTTCCCGGCTGCCGCTGGAAGATCTGGTACATGGTAATACCTGGGGTGGCGCCCTTGATCAGGAGTCCCTGCTGGCCCGGTTAAAGCAGGTCTGACATCGGGATGGACGTCAGTTTCCTATTGGCGGCAGATCCCTCACCAGTGATTGCAGCTCGCGAGTGATCGCAATCAGCTCCTTCAGCAATTGGGGATTCACGTCCATGTGGCCCTCGTATTCGGCCAGATTGCGGGCCGAATGACACTTGTCCAACACGCGCCATTTGGCATTGGGTAAGCCAATGGTGTGTTGCAGGCACTGGAAGACAATATAACGGCTTTCGGAACGATACCCGTGCCATCTCAGGGCGGCGAGCGATAATGCGTGGGCGGCGTTAAGCCAGAGAGAACTGGCTGTCCTCAGACAATCCCTCAATGCAGGCGTCCCGGAGCTTGGTGTCGGCAGCCTTGAGCATGCCTTCGAACTCCCGGGCATCAGGTGGTTCTGCCTTGAGTCGTCGGATCCTGACCAGATTATCGAGTGCTTCCATGCAATGTGTCCTGTCTCAGTGGCTGAAGCGGAGGTCGAGGCGGGGTTGGTCCAGCACCCGGGTGACAAAACTCTGATTGTCTTTGATACGCTGCTCGAACTCGGCGGGAGAGTATAACGTGGGATTGATGGTTCGTTGTAATTGTTGTTCGGCGGGGGCCAGCAGTTCCATAACCTCGCTGTAACTGAGATCGTCGCCGATCAGCATGACATCGACATCGCTGCCCGCATGGGCATCCCCTTTTGCCACGGAACCGTAGATAAAGGCCTGTTCGAGAGTATCCGCCAGTGGCGCCAGGGCATTCCGGAGCACATCGGAAATACCAAAGGTTTTCTGGACGATGTGTTTCAGCTCATCGAAGATCGGGTTGTCCGGGTTCGCCTGGTAGTGGTTCTGGTTGCCTTGGCGGGTCATGACGACCAGACCGGAATCGGTCAGTTTTGCCAGCTCCCGGACAACGGTGCCGCGCCCTATATTTGCTAGCCGTACCAGTTCATTCAGGTACAGGCTCTGGTCTGGATGGCCGTAGATAAGCGATAGCAGGCGCTGTTGGGTTTTGGTAAACAGTGCGTCACCGATACTGGTTCCGGGCATGGTCAGGTCGCATCTCATGAGTCTTAATATGGGTACTTTAGTACCTGATTTGGGTATTTTCAATCCCATATTGGGCTCTTTAAGTCCCAATTTGGGGATCTCTGTGGAGGGTCTATGAAGTTTTCTGTGTTTTACCAGCAGGCCTTGGCCCGGAAGGGTGGCGAGCAGGCCCTGAAATCCCTGTTGCCTCCGGTCACCGAAAAGCATCGTTTGGCGGAGATCGGCGACGACCGTTACCTGTCCGAGATCACCCGATGCATTTTCAAGGCTGGTTTCGTCTGGCGGGTAATTGAGAACAAATGGCCGGATTTTGAGGCGGCCTTCGAAGGGTTTGTGCCCGCCTACTGGCAGCAGGTGCCGCCAGAAGTGCTCGAGCAGCTGGCTACAGACGAGCGTATCGTTCGCAACATGCAGAAGATCCGGACCGTGCCGGAAAATGCCCGGATGATCATGGATGTGGCGAAAGACCATGGCAGCTTTGGTCAGTTTCTGGCCCAGTGGCCGTCGACCGATCAGGTGGGGCTGCTGCTCTACCTGAAGCGTAACGGTGAGCGTCTGGGCGGGAACTCAGCCCAGTACTTCCTGCGCCGGGTGGGTTGGGATGGCTTTATCCTGTCCCACGATGTGGTTACCGCCCTGACCCGGGCCGGAATTCTGGATGCCTCACCGGCCAGCAAGAAAGGCATGAGCCAGGCCCAGGAGGCGTTCAACCGTTGGCACGAAGAGACGGAAATGCCCATCAGCCACCTGTCCCGGATAGTGTCCTTCACGGTGGATAACTGACGATGCCCCCACGTTAGAGAAACAGCAACAGCGCCAGTTCACTGAACACGACAGCTGCGCCCAGGGTGTCGCCGGTGTAGCCGCCAAGCTGGCTACGAAGATAGCTGCCCCAGAACACAGCAACCAGCAGGACGGCCGTTATGGCTGCGGGAATCAGTAACGGCTGCCAGAGTGATAATCCGGCTGCCAGCAACAATACAAACCCCGCGGCCGCCAGCAAACGGCTGCGGGAGAAACCGTCTGCCACCGGCTTGGATTTACTCTTATCGGGGTCAGTGACGTACGGCAGGCAGGCCATCAATATCAGTGGTGTCAGCCGGGAAACCGCAGGTGCCACCAGCAACGCAAGCCAGATCAATTCAGCCTCAGCCAGCAGAGCTACTTTCAGCAGCAAGGCCATCACCAGTGCCACTGTGCCATAGGTTCCGATCCGGCTGTCTTTCATGATCTCCAGTCGTTTTTCAACGGTATAGCCGCCGCCGAGAGCATCAACACTGTCGGCCAGGCCATCTTCGTGGAAGGCCCCGGTGATAAACAGGTGCAGAATAACTACCAGGATAATGGCCGCCAGCGGGCTGGCCACCAATGAGAACAGAAAGTAGGCGGCGCAATAGCCAAGGCCGAGCAGAAGGCCCACCAGGGGAAAATAAACGCTGCTCTGGTTCATCAGGCGCTGGGAGTAATCAATCCGAACGAGCATGGGGATACGAGTCAGGAAGCCCAGGGCCAGCCAGAAGGCCTGCCATTCTTGTGCAATCTGCGAGCGAGGGAGCAAGGGCGCCTCCTTGAGAATTCAAAAGCGCCCATTGTACGTGAGACCAACAAAATTTGCGGTGTTCTCAGGGTTGCATCAGTCCAACCACTTCCCGGGGTTTTCGGTGGTAAAGCGTGTCACCTTGTCCGGTGGTTCACAGCTGTCAGTCATGTCCTGGTCGCTCAGCAGCACGTAGGTATCCCGGTGAGCGGTGCCAATTGATTTTGCGCCGTCAGTGGTGAAGCACGACAGAGCATGCCGATCGGCCACAATGAGGTAACTGTCTGGCGTCTTCTTCATCCAGACCCAT
>MDTE01187481.1_pt1 | contig 14285 bp, 10 predicted proteins | sample 811231 | NCBI WGS metagenome assembly MDTE01 (sample SAMN05326651, study PRJNA326480) | marine metagenome | isolation source: seawater | place: Indian Ocean: Red Sea | collected 2010 | reverse complement strand
GGGAAGATACGCGCGTGGATGGATGCGTGCGGGTGAATGATGGAATTCGTCCGAACGCGCGTTCGTCGCGATCGCGAAAGACGACTACGACGACGCGAATGGATGCGTGAATTTTATATGCGCGCGATGCTCGTCTCGAGCGTCGCGTGCCGCGCGCGCGTCGCGCGTGGATGATTCATTCATTCGACTGACTGTCTCGCGCGCGTCACCGCCGACCGTCGATCGTTCCGCCGCGTCGCGGTGGATTCGATTCGACGACTCGCGCGAACGCATCGTTCGTGCGTCGTATAGATTTCGCGCCGCGCGCCGCGCGCAAGCCGGCCGACGCGCGTCCATCGCCGCGCGCGCATCCGCGCAACCGATGTGGATGCCCGGCGCCACCGCGCCCGCCCACTTGAAGGGTGAGCTCCCGGGGGATTACGGTTTCGACCCGCTCGAGCTCGGGAAGGATCCGAAAGATTTGGAGTGGTACGTCCAGTGTGAGTTGCAACACGGGCGTTGGGCCATGCTCGGCGTCGCCGGTGCGTCCGCGCCGGAGATTCTCACCAATATGGGCGTGAGCGATTTGCCGAACTGGCACGACGCGCCGTCGTACGACGGGTACTTCGCCGACGCGACGACGTTTTTTTGGGTGCAAATGCTCGCGATGAATTGGGCCGAGGTTCGCCGGTGGCAAGATATTAAAAATCCGGGTTCGGTGAGCGAGGATCCGGCGTTCGGGGCGAAATATAAGCTTCCGCAAGGCGTCGTCGGGTACCCGGGCGGAATCTTTGATCCGCTGGGGTACGCCAAGGGCGACGTGGCCAAGCTCAAGGCGAAGGAGATTGCAAACGGTCGTCTCGCCATGGTCGCCTTCGCCGGGATTTTGGTGCAATACGATCACACCGGCGTCGGTCCGGTGGCCAATTTGATGGCGCACATGGCTGATCCCGCGCACGCCAACGTCTTCGCCGCCAAGTTTGTCAGCCTCTAAATCGACGACGGAGGCAGACGGCGCCGACGCACGCGCGGACGGGTCTCGGTTCTCGACTCGTCTCGTCTCGCGCACCGTCGTTTGTAACGTCACGAAGAAGAAGGGTCGTCGTTCATTCCCATCGCCGGTCGACTCGCTCGTCTCGCCCGTCGCGCTCGGCGATCCGCGTTCGTCGTCGCGACGCGATTCGTGAAAAATCTTGTAATTCAAACGAACGACCGTCAGACGACGACGTCATGCCCCTCCTCGCGCATCGCGTCGACGCCTCGCGCGTGGACGACGCCGCGACCGCGTCGCGCGATGACGTCAAGGCGCACCACCGCGCGCGACGCGCGCGCGCGTCCGCGGCGTCGACGCCGAGCGCGAGAAAAATCATTGGAAAATCACCGCACCGACGGCTGACGGCGGCGTCCGGCGCGGGACGACTCTCGTCGACGAAGAAACCGACGCGGGCGAACGCGCGGTGGCGCGCGATCGACGCCGCGGGTGGGGACGATGTCTTTGACCTGCGCGCCGAGCGCGTCGAGCGCGGGTCGAACGCGTCGACGACGGCGGGCGCGCCGTCGCTCGAGACGGACGCGCACAAGATTAAACAGCGACAGCGACAGATTGATTACGGGAAGAATACGCTCGGGTACGCGAGGTATCTCGAACTCGTCGATCGAGCGATGCGAAAACCGAGCGACGCGTGGACGCCGGACGTGCGCGCGCGCGCGTCCAAACGCGCCTTCGACGGAATGGTGCGTAAATGGCGACGCGCGTTACACGCGTACGATCCACCGGTGGACGAAAATGATGACGAGGCAATCGTGTCGATTCCCGTGGATCCCACGACGCGACCGGAGGGGATGTTAAAACCCGGCGAATACGTTCCCGAGGCGTTGGCGCGCGCCGCGCGCGCGCGCGCCGACGCCAAAGCCGCCGCCGACGCCGCCGTTCGCGAAAACCGCCACGTACCCCTTCCCAAACTTCCACCGCTCCGCGCACCGGACGCCACCCCGCTTCCGCTTCCCAAAAGGGACGACATGCCTCCGGGATGGGACGCGCTCACGCCCGCCGCCGCCGACGGCGCCGCCGACGCCGCCGACGCCATGGACGTCGACGGCGTCGCCAGGTCCATCTACGACCCCGGGTGGGAAGGGGACGATTTCAACGGCATCGTGTGATTCAATCATTCCTCCCTGAGTCGTCGCGCACGAACGATGACTCGCGTTCTCCCCGTTTTTCTCTTCGTTTTCCTCGCTCGCCCGCTTCGTCCCTCGCCTCACCCTCGGCACCGATCGATCTCGATCGCCACTCGTCGTCGCCTCTTCCGCGCGTCATGGTGCTCGAGGCGACGATTCTCTGTCTCGATAACAGCGAACACGTTCGGAACAGCGATTACGCGCCGACGCGGTTACAGGTGCGAGACGCGCGCGCGTTGAGAGGGGCGCGAGATGAACGGTGGGATTTCGACGCGGAGCGGTTGACTGACGAATGAATGACGACGATGACGGCGCAGGCGGAGGCGGATGCGGTGAATTTACTCGCGGGAGCGAAGACGCAGAGTAATCCCGAGAATGCGGTGGGGGTGTTGTCGCTCGCGGGGAAAGCGCCGCGCGTGTTGACGACGCCGACGCAGGATTTGGGCGCGGTGCTCAACTCGGTGCACGGGGTGAAAATCGAGGGGGAGATAAACGTGAGCGTGGGGGTGCAGGTGGCGCACTTGGCGCTGAAACATCGACAGAATAAACATCAGCGAATGCGGATCGTGTTGTTCATCGGAAGTCCGGTGATGGAGACGGAGAGTGAGTTGGCGGCGGTGGGGAAAAAGTTGCGCAAGTGCAACGTGGCGGTGGACGTGGTGTCGTTCGGGGACGTCGAGACGAATAGGGAGAAGCTCGAGGCGTTCATGGCGAGCGTGAACAAGAATAATAATTCAAACTTGGTCGTCGTCGAGCCGGGGGCGAATTTATCGGACGTGTTGTGTGGAACAGCCGTCTTTAACCAAGACGGACCGGCGGGCGGGAGCGGTTTCGCGGCGGCGGCGGCGGCGGCGCAGTCCCAGGCGGCGATGCAAGGTTTCGGGGACATGGGGGACATGGGAGACATGGGAGACGATCCCGCGTTGATGATGGCGCTTCGGATCTCGCTCGAGGAGGAGCGCGCGCGTCAAGAGGCGGCGGCGGCGGCGGGCGAAGACGGAGGCGCCCAGGGGGCCGACGCGCCCGCCGCCAAGACCGACGCGCCCGCCGCCGAGGGCTCGGCCGAGGCGTCCGCGTCCGCAGATAACGCCCCGCAGACCACCGCGGATCCAATGATGCTCGACGACGACGCTTTGCTTCAACAGGCGCTCGCGCTGAGCATGGGCGAACAGGGCGCGGCGGACGTCGCCGCCGCCGCCGCCGCCCAGCCCGAAGACGGCGACGACGACGAAGAACTCCGCGCCGCGCTCGCTGCGAGTCTCCGCGAACACACCGAACGACCAGACGGCGACACCGACGCGTGACGCACCCACGTCACGCTCGAAACGTCCATCGTTCGCGCGCGCGCTCGTAGCTCTTCGCGCCGAGCCGACGGACGGTTTCTCTTCTCGTCGCGAATCTCGCGCGGTTTCACGCGCCATCCGCGCGATCCGCGTCACATCGCGCGCATTCATTTTGTAACACTCACCTTCTTCACCCACGCGCGAATCACGTCCCATTCCCGTCGATTCACGTCCCATTCCCGTCGCCCCCGCGCGTCCTCGGCCCCGCGTCCATCCTCCCCCTTCCCCGCACTTCTCCCCACGCGCCCCATGCGCGCGATTTCGTCCACCCTCTCTCGCCCCCGCGTCGTCCCATCCGCGACGACGACGTCCGCGTCTCGACGCTCCGTCGTCATCGCGCGATTCGCCGTCGGGGACACCGTGCGCGTCGTCGCCGACGTGCGCGCCCATCACGTGCCGAAATCCAAAGGGCAAGGGGTCGAATTGAAGGGCATGGTCGGCGTCGTCGATTCCAGGGCGGACGCGCACGAGGGCACGACGACGAGCGCGACTTTACCGTGTAAGGTGGCGCTGCCGGTGCCGAACGGGGACGGGAAGACGTTCATCGCGCACTTGGGGGAAGATGAGCTCGAGCGGGCGTAGACGAGGAGAGACGCGCGGGGACGGACGCGGGGACGGACGCGTCGTTTCGTTTCGTTCGTTCGTTCGTTCGTTCGTTCGCTCGCGCGCGCGCGCATTTTACTTTTCAATTTTAATATAAGATTTAGTTGTACGCGGTACGCGTTCGCGCGTTCGCGCGACGTCCCGGCGACGAGGGGCGGACGGCGACGAGGGGTCAGAAAATGCCGAAACCGAGCCCGAAGATGCCGCCGCGACCTTTCCCGGCGACGGCGTGACACGAATCGCGCATGGAGGCGTCGTCGACGGTGGCGACGCGGTCGTACACGGTGGCTAAGCTGGCGAGCTTGTGCGCCTCGGCGTCGAGGGTATCGAAGACGCCGGGCTCGCCGACGCGCCAGGACCAGTTGCCGTCGGCCACGCCGGGGGTGTTCATGCGCGCCTCGTTACCGAGCGCGAGCACGTCTTGCATGGTGAAGACGCAGGCTTTGCTGACGCTGGACATGCCAGCCTTGATCATGCCCCACGCGCCGTCGCCGTAGGCGATGCCGGCGTACGCCTCGAGTCGACGCTTGACGGCCTCGTCTTGTTGCGCGTACCACCCCTGAGAGGTCTCGTTGTCGTGCGTGCCCGGGTAGCAGAAGGAGTTTTCGTAGTGGTTGTGCAACAGGTGCGGGTTGCGACCGTCGCCGCCCCAAGCGAATTGAAGGACGACCATGCCCGGAAAACCGCACGCCTCGCGCAATTCGACGACGTCGGCGGTGATGACGCCGAGATCTTCGGCGACGATTTTCGCGTCACCAAGCGTGGATTTGAGCTTTTTGAACATGTCCACCCCGGGACCCACCATCCATCGACCGGATTTTGCCGTCGGCGCGCCGGCCTCGACCTCCCAATACGCCGCGAACGCGCGGAAGTGATCGATTCTCACCTCGTCGTGAAGCTCGAGCGTGCGTCTGAGTCGTTGCGCCCACCACGCGTAATCCGTCGCCGCGTGCGCGTTCCAATCGAACAGCGGGTTCCCCCACAACTGGCCGTCGTCCGAGAACGCATCCGGGGGCACCCCCGCGAGCGCGGACGGCTTCTTATCGTCACCGAGCAAGAATAAATGTTGATTGGCCCACACGTCGGCGCTGTGCCCGCCGACGTAAATGGGCATGTCGCCCACCAAGGAAATGCCCTTGGAATTGGCGTATTTCTTCAATCTGATCCACTGCACGTGAAACAAAAATTGCGTCGCCTTGAACACCTCGATCGAATCCGCCTTTTCGCGCTCGATCGCCGCGAGCGCGTCCTCGCGTCGATCGCGATACTCCGCCGGCCAATCCCACCAATACTTGCCCACCAACTCGGGAACGGTGTCGATGGCGTCAAACGTCGCCGCCGGATCCAACCACGCCTTGACGTCCTCTCTCGCACAAAACGCTTCGTACTCACCCCGCAAACCACCGCTCCCTCGCTCCATCGACACCAACTTTTTCGCAGCCTTTTCGATCAACGGTTCGTTCGTCGCCGCCACTCTTCCGAAATCGACGTTCGCGCACCCGCCGTACGCCTCCGGTAAATCCTCTCGCGTCAACAGTCCGTCCACGACGAGATCATCCAGTGATATTATCAACGCGTTCCCACAGTGCGCGTCCCGTCCACTGTACGGCGACCAATAGTCCTCCCGCGCGCCCGGAATCGGTCGTCCCGGCGGCACCAGCGGCAACACCTGCCAGACGCGCATCTTCCCCTTGGCGAGCCAATCCACGAACGCGCGCGCCTGCGGACCGGCGTCACCGATGCCGTACGGTCCGGGAAGACTCGTCGGGTGCATGATGACCCCGGCGCGTCGATCATCGCGCGCCGGCGGGAAGCGCGAGTCGTATCCGGGCGCGACAGGCTGGCCCATCGCGGCCGCGGCGGTTCGCGCGGATGGTCGCGCGCGGTGCGAAAGGCGAGCGCCGTGCGCGCGCGAGGACGACGGGGACGACGCCGTGCGCGCGGGCGTCGGTGCGCGGGTGCTCATGACGCGCGTGCGTGTGCGGTGTGGACGATGAAGAGCGACGAGCGGTGATTAGTGGATTACCGGCGGCGCGAACGGGCGGCGACGCGAACGGATCGGTAGTCGACAGCGGCGCGTCGTGCGGTGACGTGTGGAGGGTCGGTGTTCGTGCGAGCGCTTAGAAATCTTTAAAACGACCGACGGAGGCGTACGGTCCCCATTTGGTGGAATGTCCCGGAACGTCGTCGCCGGTGTCGACGAAGTGTCTCAAATCCGCCGACGAATCGAGCGCGGGCACGTACGGCGCTCGCGCGCGTTGGTTCGCCAGCGCGGGCCAGTTGATGTCCGTGGCGAACCATTCGTGACGTTTGACGTCTCGGACGCCGAATTTTCCCATGCCGAGACGACCGGCGGGCATGTGGCGGAGAAAGCCGAGGACGACGGCGCGGAGAGACGGGCTGTTTTGCGCGGCGAAGTAAAACTTGACGTCGTTGATGGCGTTGTACATGTGATAGTGGTCGCCTTGATTGAAGGGTGGACGTCCGTTGACGAGTTCGTAGATGAACACGCCGAGGGCCCACCAATCGACGGCGCGATTGTGACCGGTTTGCTGGATTTGTTCCGGCGCGAGATATTGCGGCGTGCCGCAGAGCGTAAACGTCTTCAAACCCTTGGCGAGTTTCTTCGCGAACGAAAAGTCCGCCACCTTGACGTACCCGTTTGAGGATATGAGCACGTTCTCCGGTTTCAAGTCTCGGTAGATTATTTGGCGATCGTGCAAGTACTCGAACGCCAACACGACGCACGCCGCGTAAAATTTGGCGTGCGATTCGGGAAGAGGCGACCGTCTCGAGTGCACGTACGTGAAAAGCTCGCCGCCGAGCACCTTATCCATGAGCATGAATATGGAGGCGTCGCTGACGTACGTCTGGCGAAGGTTGACGAGGAAGGGCGAGTCGCACTCCTTCATCGTCTCCTTTTCTCTCCAGACGTGATCGACCAAGCCGCGAGCGACGATTTGCGCCTTGCCGATTTCCTTCAACGCGTACGTCTCACCGCCGTGTGAGACGAGCGTGACGCGTCCGAAGGACCCGACGCCCAAAAAACCGACGGTCTTGAGATCTTCGAGCTTGGCCGCGACGGGTCTCTTGTGCGCGGCGATGCCCTTTTTTATGTACATTTCCTCGGCGTTGCGCTTGAGAATATTCGTCAGCTTGCCCAAATGTTGCTCAAACGTTCGCCGAGTGATGATGAACGCCGTCGCTCGATTCGGCACGCGCACGGTGGCGGCGCGCGTGTCAGAATTGATCAATCCGAGTTCGCCAAAGTACGATTGCGGCCCGAGTTTACACAACAGTCGCGGTTGTTTGTTGTCGTCGAGCGTCTCTTCGTCGACGACTTCCACCTCGCCGGATTCGAGTATGTACATGGCGTCTCCTTTGTCGCCCTGACGAATGATGACTTGATCGGCGCCGAAGGAGACGTCCGTCAAATCATCCGCCAGCGCCTTGATCTCATTCGTGGAGAGTTTGGAGAAGATGGGCACCTTGCTCAGCGTGTCCAATTGCCACGTCTTTCGCAACACCTCGAGATTGCCGATTTTCTTTTCAAAAGACGATTTCGTCATGTACGCAACCTTGGCGCGCGCGCTCGCGCACGTCACGGTGGCCGCGCGTTTGTCCTTACGCAACAGGGCGAGTTCACCGAAATACTGTCCTCGCGTGAGCGTGGCCAGAGGTTCGCTCGCCGACGCCCTGGTCACCGAAAACGTCCCGTCGATGATGACGTAAAACGCATCCCCGACCGTGTCCTCTTGAAACACGACGTCTCCTTCGACAAACGTTTGCATTTTCATAGAACTCGCGATGTCGGTGAGCTGCGTATCGCTCAGAGGCGCCAACGTTGGACACTCGGCCAATCCGGCGAAACATCTCGCCTCCTCGATGGAGCCGAGCATGGAGACGAAGGTTTTCCTGTTCAACACCAGACACGACACGTCCGTCGTCGCGACGATGGTCGCCGCGCGAGGTTCGTTATTAATCAACGCGCGTTCGCCAAAGTAATCGCCTCGAGAGAGCTTGGCCACCTCGTGACCGTCGACGCGCACGCTCGTCTCGCCGCGTTCAACGATGCAAAAGCAATTCCCGGCGTCGCCCTGATGAAACACAACATCGTTCGCCTCGTACGTCTCTCGCTTCGCCGCGGTGACGATGGCCGCGAGTTGATGCTCCGAGAGCGCGTTGAACAGCTCGACTCGCTGAAGCAAATCGAGCATATCGGAATTATTCCGCGTGGCGACGGAGCGTTTAATCGCCTTGAACGCGCCCGCGTGCAGCGTCCACAATTTCATCGGCGTGTTCGCCACCACCGTCGCCGATCTCGGACACGAATACAACAGCGCCAACTCCCCAAACCCCCTTCCCGGTCCGAGCGTCGCCACCTCCCTCGCCGTCGCCGAATCGTACATCGCGCGTCCGCCCCTCGACCCCCGCCGCGGCGCCGCGTCCCTCGCCGAATCGTCCGACAGACTCGATCGTTCCTCGCTCCCCCCCGCGTTCTTCATCACCCTCGCCTCACCGATCTCGATGACGTAATAATACTCACACGTCTCGCACCCTTGCTCGACGACGACGCTTCCCTCATCGATCCACGTCGGCGTCATCGCGTCGGCGACTCTCGCCTTCGCGTCCTCGTCCAACTCGGCGAATAACAGATTCCCATCCATGGACGCCTCGATGGCGCGCATCGCCGCCTCCGTCTTCGCTTCGCTTCCCACCGTTTTCACACGCGTCTCTCGCGTCGTCTCACCCACGGCGTGGCGCTTTCGAAGCCTCGCGCGCGTCGTTCCCGCGCGCTCGAGACGCGTGGGAATCGAATCGTCCTCGACGAGCGCATCTTTGGCGAACGCGTCCCACGACACGGACGAGAGCACGTCTCGAGGGGCGCAGAGGCCGAGGCAGGGCATGATGTCTCTCGTCTCGCGCGCGTTCGGTCGGTCTTGCGCGCGCGCGCGTCGGCGTGTGGGACTCGATGGTGCGATTTCGAGAGGGATGTCGTCGAAAGGGGAGACGAGCGGACACGCGCGCGCGGGGCGGAGCGTCGCGCGTACAAAGATTACAAAGAGTGCGTGGAAGGGAGACTATCTCGCGGCCAACTTGTTCGGACGGACTAAGTGGAGGAAGGCGGCGCACAGCGCCATCCACGCGGCGCCGGCGAGGAGCATCGCGTCGTATCCGGCTTGGGAGGAACCGTAGACGCGACCTTCGTCGGGTCGCGGGGCGAAGTGGAGGATGAGGGAGAACATGGTGGGACCGATGGAAGTACCGATGAAACTGGCGACGCCCCAAATGGCGAGCCAGCGCGCGGCGTCCTCTCGGCTGGGTAAACAGTCGATGGCGAGGGCGTAGTCGACGCTGAGAAACATGCCGTTCATGGCGCCGTAGTAGGCGCCGATGTACATGATGGTGGTGAGATTGTGCACGCGCATGAACATAATGTACACAGAGATGATGCCGACGCACGCGACGACGATGAGAGGTCGTCGGCCCAGGGCATCGCTGAGTAAACCGGCGGGATACGCGCACAACATGCCGCCGACTTGGCCGATGAAGGATAATCGCGCCACCGTCTGTTGCGGTTCTCTACCGGTGAGTCCGCTTCCGTCGTCCTTCACCGCGGTGTCGCGGAGTAGATATTGCAAAAACACTTGCGCGGAGATGCCGGTGTAATAGAGCGTTCGACAGATGAATAACCAAAAGAAGCTCTTTTGTTCCGGAGCCGTCGGCGAGATGACGTAACTCTGCGCCAGCTCTCGCCACGAAAAATCCACGTCCGCGTCCCAACGCGACGACTCATCGTTCCTCTCTTCGTCCTCCTCATCCTCTAACGACGACGACTCGTTCGCGCAGTAACACGTGATCGGCACGCACGTCACCAATAATCCCACGTAGAAAAAATACAACGTCGACACGTCCGGGTACACCATCGTGTACACGAACGACGCGCACGCTCCCGCCGCGCTCATCGCCGCCAACACCCCGTTCGATTCCCCGGTCTGCTCCTCGGGCACAATATCCGGCACCAACCCCGTCGCCGCCGTGTACATGACGTTGAGCGCCACCATCGTCAGCGTGAACGCGAGGTAATAACACGTCGGCGCCCACGCCGCGAGCGCGTCCACGTACGTCCTCGCCACGAACATCATCACCAAACACGGTCCCACACACATCGCTCCGCGCGCGATCATCGGTCGTCGCCGCCCCATGGCGTGTCGAGACCGATCCGAGACGTATCCCGCCCACGGCCCGCTCAACTGCGACGCCCCGGCGATGACCATGAACGCCCCCAGCGCCACGCTGTCCGCCTTGGGAAAGAACATCGTCGCCTCGTACGGTAACGTGACGATGGCGAACGAGCTGATCCACGCCCCGTAGGCGAAGAAGAAGGCGTTCATGCCGATCAAACGAGGCGTCGAGACGCGCGACAACGACTTGGTGTTGCGTCGTCGTCGCGCGCGCGCGGCGCCGATGAGACGCGCGGTGTCGCTCGCGTCGTCGTCGCGCGCGTCCGTGCGACCACCATCGTCGATCTCGACCGCACCGCCGGACGTCATGACGCCTCGCGACGCGGTGGGGTGTGCGGATGCGCAGATTGGAAATTTCGTCTTCGGCGCGGCGTCGGGGAACGAGACGAGACGTCGCGCGAGTCGCGCTCGTCGTCGCGGTGTGCTACGTCATCTCGCGTGACATTACTGAGAATGGATGATGCTACCGCGTGCTCGCGTCGGCGTCGTCCATGGCGGCGGCGAGTTGGGCGGGATCGAGGACGCCGACGCGCGCCGCCGTGCCGGCGGGAAAGTCGCGTTCGAGCACGGCGGCGACTTGCGCGAACGCCTCGGCGATATTGCTCTTGATCGGTTTCAACAGCGCCTCTCGCGTGGACTCCGAGTTCAAGTACAGGTTCATGGTGTAGATGGCCTTGGGAAGTCGCTCGGCGAGCGCGGTTTTCACCTGCGAGGCGACGGCGGCGAGCTTCTCCTCCGAGGCGAAGGCGGCGTCCCTGAGCGCTTTGCCCTGAGAAGACGACGACACGCGGAACGCGGTGACTTTGGTGATGAAACTGAGCATCGGATCGACGATCTCTTTGGTGATGGTCATGATGTACGCCTCGCACGCCGCCTTGAGTTGTTTCTCGAGCTCTTTTTTGGAATCTATTTTGCTCTCCACGACGCGCGGTCGGCCCTCCGAGGCGAGCTGGTAAAACGCGTTGTCCGAATTGAGCGAAAAGAAGGACATTTCGCCGCCGAACATGCGTCGCACGTGACCGCGCATGTGCGTGAAGTCTAAATCTTTCACCGACACCGCGAGTTCGGCGTTGAAAGGAGCGATTTGCTCGCGAAGAATGATGAGATGCTTGATGAGGAAGAGTTGTCCGTCCACGGGAGTCGCCTTGGTGGACACCGTCTGCGCGGCGCCGGCGATGTTATCCGCGCACAGCGACACGACCTCTTGCGCTAAACCGGCGAACGTTTTCACCTCGACGCTGCGATAGAGTTTGGACAGGCACGTGAGCGTGCGCTCGAGCGGCGGGTACCAATTGGCGATGTCGTCCTCGACGTCGTCGCCTTTAGATTTCGCTTGCAACGCGCGCACGAGCTTAGCCGGGAAGTCCAAATCATCGGCGGTGGCTCGATAGTTTCCAACCTGGTCCTTGACATACGTTTGGGCGCGGAAGATTAATCGCTCTTGCACGTCGGACATGATTCGACGCAACGCCGGTTCCAACGCCAACGCGTTTTCAGTCTTCTTGGTGATGTCCTCGAGGATTTCACTCTTCAGAGCCTCGACGAGCTGCGCGAGGAGAGCCAGGTCCGTGATGGAGATGTATTTCGGCCTCAAGATATCGCTCAAATACGTCCCAAGAGGAATCATCAGCGCCGCCAAGGCGCCGGTGGGATCCGTCTGCGGGAAGAAGTGCTTGAATAACCCGTACTCGGCCTGGCACACTTCCACGAGGTACGCGGTTCCGATCCTGGCGAGGGCGAGGACGTCCTTGCCTCGCTCCGCCGTCGCGATCGCACGCATCTTCGCGCGCACGGAACCCGTGAGTAGCGCCGCGCGTTGCTCGCAATACAAGACGTGACAATCGGACAACAGCGCGGCGTACTCCTCGTGATGCCCTCGCTTTTCGAGTTCCTCCGTGAGATTACGCAGCTCGACCGCCCCCGTGCGGAATCGCACATACAACAGCGCGGTCTCACTCCCCTCCTCGACGACGACTTCGTCGTACTCACCGCTCGAGCTCTTTTTGCCCTTGGCGGCGTCTTGCACGTTTTTCGTCGCCTTGCGAAGCGCCGAGACAAAGTATTCGCGCACCGTGCTCATCGCGCGCGTCTGCAACTGTTTAAACTTGGTCCCATAGCTCCCACTCGTCGCGTACTGCGGGTTCGACGCCACAAACTCGAGACAATCGTCCAATCGCTTCAACATTGGTAAAATCTGTTCGCGAGGCGCCACCTCGGATCCGCTCGCGTCGCTCGCCGCCGATATGATAGCTCCCGCCTGAAATTGCTCCGCCACCTTTTCCAACTGATCGAAATAATTCAATTTATCTCGCAACGCGTCCGCGAACTCTTCCAATCGATCCTTCTCCGCGATCATGCGTTCGCTCTCCTCTTGCGTTCGCCGCGACCTCGCCTTGAGCTCGGCGCGCTTCTCCGCCATGGTCGCCAACCCACGCTCCACCGCATCGTATCGCCGCAGCATCGCCTCCCGACGCTCAATCTCCGCTCGCAACGCGTCCGCGCGCCGTCTGTGCGTCTCTCGCCGCTCGTCATCCACGGTTTCCTCGACGCTCGCGTACCACGCGTAAAACGCGCGCGCGCTCGAGAGATTTCCCTCCCCTCCCTCATCCTCGCTCGTCGACGCCCGCTCGCCCGCTCGCTCGCTCTCGCGCGCGTCTCGATCCATCTCGCGTCCATCGTTCCTCTCCCGCGCGTCCACGCGCGCGCGCGCGAGATCTCGTCGCCATTTCGTTCCGATCACCGCCTGCGCGACCGTTCCCAACGCCGCGCTCTGCCCCGCGCTGAGCGCGCTCGCGTGTTCCCACCCGTGCGCCACCGCGTACGCTCGCCGCGCCGTCGCGCTCGCCGCACCATCCGTCGTCATGGCGCGCGCGCGCGCGCGCGTCTGCCGCCGATCATCGCGTCAGCATTTTCATCCATCGAGCGAATTCGCCATTCATCGCCGCGTTCCGCGTCGCGCGTCCACCCGCGCGTCGTCCCGCGTCGTCCCACTCGCGCGTCTTCGACGTCTCCACCATGTCCCTCGCGCACGTCGACGTCCGCGCGACGATCGCACCGTCGTCGTCGTCGAACACCGTTCGATCGTTCGATCGATGCCGACGACGAATGCACCACCGATCGCGCGTCGCTCGCGTCCGCGCGTCCGCGGAGGGGGACCAGAAGATCTCAAAAGCCATCGTCGAGGCCCAATCCGCGCATCCGGTGACGCAATCGGTGGACTTTTCATTCGCGAGGAGTGGATTCTCGAATGAGTGCGAACGCGCGCTCAACGCGCAAATCAACGTCGAGTACAACGTGTCGTACATTTACCACTCCATGTGGGCGTATTTCTCTCGAGATAACGTCGCGTTGAAAGGTTTCGCCGACCACTTTAAGAATGAATCGCTCGAGGAGCGCGCGCACGCCGAACAGTTGATGGAATACATGAATTTGCGCGGCGGTCGCGTCGAGTTGCAACAATTGCTCCCGCCGCAAACCGAATACGAACACTCGGAGAAGGGATGCGCGCTGTACGCCCTCGAACTCAGTCTGAGTCTGGAGAAACTGAACAACGATAAATTGTGTGAGCTTCACGGCGTGGCGGACGCCGCCGGGGACGCGCACATGTGTGATTTCATCGAGGGGCAAATGTTGGAGCCGCAGGTGCGGAGCGTGCGCGAGGCGAGCGAAATGGTGGCGACGCTTCTTCGCATGGGTCCTCCGGGCGACGGCATGGCCGCCTGGCACTTCGATCAGACGCTTCAACAACCGTAAATCGATCGATATCGCGTCGGATGATGTCCTCACCGCGCGACGTCGACGTCGACGCGTCGCGTTCGCGCGGTTTTGTTTTACTTTTACCGCGCTGTAACAAAAACGCCGAACCTCACGAATCATCACATTCGCGCGCGCGTGCGGCGTCTCGTCTCGATCGCGGTCGCGATGCGACGAGGTCGCG
>MDTE01145338.1_pt1 | contig 14285 bp, 16 predicted proteins | sample 811231 | NCBI WGS metagenome assembly MDTE01 (sample SAMN05326651, study PRJNA326480) | marine metagenome | isolation source: seawater | place: Indian Ocean: Red Sea | collected 2010 | reverse complement strand
TGTCAGATATAGGCAACATCTAAAGGCTACAGAAATTAGATCAAAGATTGGGGAAAAGAAATTTAATAGCTACTTCAAGTTTTGTGTTGAAAGAAATCCTATCGATGTATGTATTTCTGATTTTAATATGAGAAAAAGCAGAGGCCTAGTTTCAGATTGGAAAGAGTATATTAATATTAAAAAATTTCCTGATAATCATAAATTTTATACTGATTATGATGGTAAGGTATTAGTTGATAGGATCATTAAATATGAAAATCTTGAGGATGAATTATTAAAAATTTCTAAAGAATTAAAAATACCATTTAAAAATTTGAAATCTAGAGCGAAAAGTAACTACAAAAAAAATAAAATTCATGTTTCTTCAGAAGATAAAAAAATAATTAATGATTTTTTTAAAGAATCAAATATTATAAATGGATATCATTAGGTTTTTAATAATTACAACTCAATTTTTTCATTCATCTGTGTAAATTATTTCATTATTTAATCACCCTTAAAAAAAACACCAAATGTTAAAAGAATAATATATATATCTTTTATTATTGAATATTCCCCATTTACATAATCTAAGTCTTTGTTTACTCGGAGTTGCATTTTATTTAAAGTTTCAGTTTCACCTCTCAAACCATTTACTTGAGCAAGTCCAGTTAAGCCAGGCTTTACGTTGTATCTTTCCATGTATTTATTAATCTTGCTTTTAAACTCTTCATCTAGTGCAATAGGGTGTGGCCTAGGACCCACGATGCTCATATCTCCTATAAAAATATTGACTAATTGAGGAAGTTCATCTAAAGAGAATTTTCTTAAGAATCTTCCGGAAGATGTTATTCTTAAATCATTATTTTTAGCTTGAGTAAAGTTAGTAATACCGTCTTCTGAAACTTTCATGGTTTTGAACTTATACATTTTAAATCTTTTTCCATGAATACCATTGCGAAGTTGTGTAAAGATTGGATTCTGGCGTGTATCAATAATTATTATTAAAGAAATTATTAATAAAGGCAAAGAAAGGAGGATAAGAGAAAAACCACTAAAGAAAAGATCAAAAAAACGTTTAATTATCTTTTGAAACATCATATGAAACAGCTCTACCAATTAAATTATTCCAGTCTTGTTCTTTTCTATCAATCTTGATATTTCTATTCCAAACAGCTTTTAATAGTGGTGAATCAACTTCAAGTTTATTATATAAACTTATTAAAGCATTAATATCTTTAGGGAAACACGATCCGCCAAAACCATTTTTACCATCAGGGCCAGGAACGCTCCAATGAGAATTTCCTAATCTTTTATCGAGAATAAAAATTTCAACGAGACTTTTATAATCAACACCAATTGATTTACAAAGAGCTGAAATTTCATTTGCAAAAGCAACTTTTGTAGACAAAAAGGTATTTGTAACATATTTAGCTAATTCTGCCTCTTTAGGTGTACATGAAACTACCTTGCTATTAGTAAAAAAATTTTGAAAGAAAGATGTAACTTTTTCAAGAGTTGGACCATAACCACCAACTATGATTCTGTCTTGATTTTTAAAATCTTCGACAGCATTGGCTTCTGTTAAAAATTCAGGATTGAAAACTATTGAACTCCCAAATTGATTTATTAATTTATCTGTAGTTCCTGGAAGTATAGTAGATTTTAAAATAATAATCTTTGTGTTATCAATGTTAAATATTTTTTGAATGGTATTTTCTACAATAGAAAGATCGCAAGAACCATCTTTCATCATTGGTGTAGGTAAGCAAACAAAAATCATTTCTGATTTATTGACAACTTCATCTAACGAGTCACAATTACATTTTCCATTTAAATCATAGGTAAATAATGGAATTTTATTTTCAAAAAATTTTGTTATAGATGTGCCCACAAACCCCTGTCCTATTATTCCAATTTTGATGTTATCTAATGTATTATCCATTCTAAACCTCATTAATTTCATTTATAAAATATGGTATTGAAAGCTTTATACCATCATCAAGTTTAATTTTTGGCTTCCATGAAAATTTTTCAGTTATATAACTAATATCAGGCTTTCTTTGAAGTGGATCATTTTCTGGTAAATCGCAAAAAATTATCTTCGATGAAGACTTTGTCAATGAAATCACTTTTTCGGCCAAATGTTTAATTGAAAATTCAATATCATTTCCAATATTAAAAGGTTTGTTAATTCCGTTATCCATACTAGGAAGACCTTTGAGAAAATTAACCATATCCTCAATATAACAAAAAGATCTTGTTTGATTTCCATCGCCATAAATAGTTATATCATCACCTTTGATTGCTTGACAAATAAAGTTAGAAATTACCCTACCATCATTTATTTGCATTTGAGGCCCATATGTATTAAAAATTCTTCCAATAAAAAATTCGGCTTTATCTTTATAACAATACAAAATTGCTTCAGCACATCGCTTTCCTTCATCATAACATGATCTTGGTCCATATGAATTAACATTTCCAAAATAATCTTCACTTTGAGGAGATATTGTTGGGTCTCCATAAACTTCACTCGTTGAAGCATGAAACATTCTAGCTTTATTTTTAATTGCAATATTAACCAAATTGAACACACCATCTGTGCAAGTTTTAATTGTTTCAATTGGATATCTATTATACCAAACTGGAGAAGCTGCACATGCAAGGTTATAAATGAAATCACATTTAACGTGTTCTAAATCAGCTATATCTGAATTTATAAGTTGAAAATTTGGTTTATTTAAAAAAATTTCTATATTTTTTTTGCTCCCTGTCAAAAAATTGTCAACACAAATAATATTGTTATTATCGATTAATGAATTGATAAGATTTGAGCCAATAAAACCAGCTCCGCCTGTAATTAAAATTGTTTTTTTCATGTAAAATTAAAATGTAACTTAATATTCAATGTTGAAAAAGAAAATACTAGAATTAATAGATAGTCTTCATGAACTCTATGGAGATGATCTTAAAAAAGAAATTGAAAATATAGCAGAATTGTTATACGAAAAATTATCTTCAAACTCAGGAACTCTATATACTATTGGGAATGGAGGTAGTGCTGCTGATTCACAACATTTTGTTGCAGAACTGATTGTTAGATTTTCAAAAAATAGAAGATCCCTACCAGCTATAGCCTTAACAACAGATTCATCAGTTATTACTGCTACGGGAAATGATTTGGGATTTGATAAAATTTTTTCAAGACAACTTGAAGGGGTTTTAAAAAGCAATGATGTTCTGTTTAGTTTTTCTACATCAGGACAAAGTAAAAACATAATAAATGCTGTAGATTATGCAAATAAGGTCGGGGCTACAACTATATCTTTAACTGGTAAAAATGAAAATAAACTTTCTAATATATCCAATTATTATGTGTTGTGTCCCTCTTGTAAAACTGATAATATTCAAACTTTACATCAAATTATATATCATTATATTTGTAGCTATATTGATCAAAAATTACTATCAAGGGCCCATAGCTCAATTGGTTAGAGCAACGGACTCATAATCCGCAGGTTCGGGGTTCAAGTCCCTGTGGGCCCACTTATGAGTAGTCATTCATTTATATATAATTCCAAAAATGAAAATATTTTTATAAATATTAATGGTGAACTATATCCAAGAAGAGAAGCTAAAATTTCTGTTTTTGATAGTGGATTCTTGTTGGGTGATGGCGTTTGGGAGGGCATCAGACTTCATCAGTCTAAACTTATTTTTATAGATGAACATCTTGATAGATTATTTGAAAGCGCCGCTGGAATCTCATTGAATATTTCTCTTACAAAAAATGAGATTATTAATGAGATTAATAAAGTTTTATCTAAAAATTTGATGGAAGATGATGTTCATATAAGGCTTATTATTTCAAGAGGAGATAAGATTACTCCTTACCAAAATCCCAATGCAAATGTAGGTCCAATAAACTTTGTTATAATACCAGAATATAAAAAAACAGATCCAAAGATTTATAAAAATGGAATTGTTATTGGTCAAGTTCCTATTATAAGACCATCCGATAATATTTTAAGCACTCATTTCAATACTTTAAGCAAACTGAATTGTATATTAGCAAGTATTGAGGCAAATAAGTTGGGCTTCGATGAAGGAATAATGAATGACCCTAACGGGAATGTTAGTACATGCAACTCAACAAATCTTTTTTTTATTAAAAATAATAGTGTCTTAACATCTAAAGGAGTGTATTGTCTGAATGGGATTACGAGAGAAAAAGCTATAGAGATTTGCCACAAAAATAAAATTATGTGCGTTGAAAAAGATTTTACTTTTGATGATATAATTGATTGTGATGAAGCCTTTGTCACAGGAACTTTTGCTGGAATTATTCCAGTTTCAAAAATAGAAAATAGGACGTTGCAATCAACTAATCCAGATTCTTTAGTAAATAGAATAAGATCCTTATATAATAAACATATTGAAGAAAATATTAATTTACAATGATAGTAGCTTGTTGGTCTGGACCTAGAAATATCTCAACCGCCCTTATGAGATCGTGGTCGTCAAGAAAAGATACTTTTGTGACGGACGAACCATTTTATGCCTACTATTTAAAAAAAAATAAAAACAATCATCCGATGCGAGAAGAAATAATAAAATACTACTTATCAGATTATGATAAAGTTGTCAATTCTCTTTTAGGAAAAATTCCCAATCAAAAAACTGTATGGTATCAAAAACATATGGCACATCATTTATTGGACTTTGGTAAAATTGATTGGATAAAAAAATTTGAAAATTGCATTTTAATCAGACACCCGAAAGAAGTTATAAGCTCTTATACTGCAAAAAATAATTTAACTTCAGTTAAAGAATTAGGCTATCCTCAACAGTTTGAAATTGTAAATTTTTTAAAAAAATCAAATCAAAGATTTGTAGTTATTGATTCTGAAGATTTGCTAAAAGAACCTGAAAAAGTATTAACTGAATGGTGTAAAATCATGAATATTAATTTTGATAAATCTATGCTTCATTGGAAGAAAGGAAAACATAAAAATGATGGAATTTGGTGGAAATATTGGTATGATAACGTAATAACAACTACGAGTTTTCAAAAATATCAAAAAAAAGATATTAACATTGAGAATAAATACGATTCTATTTATAATGAATCATTGGAGTATTATAATTATTTGAAAGGTATCAAATGAATTGGATGTTCAGATTATGGTCACAACCCAATTGGGTAAAATGGCTTATCTATCTTGGTGTAGTATATATTTTGTTTATAATTAAAGAAGCTTTTGCAATAGTATTGTGGCTTCTTTTTTGTATTATTTTATACTATATCATTTTTGCTAATAACATATTTAAAACAAAGACTTATTATGAAAAAGATAATTTTTAGCTTGTTAGTTTTAACGTTGATTATGTGTCAAGAAAATAGACCACATGGCAATCAAAATCAGCTACCTAAAGTCACTCCAAATAATTTATTGATGGGTAACCTAAATGAAAATCGTTCTTCTTATAGGGTATCATTTTACGATATAAATGTAGATTTTAATATTAAGCACAAATCAATAAATGGTTTTGTAACTATTAAAGCTGAAAGCCTAAGAGATTTAAAAAAACTTCAGGTTGATTTAGCAGAAAACTTAAATATAGATAAAATAATTTATAGTAATCAGGAATTGTCTTTTACTAGAGAGTTTGATGCAGTATTAATTAATTTTATTTCAACTATTAAAAAAGGTAGTATTTTTGAATTTACTATTTTTTATAATGGTACTCCTCAAAGTGCAGATAATCCACCGTGGGCTGGGGGATTCACATGGTCAAATGATAAAGATGGGCGTGATTGGATTGCAGTGTCTTGCGAAGGTGAAGGTGCAAGAATTTGGTGGCCAAATAAAGATCATATTACCGCTGAGGGTGATAGTGTGAGAATGTCATATACAGTTCCATCAAATATGGTTGCAGTTGGAAATGGAAGATTAAGAAATATTACAACTATAGATGAAAAATCTACCTATGAGTGGTTTGTGAATAATCCAATTAATAATTATAATATTTCGGTTCAAATTGGACATTATGTGGCAGTGCAAGACACATTTATTAAAGATAATACTATTCATTACATGAATCATTATGTCCTTGATTATAATAAAGAACTTGCTTCCAACTATTTCCCTCAATCAAAAGAAGTAATAAGATTTTATGAAAAATATTTTGGTGATTATCAATGGTATGAAGATGGTTATAAACTCATTGAAGTACCCTACTTAGGAATGGAACATCAATCTGCAGTGACATATGGCAATGGATTCAGTCTTTATAATGGAGTGAGAAGTAAAAGTTGGCCCATGTATGGTGTAATAGATCCTCTTATTATACATGAAACTGGACATGAATGGTTTGGGAATAGTGTAACTGCGTCAGACCCAACTCATATTTGGATTCATGAAGGATTACAAGTTTACTCAGAAGCAATTTTTTTTGAAGATAAATTTGATAGTTATGAAGTTGGTGTACACTACTTAAATAGTATTAAAAATAGAATTGTAAATGAAATTCCTATTGTCGGAAATGAGAATGAAAATCATTGGGCACTGCATGGGGACACATATATGAAAGGTGCATGGGTAATTCATACATTAAGAAGTGTAATAAACGATGATAAAATATGGTTTGAAATTTTAAAAGAGTTTATGCAAGAGAATGCAAAAGGTTTTGCAAATACAAGAGACTTTTTTGATAAAGTAGGTGAAAAAACTGGAAAAGATTATTGGTATTTTGCTCAACAATATTTTTATAGTCCAAATCAGCCGGTTCTCGAATATTATCAAAATGATAATACCTTTAATTTTAGATGGAATAATGTAAATAGTAACTTTAAAATGCCAGTTGACCTTCTTGTTAATGGAAAAGCAAAAAGAGTATTTCCATCAGAAGAATTTCAATCATTTAATATAAGCAAATATGCTCAAATAGAGGTAATGGATTGGAAGTTTTACATTAAACCATTAAACATAGAGAGCTGAGGAAATTATTTTTTTTTAATATTAAAATTTTATCTATTATGATTTATATTAATATCTATTTTTATAAACATTATTAGGAGAATTATGGAAAACGTAGTTTGGCATAAATCAACAATAACTTGTGAAAAGAGGAAAAAACTTTTAAACCAAAGACCATTTGTTCTTTGGTTTACAGGTCTTAGTGCAAGTGGAAAATCTACAATTGCTAATATTGTTGAACAAAAACTATATGATTTAAATCATCATACTTATTTACTTGATGGTGATAATGTTCGACACGGACTAAATAATGATTTAGGTTTCGACGAAAAAAGTAGAATTGAAAACATTAGAAGAATCGGTGAAGTATCAAAGCTATTTAACGATGCAGGATTAATTGTTCTTACAGCTTTTATATCTCCATTTATTTCAGATAGAAAACTAGTAAGAGACCTCTTCGAAGAAGACCAATATCTTGAAGTATTTATTGATACTTCCTTGGAAGTATGTGAAAAAAGAGATCCAAAAGGGATGTATAAAATGGCTAGAAATGGTGAGATAAAAAACTTTACAGGTATTTCATCACCATATGAACCACCTATAAATCCAGAGATTCATGTAATTAATAATGATATATCTCTTGACGAAGTATCAAATCAAATTATTAAATACCTTTTTGATAATAATTATATAAATGAAAGTGAGAATTAAATGAAATATTCAATGTTTGTAGGGAGATGGCAGCCGCTACATAAAGGGCACCTTTGGTTAATTAATGAAAGGTTAAAGGAAGGTAAAAACGTTTGGCTAGCAATTAGAGATGTAGAACCTGATGAAAATAACCCATGGACTGCTCAAGAAATTGAAAAAATGGTTCATGAGGGAGAATTAAAAGACCTGATAGCGGACGGAAGAGTGATTACTTCTATCATTCCAGATATTGAATCCGTTAATTATGGAAGAGGTGTTGGATATGAAATAATTGAACATGTTCCTCCTAAAGAAATTGAGGAGATTTCTGCTACATCAATACGACAGAAAATGCGAGAAGATGGCCATCTTTAAATGAAATTAAAAATTTAATTCCAATTTAATTTTTGCGATTTCTTCACTAGACAAAACCGTTGTTCCAAAATGACTTACTGCTTTTGAAGCTGCATAATTAGCAATCTTAGCTGATAGAATTACATCTTTTGTTAAAGTATATGCCAAACTAAAATATGATATCACTGTATCCCCTGCTCCAGTTACATCTACATCCTCAACCTTTAATGCTTTTATATTCTGAGAAAAGTTTTCTCCCACAACTATTATACCTTTTGCTCCTCTCTTTGCAATGATGTACTTAAAGCTATATTTACTAATTAATTGATTACATGCTTTAATAGTTTCTTCTGAAGATCTTATCTCTGCACCATATGCTTTTTCTAGCTCTAAGTGATTCGGTGTAATAACATTTGCTCCTTTATAAAAATCAAAATTCTCTTTTTTAGGATCAACAATAATATTTTGATGATTTATATTATTATACCAATTATTGTTTAATACACCTTTATCATAATCTGATAAAACTATTAAATCAAATTTATTGAAGCTTATATTTTGAATTGCTGATGGTATCCAATTATTAATTTTTTTTTCGTTATCAAACCTTAATATTGGTGTCTTTTGTTGGTAATATCGTTTTTTTACTGTAGTTATAATTTTATCATTTATTTCTACATATTTTGAATTGATTTTTTGTGACTCCATCAAAGAAATTAACTTTTTACCACAGCTGTCAGCTCCAACATAACCAAGACAAGTAACTTCAGCGCCCAAAGATCTCATGTTGGAAGCAACATTTGCAGCTCCTCCTAGTTTGAAATATTCTTTAACCTTTGTCAATACAGGTACAGGGGCTTCTGGAGATTGTCTGTTTGAATTACATATTATGTAATGATCAATCATTAAGTCTCCAATGATTAAAACCTTTATTTTTGAAAAATCTAAATTTATCATATTAATCCTTCGAAAAAATAATTCAATCTATTTCTAATTCTATAAATATCGAATACGCTTGGTAAAAATATTAAAAAAGGTATTGGATAAAAGGACACTTTAAGCTTTACCTTGATTAATAATTACTTTCTGTCTTTTGAGAAGTTCTTTATCACTTATAAGATACTTCTTTTTAAGGACAGTTAGATCATTGTCAAGCTCATATAATAATGGTACTCCGGTTGGAATATTTAAATCGAGTATTTCTTTATTTGAAAGTTTATCTAAAATCTTAACTATAGCTCTAAGAGAATTACTATGCGCGACAATCAAGTGACTACCTCCTTGCGAACGTAAATTAGAAAAATATTCATCTAGAAAAGGATTTAATCTTTTTATTACATCTTTCAAACTTTCACCAGAAGGTAAATTTTCATGAATATTTTGAAATTTTTTATCAAATCGTGGATGACGATTATCATTATAATCTAAAAAAGGTGGTGAAACATCATAACTTCTTCTCCATAATTTGACCTGCTCTTCTCCATACTTTGCAGCTGTTTCAGATTTATTTAACCCCTGCAAAGCTCCATAGTGTCTCTCGTTTAATCTCCAGTCGTAATTGATTTTGTGGATGGAAAAATTGATTATTTTGGATACTATTGCAGCAGTTTCAGTAGCTCTTTTTAATAAGCTTGTATGGATACTTTGAACTTCAATGTTGTTGTTGACTAATAGCTTACCTGAAACTTCTGCTTCTAAAATTCCATTTTCTGTCAAAGATACATCTTTCCAGCCAGTAAACCTGTTTTCTTGATTCCACTTGCTTTCGCCGTGTCTTAGAAGAATTAGCTTCATAGATTAAATAGTTAACCATCTATCATTTTTTAAGGTCCATTTGATAGTTTCTTCTAGCTTATCATAAGCTGAATTAGGCTCCCAGCCCATTTTTTTCATCTTCGAACCATCTAAAGCATATCTTAAGTCATGCCCAGGTCTTTGAGAATGAAAATCTACCATCTGGTATTGCAAATCTTTTCCTTGTGCTTTGGCAATAAACTGTGCCAATTCAAGATTGTCAATTTCATCATTTCCAACAATATTAAATTTTTGACATTTTGCACCTGTTTTATCCGGCTTCATTGATGAAATATCATAATCGTATAAAAATAATAATGCTTCTGCAACATCATGTGCATGAATATAATGACGCGATCCTGCAACTTTTTTTTGAGCATCTGCGTGTACAGTTACTGTTTCATTATCTCTAACCTTCTTAATAACCATTGGTATATATTTTTCCGGATTTTGTCTTTCGCCAAAAACATTCATTGTATGAGTAATAAGTGATGGTAGTCCATATGTATTTTCATAAGCTACAACTAATTCTTCCCCACCAGCTTTGGTAGCTGAATAAGGATTTGTAGAATTATATCTATCATTTTCTTTATAATTAATGCCTTTTGGAGCAGGTCCAAATACTTCATCAGTACTGAAGTATGCAAATCTTTCTAAACTATCCAGTTTTCTCGCATAGTCTAAAATATGTGCAGTCCCAACAATATTATCCATAACAAACTCTAATGGATATGTAATTGATCTATCTACATGCGAACCAGCTGCCAAATGGCTGATAAAATCTACTTTACCAATGGTTGCTATAATTTCTGGATTAAGCTCAGCCTTTAAATCATGGTGAACTATCCTAACTCTTTTCTGATCTAAAGTTGGGTAAGATGATACTACCTCATTTAGTCTATTTAAGTTTCCGCTAAAATCTAATCGATCTAAGGTAATAATTTCCCAATCAGTATTACTTAGTATTTTATCAATGACATGATGAGCAATAAAGCCTGCACCGCCAGTTATTAAAATTTTTTTGCTCATACAGAAATATTAATAGAGTTTTTTATATAAAATAAACATAAAATTTAATAATGTTTAAAAAGCTAATTATTGTATTTTCATTATTAACTTATTCGCTAGCACAAGCTAATACACAAATATCAATAAATTTATTTCAAAAACAAGATGCTTTTGTGAACTTGACCTCTCAACAAAATGGTCTTTACAAAAACCATATTAGTAAATCAAATATATCTTTTGAGCATGATTTAAAAACAAGTAGTAGCAATTCAATTAATCTTAAATGGTTTCTAAATGAAGATGAAATTGTATTGCAAAATTTTAGTTTTATTATGCAAAAAGAGTATGGAACATTTAAAATTGGTCAATTCCCTAAAGAAAGAATTTATGAACTAAACAACTTTTCATCTGGTTCAATGGTTTTTTCAGATAATGCAAAATATATTCCAGGGGTATCCTTTAATACTAATTGGCTAAGTGTATATGATTTTTTTGATATCAAAGTTGAACTTTATCAAGGGAAATTTAATAGTCAAAACAATTATAGCTAAGGTCCTTATTTGCATTACAAATCTGTACTTCTAAATAAAAAAGTTGGCCAAAACCTAATTGGATTTTCTATTCAACATGCAGTTCAATTTGGTGGAGTGGATCAATTTGGGGAAAAAATTCCAATTAATCCTCGAACCTTTTTTAGAATGATTGCTGCCCAATCTGGAGACGATAGTCAACCAACACAAGATCGCAATTATAAAATTGGTAATGGTCTTGGTTCGTACACTTTTTTTGTATCAAACAGTCTTAAGAATGGAACCCTAGATATATATTATGAACATTTCTTTGATGATAAAAGTGGCGCTAAAATGAAGAATATGGAAGATGGTCTGTTAGGTGTCATGTATAAAAATCATAATTTTGAATTATTATTCGAAAACCTCAATACTAGGCATCAAAGCGGAAAACAACATCCGCCGGGAGTAGATTCATACTATTGGCATAAAACTTATGCTTTTGGTTGGACAAATGATGAGGTAAGCATAGGTAACTCTCTAATCAAACCAACTTCAAATCGAAAACTTGTAAACAGTTTAACTTCCAAGGTTATATTTAATTCAATGCACATTATTGCACAACTATCATCTTCAAAAGAATACGTTCCTTTCACAGATAAAAATGGAAATGAACCCTATGAAAATGTATTAGAAGTATTAGAAAAATATGATAATTATTTATTTGGAATTAAAAGAGAAATAATTAATGACCAATCCATATCCTTATTTTTTGCAAAATACAACAATAGCAATAATATTAAATTGTCATATCATTTAAGTTTTTAGATAATTATTAATCCAATCAATAACATTTGTTGTTGGTTTCCATCCTAAAATTTTTTTGGCTAATCTATTATCTGCAAGAGTTTCTTTTGGCTCAATTACAGGTTCAATATTAATTGTTTTACCTCCTACTGCTTGAGCAATATCATTTACGCTTTTGTTGTCACCGTTTCCAATATTTACCACTAGACCTTGAAATTTGCGCTTAGATTGAGCAGCGAGAATATTTGCATGAACAACGTCTCCAACATATGTAAAATCTCTTTTTTGACTACCATCTCCCCTAATAGTTAAAGGAAGATTATTGAGTTTTTGGTACATAAAAATTCCAATTACTAACGCATAAGCTCCATCAACACTTTGTTTTTCGCCATAAACATTAAAATACCTTAAAGAGATTGTTTGAATATCATAGATAGAAGAAAAAGTCTTACATAAAATTTCCCCATAATATTTTTGGGCTCCGTACGGTGATAATGGATTTATTGGTGCATCTTCTTTTACTGGTAAAATTGTTGTATCTCCATAAACTGAAGAGGAACTGCTGTAAACAATTTTCTTTACTCCTGCCTCAACTGCAGATTGTAAAATATTTAGCGTACCAATAGTATTATTTTTTTCATAAAAAATTGGGTCTTTTATAGAAGGCTGAACTCTAGCAACTGCCGCACAATGAAAGATAGTATCTACACTTTTAAATATCTCAATGAATTTTGGTATATTTTTTGAATCTGATATATCATAATGATAGTATTTAGCTTTATTGTTACAATTTTCTTTAGATCCTGAACTAAAATTGTCAATTACTATTACTTCATGATTGGTGCTAATTAGCTCATCGACAATATTTGATCCAATGAATCCTGCTCCGCCAGTAATTACATATTTCATTATTTACTTTTAATTGAATCTATAATTTGATCAATATCACTTTTACTCAAATATGGGTGCATTGGAAGACTTACTATTGAATCTGAAAGTTTTTCAGAGACCGGTAAAGATCCATTACTATAACCTAGATATTGAAAAGCTTCCATTAAATGAATTGGAAATTTGTAATATACTACAGTAGGAATATCTTTTGAAGAAAGCTTTTCAACTAAATTATTTCTCTGCGTGTTGGAAGATAGAACAACAGAAAATAAAGCATGGGCAGATTGGTAATCCTTAGGATGATATTGAGCGTTATTTAAAACATTTCTATAGTAGCTATCTACCTCTTTCCTTAATTCTAACTCTTCATCAAAAATGGTAAGTTTCTCTAAAAGCACTGCAGCTTGGATACTATCCAGTCTACCATTTAAACCAATCAGTTCGCTATTGTACTTATCTTTTTTGGTACCATGAATACGAATTGCTTTACATTTTTCAGCCAAATCATCGCTGTTAGTAAAAATTGCTCCACCATCACCATAACATCCCAAAGGTTTTGCAGGGTAAAATGAAGTCGCTGCAACATCTCCAAATGATCCTACTTTTTTTTGTTTTATGGACCCTCCAAAACTCTGTGCCGCATCTTCAATAATTTTAAGATTATATTTTTGGGCTATTTCCTCAATAATTCTATATCTTGCAGGTAAACCAAATAAATCTACTGGTATAATTGCTTTAGGCTTTAACATTCCTTCCTTTAAAATACTCTTGATTTCTAACTCTAGTTTTTCACAGTCAATATTATAGGTTGATTCATAAACATCAACAAAAACTGGTGTGGCACCTAACAATGAAATTACTTCCGCAGTAGCAACATAAGTAAAAGGAGTTGTAAACACTGCATCTCCAGGACCTATACCCCAAGCCATAAGTGGAATTAATAAAGCATCTGTACCTGAAGAACAGGAAATAGCATGTTTTACTCCGCAATAGTCAGCTAATTTCTCTTCAAGTTCAAAAACCTCTGGCCCCATGATATAAGCACCATGATCTAGAATTTTATTAATTCTTTTTTCAAGTGGTTTTCTGATGCGTTTCTGTTGTGTTTTTAAGTCTAAAAATTCCATCTGACAAATTAATAAAAAATTAGGTCGGTATTATATTTTTTATAAAAATTTAAATAAATAACAATTATTCTTTGGAATTTAAAATTTAAAAGGAGAAATTCCTCGTAGGATACTCGCGTGTATCCTGAGTTAATATATTAATA
>MDTE01029534.1_pt1 | contig 14286 bp, 11 predicted proteins | sample 811231 | NCBI WGS metagenome assembly MDTE01 (sample SAMN05326651, study PRJNA326480) | marine metagenome | isolation source: seawater | place: Indian Ocean: Red Sea | collected 2010 | reverse complement strand
CTATTTGATTTTTTATTTTATCCAAATAATTATTTAATCTATCAATATCAACCAATTCATTTTTTGACTCTTCTTGAGTTGCTTCAATGAGAATATGATTTTTTTCATATTTCATTAAAACTTCAAATATAATATCAGAATTAAAAGAAAGACCTTGTTTTCTAGAATTAGGAAAACCTCTATCAAGAAGGCCTGAAATAATTGCAACGTTTTTAAAATTTCTCCTAAAAAGAGAGGAATTTTTTAGCCACTCATTCAGGTTTTTTTTTATATATGTTTCTGTGATAATTGTTTTTAAAAAACTAATTTTTCTGTCAACCCATATTGCAAGTGCATAATCTGTTGTAACAAATCCCAATGGTTTATATCCTTTTTTCTCAAAACATTTCGATAAAACAAAACCAAGTGTTTCATTGACATTACTTCCCTCAAAAGTATAGAACACATAATAATATTCATTTAAATCTCCTTTTTTTCTTGGAAAAGATTCAATTAAAAGTGTGCCTTTAGCTGGAATAATTGATACTTCTCTCTGAAAATATAGCCATTTTTTTACATCTTTTGGGAGTGTTCGCCATTTACTTGTATCGTTAAGAATTTCAATTACTCTGCTAGCAAGTTTTGTACTTAAAGGCATTTTTCCACCTGCATAGGACGGGATTTTGGGAATTTTACTTTTAGTTCGCTTTACATTTACTGTATCGAATTTTAAATTGTCAATTGATAAAATTTCTCCTCCAAAAATAAATGTATCACCCTTGTTAAGTTTTTGTATAAACCACTCCTCAATTTTTCCTAGTATTTTATTTTTCAACTTAACTTTCATCATTTGAGACTCTATAATTGTTCCAACATTCATTCTATATTGTCTAATAAATTTTTTAGAGCTAATCTCATATAATCCGTTCTTATTTTTTTTTAGTTTAGAAAACTGTTTATATTTTTTTAATGAATATCCTCCGTCTTTTACAAATGAGAAAACTCTCATAAATTTACTTTTTGTCAAAAACTTATATGGAAATGAAGTTATAATTTCTTTATAAAGAGTGCAAGGATTTACAGCAGTAGAACATACAACACCAAGAATATGTTGAGCCAATACGTCTAATGAGCCTTTTTTTGGATTAATATATTCTAAATCATTTTCTTTTATAGCCTCTATTGCAGCAAAAGATTCAATAAATTCCAGTCTATTAGTAGGAATTAGAAAGGCTTTAGACTCGCCTTTTAATGAATGATTGCTTCTTCCAATTCTTTGAATCAGCCTTGTGATACCTTTAGGAGCACCTACTTGAATAATTGCCTTGATATCTAACCAATCTAAACCAAGATCAAGGGAGCTTGTTGCTACAATGCAATCGATTTTTTTTTCAACCATATTTTCTTCGACTTTAATTCTTATTTTTTTTTCTAAACTTCCATGATGAATAGCAATCCTTAAATTATAATTATTTATTTTCCATAAATTTTGAAACAATAATTCAGCTTGAGCTCTAGTATTTACAAAAATTATAGATCTAATATTTTCTTTAACTATTTTATAGATCTCCTCAATTGCATAATCTGCCATATATCCAGACCAGGGAATCTTTTTTTTGGCTTTTACAATCTTTAAATTAGTTTTTTTAGTAAAGTTGGAATTTATTGATTTTGAATTATTTAGTCCAAAATAATCCATAATAATCCTTGGGTTGGATATAGTTGCAGAAAGTAAAATTTTTCTGAAATTATTATTTATTACTTTTAATCTTGATAAATTTAGTGATAGAAGCTCACCTCTTTTTGTATTAGCTATTGAGTGCACCTCATCTATGATTAAAAATTTTAAATTACTAAAAATTTCTTTAAATTTTGTTTGTGACATCAATAAAACGAATGACTCAATCGTAGTTGCTAGTATTTGAGGTTGTTTAACTAATTGATTTTTTTTTTTCGTATAGTTTGTATCCCCCGTTCTACTTTGAATAGAGATATCTAATTTAAATCCTCTGATAGGTTCTAAAAGATTTCTCTCTATGTCATAGGTTAATGACTTAAGAGGTGAAATATATAGAGTATGAAGTTTATGTATATTTTCTTTATTGTCTATAAGATCAAAGAAAGAGGGTAAAAAACCTGATAATGTCTTACCAGTACCTGTTGGTGAAATTACTAAGACATCTTTTTTTTCTTTTACAGCAGTTATAGTTTCAAGTTGATGGTTATAATAATACCAACCCTTTTTTTTAAACCATTTGGTGATTATATGATTATCAATATTTTTATTTTTTAGATGAATATCATTAACCATAAATTAAATATAATACCTATTGAGACATATATCGACCCGCCTTTTCCAGTTGAGAAGGCAATAATCACTCACGCACATGCTGATCATGCAATATCTGGACATAAAAAAGTTTTAGCAACCAGACAAACAATTGAACTGATGAAAATTCGATATGGAGAAAATTGTGCTGAAAGTTTTCAAATTTTAGATTACGGACAAAAATTGTTAATTGATAATATAGAAATCAGTTTGCATCCAGCAGGACATATATTAGGAAGTGCTCAAATTTTGATAAATAAAAATGGGTATAAATTTGCTGTGACAGGAGATTATAAAACTAAGAAAGATCCAACCACGAATGAGTTTGAATTGTTAAAATGTAATACTTTGATCACTGAAGCAACTTTTGGTTTACCAATTTTCAAACATCCAAATCCAAAAGATGAAATTCTCAAAATTTTAAAATCAAAGAAATTAAATAAAGAAAAAAATCACCTTATTGGAGTTTATGCACTGGGTAAAGCTCAAAGATTAGTAAAATTATTTAGAGAAAATGGCTTCGATGATATAATTTATATTCATGGATCATTAGAAAAAATAAATAATTACTATTTAACTCAGGGAATTAAACTTGGGAATTTAAAGAAAATTAATTCTAAAGAATTTTCAAAATTAAAAAATGAAATTATTCTTGCTCCCCCTTCTGCGCTTAGAGACAGATGGTCGAGAAAACTAGGAGATGTTATACTTTCCAAGGCGTCTGGATGGATGAATATTAAACAAAGAGTCAAACAAAGTTCAATTGAAGTTCCATTAATAATATCGGATCACTCTGATTGGAATGAAATAACTGATACAATCAAAAATACTCAAGCAGAAAATATATGGGTTACGCATGGAAGAGAGGATGGAATAGTCCATTGGTGTAAAACCCAAGGATTAAATTCTATTCCTTTAGCCTTGGTTGGAAGAAATGAGGATAGTGAATTATGAATCGGTTTTCCGTTTTGCTTGAACAGATTATTTATTCTCCTTCAAGAAATAGAAAGATTGATTTAATGTCAAATTATTTTAAAAATACAATTGATCCTGATCGCGGGTATTCATTAGCAATCTTGACAGGAAACCTAAAATTTAAAAAATTAACCAGTTCAAAGATTAAAGAAATTACTAAAAAAAAAGTTGACCCTATATTATTTGATCTTTCTTATGATTATGTAGGTGATTTAGCAGAAACAGTTTCATTAATATGGCCTAAAACAAAAAAAGGAAAACTTCCTAAACTTTCTACTTTCATAAAAAATATAAATGATCTGGCAGATTCTGATATTATTGAATATTTGTCAGATTGTTTATGCATTGCAAATAAAACAGAAAGATGGTCAATTATAAAATTGTTATCTGGAGGTTTAAGAATTGGTGTTTCTGAAAGACTAGCCAAAACATCATTATCAAGATTTAGCAATGTACCACTGGAAAAAATAGAAAAAATATGGCATGGCTTAAATATTCCATATTTAAATCTGTTTGCATGGTTGGATGGAAAAGCAAATGAACCGATAATCAATAATTATGATATCTTCCATCCCTTAATGTTATCTAATCCATTAAACGTAGAAAAAGACTTTAAACTATTAAATCCAAATGATTATATTGCTGAATGGAAATGGGATGGAATTAGAGTGCAGATCATAATAAGCAGTAAGAAAATAAAAATTTTTTCAAGAAATGGTGAAAACATTACAGAATCTTTTCCAGAATTAAGTTTAGAAACTTGTAATGATGTAGTTTTAGATGGTGAACTATTAGTTGGTAAAAACTTCATACCTAATTCATTTAATGATCTTCAAAAAAGATTAAATAGAAAAACTGTAAGTTCAAAGTACATTAATAATTATCCTTCTTTTATAAGAGCATACGATATACTTTTTTTTAAAAAAAGAGATCTTAGAAAACTAAATTTTATTTCAAGAAGGTCAATTTTAGAAAATTGGTTTAAAAAAAATCCTCAAAAAAGTCTAGACTTATCTTCAATCATAAAATTCAAGAATTGGAACGAACTTGAAAAAAAAAGAGAAGCAGCAATAAAATCTTTTGGTTATGAAGGCATTATGATTAAAAATTTAAATAGTCCGTATATTCAAGGTAGACCGCAAAAAATGTGGTATAAATGGAAAAGAGATCCTAAATTGATTGATGCAATTCTAATGTACGCTCAAAGAGGTCATGGAAAAAGAAGTTCATTTTATTCAGATTATACTTTTGGAGTTTGGAATAATAAAGATCTAGTTCCTATTGGAAAAGCATATTCTGGTTTTACTAATGATGAATTAACTAGATTAGATAAATTTGTAAGAAATAATACTCTTAAAAGGTTTGGCCCAGTTAGGGAGGTTAAAAAAAAATTAGTTCTGGAAATAGCTTTTGACGAGATAAATAAAAGTAGTAGGCACAAATCTGGGGTTGCATTGAGGTTTCCAAGAATATCTAACATAAGATGGGACAAACCAGTGGAAGAGGTTGAACAATTAAATTTGATAAAAAAAAAACTTTAATTTAAATTAGTTTAATTCCAAAATATAGAATTAATGTATAAACCAATATACCAAATATTACCATCACAACTTGATTTACTTTAAAATAATCCTGTCTTGTCATCTCTTTGACTTGATAAAGTAAGTTTGGCCAGGTGTAAGAAACAAAATCACCTTGAGACATTATGTTAATTAGCTTGCCAGATTTATCAACAACAGGAACATGCCTAAATCTTTCATTTGACATTTGTCTCAACCAATTTACTAGATTATCATCTTTGTCAGCTACTTTTACAGGGGTGGTCATAATATCTTTGAGTTTAGTGGTTTTTGGATTTTTTGAACCATTTAAAAGTCTTTTCATGAAATCTCTTTCTGTAACAATTCCTTTAACTTTATTTTGTTTATCAACTATCACAACTGATCCAAAGTTTTCTTTAGACATAAGTTTGACTGCATTTAAAACTTTATCATTTTCACCAAAAGTTAATGGTGGTTTTTTGCTTTTAAATTCTGGTCTATCGCATATTTTCATTTAACCTCCAATTAGTAATATATGTACAAAAAATTCATTAATCAAATCTAAAAATTTGTACTGCATAATTAATATTAAGATAACAATTTAGATAAATCTTACAAATTTGCTGATGACGACTTTGCCCCCTTCATACTTAATACTTCTTCCATTTTTTCTGCCATTTCAGATTTACCTGTTCTGCTATCACCTATCATTGCTACAGTAATATTAATCTCCTTTATCTTTTGTTTCATAAGTTTTCTTTTGTCTATTGCAGCTTTCTTTATTAATTTAATCATATCTTTAGCTGCTCTTTCTGGACCCTGGTGCTCAACCTGTTCTCGATCATCAAATCCATATTTTGTAAGTTTTGTATCTGTATTTTTTGCGTAAACTCCAGCCATAAGCATACTATGTGCTACACCTATTTTCATAAAACCAGACTTGACACGTTTTTTAATTATATCAAAAAATTTTTTTTCAATAACTTTAAATTTTTTTGATAAATCAGCATGTTCAGGTAAGTCTTTCCAATCTTTGTCTTTAAGTAGAGGAAAAGGGTTAGCCCAATAACTTATTTCGATCTTTCCTCTATGAGTTTGTGTACTACCTGCTGCCACTCTTGCTCCTTTTCTAAAATGCTCAAGAGCTTCATCTACCGACATATCAGTATCCATACAGGAGATTCCAGGTTTTATTAGATCATAATTATTCAAATATAAAAGAATATCAAGTTCTGATCCTGTTGAAACTTCTGAATAGTCAGTAACTGGCACAATCTGTCTTGCATTAGTTCCAGAATGCTTATTATAACCAATTTCTCTACCTTCCATCTGCATTTTAGTAAATTCACTAAATCCATCTAAACAAGCAAAAGCTCCTGTCTCTGTTCCAAAAAAATATGGAACGTAATCTTTACTATGTTTTTTATTTGCATTTTGGAGAGTAGCTCTTCCCATATCATCAGCTTTAACAAATGAGTCAAAAATATATGGTTCATCTGTTTTTGAATCAAATCTTACTAAATATCTTGTACACCCACAGTGTAAAGGCAGGTGATCATTCAGAATACAAAGAACGTTATGTAATGTTAGAATTGGTTTTTTTCCATAACCAAAATACTTACAATCATCAATATTAGGAATTAAACCAACTAATAAATTGTTTTTTTTATCAAAGTGATAACCAAGATCTTTCATAGTTGAATTGGGACATCCAAAAATAAAAACCCCATCTGGTTTTTTTTTTACTAATTTTCTTACTTTTGAAAAAGGAAAAAGATTTAATAAACCAGGTTCTAATTCAATACATCCACGGGTTTTATGAATATATGCTATTATATTCCATTGACCAACTTCAAATGGAATAGCAACATAATCTTCTGAAATAAAACTTTCGCTTTTAAATGGATTATGGTCAAGTGCAAAAAAAGGGAAAGCTCTTTTGTTTGCGTGTGTAGTATAATGTATACCAGTCCTCATGTCTGCGTGAGTTGTCAAAGGGACCTGTTGCAATTTTGAATATGGTTTTGGAAGGTTGATATTTTCCCCAGAAATTTCTCCACATGTTACATTTGGTTGGCATTCAAGACCTTGACTTCTTCTCACTCCAACATTGAAACCAACTTTAGTTAAAAGAATTCTCCTTGTTTCAATTATAAGGTCTGCAAGTTTGTATGCTCTAGAGGAGATTCTATCTTTGATTGATTCTGCACTTTCATCTGAATTCAAAATACCGTCATGAAGTTTAATAAGTCTTGTATAAGAATTTTTTCTATAATGGTGAAATAAACCTTCTAGAAATCTTACACTTTCTTTATGTTTTGAAAGTTGATCATTAGTAAAAGGTTCACTTTCCTCAAGAATTTCTAAAAAATCTAAACGATCAATATCTTCAACAAACTCAATCTTATGAAGAACTTCTTCTTTCTGGTCGCTATTTTGTCTTGTTTTTAGTTCTTTGATGAACTGCTTTTTATAAATACTTAAATACCTGCTAAAAGCATTACTTTTAAAAAGCTGGGAACTTGTTTTACAAGCATCTCTTATTTCAAGAATTTCTTCCATATTTTATATTAATAAACATATTTTATAAAAAATCGTAGCTAATTTTTCAAGATATAAATAAATGAATAAATTATTAAAACTCTTTAATAATTATTGTTATACAAAATTATTATATCTTATTGTTATAAAATAAATTTAATAAATAAATCAGATGCCAAAAAATCATAAAGTTAATTTTATAATTAAAACTCTCAATAGAATTTATCCAAGCACCCCTATCCCACTAAATCATAGAAATAATTTTGAACTTCTAGTAGCAGTTTTATTAAGTGCACAATGTACAGATGAAAGAGTTAATAAAATAACACCATTACTTTTTTCAAAGGCTGACAACCCATTTAAAATGCTAAAAGTTAAATTAGAGGAAATTTATAAGATTATAAGACCTTGTGGTTTAGCACCTCAAAAATCAAAAGCTATTTTGAATTTATCAAAAATTTTAGTAAAAGATTATGAAGGTAAAGTTCCCTGTGATTTAGAAAAATTAGAAAAACTTCCTGGTGTTGGTCACAAAACTGCTAGTGTTGTTGTTTCACAATGTTTTGGAATTCCTGCATTTCCAGTTGATACTCATATACATCGTCTTGCTCAAAGGTGGGGATTAACAAATGGTAAAAATGTATCTCAAACAGAAAAAGATCTTAAAAAAAAATTTCCAAAAGATATGTGGAATAAATTACATTTGCAAATAATTTTTTATGGAAGAGAATTTTGCAAAGCCAGGGACTGCTTTGGATTAAAATGTGTTATTTGCAAATACTGTAATCCTAAAAGAAAAAAGCCTATTATCACTAAAAAATAATTTTAATTCATTTTGTTTAATTATAGCTTTTGATATAAATGGATAAAAAAATGTATATAAGAGTAAATAATATCACTTTTGCGTCAAAAATTGAAGCTGATGCCATGAAAGCTTTAGCTAAGCACGAGATGATTGATACAATTCCAGGTATTATATCAATTGAATCAGTAGAAATTAATGATACACACTCTGTAGTAATACTAAAATTTGATAGTAAAGAATCTGCTGAAAAATCTAAACAAATATATATAGATAAAATGAAAGAAAATCCTAATATTAAAATTCAGTCTTTTGAAGGGCCAAGAGGGTTTATTAGAGAAAAATCGTAATATTTAAAAACTAATCTGTTTTAAACGTTTCAATAATTTATTTTAAAAAAATTTTGAATCTTTCTTTTGAGGATAAGCAAATATTTAATAATCAAACTTAAAAATTTAAGGCCTGAAGAATTTCTGAAACTTAAAGCCTTATTAAAATCAATTATAAATTTATGATTATCAATTATGAATCTTTTAAATTCTTGATAATCTTCATCAGTAAATTCATTAATATGAAATACAAATGTATGCAAACCAAATGGATATTTTCTTGGTTTATTAAACATCTGTGGAATAAAACTCATTCCTCTATCATTAAATGGGGCAAATCCATATCCATCAACAATGTATTTAAAGTTATTCATTTTTAAACAATCAATAGTTGTTAAATCAAAACTATGGTTGGGTGCAAAAAAAATATCTGTATTGAGATTATTTTTCTTTAAAATTGAAATACCTTTTTTAATTTTGAGATTCTGAACTTCAAAACTCTCTCCAACAAATTCAGATTTAACTCTCATGGATAAATAATCTTTTATTTTATTTTCAAAATATAAATGTTCATATCCATGCATTGCAATTGTCCATCCAAGAGATCGTAGTTTTTTAATTTCTAAAAAGAAATTTAATTTACATACTGGAAACTTTTTTAATTCTTTATCCTTATTGTTAGGAATTACACCTATTATTGGTTTTATTTCATATTTAATTAGAAAATTTTTAATTTTGTAAAATAATCTCCAATTCATATTAGGAGCTATATCATCAAATCTTAATAAATATTTACAAATCATTGATTATAGTTAATTTTAAAATTTAATTAAAAGTTAATTAACCTATTATAATAATTATATATAAAATGTTAAAGTCAAATAAGTTTAATATAAGAAAGTTTTCAAACGTAGATCCATCTAAGCTATTTGATTTTTATAAACAAGCTTTTAATTTAAGACATAAAGTTATTTTTAATAATCGAAATTGGTTATATAGAATAAGCTTGTTTGGCTTTGAACCAATAGTTATAGAATATAAAGATAAAATAGTTGGACATGCTGGTATGATTTCCAACAAAATTAAAAAAAAAGGTAAAATTTATAAATGTATTTGGTTTGTAGACTATAAAATTTTAAAAGAATTAAGGGGAGCAGGATTAGGAACTTTATTATGCAAAGAATGGATGAAAATATCACCACATCAACTGGCAATTACTAATAACAATTCTATAAAAATATTTAAAAAATTTGGATGGATAGAAAAAAAAAATCATATAAGAGCTGCAAAAATTATTAATCACTTAAAATGGATACCTATAGTAAAATCATTTAATAATAGTTTTTTGGAAAAAATTAATTTCTATAAATTCTTTAAAAAGTCTAATTACAAAAAATTAGCACCCTATAAATTGAAAACAAATATTTTAACATTAAAAAAAAATTTTCTAGCAAATGAAAAAAAAAAGAAAAATAATAAAATTATAATTTTTAGAGATGAAGATTGGTTCAATTGGAGAATCAAGGAAAGTCCGTTCCTAGATGATTATTATTTTTTTAAGAAAAATGATTCATTCATTATTATTCATTTAATTAAAACTGTAAATTTAAAAAGAATTCATATTTTATATTCAAGTTGTCTAGATATAAATACTGAAATTGAATTAAGTATGAACATAACGGATTGGAGCATAGAAAATAATGTTGATATAATTTGGTTAAATTCTGATTCTTTTAAAGATAAAAAATATTTATATAAAATTTTTAATTACATAAAACCAATAAACTTTGTCTGTTACTCTGATAATAAATTAATAAAAAAAAATGATTTAGTAAATATTTCTGGAATTGAGGCAATTGATACAGACAGTGATATAATTTATTCAACTTAAAATGATTTGTTTGTTATCCAAAAGGTTTGATAGGGCTTAAAAACAAGATGGTCATCAATTTTAACTATTTTTTTTTTTGTTAAAATATCAAACCAATTATTTGTAGATATCAAGTTAATTTCTAGCAAGGGGAGTTGTTTCTCCTCATTAGTCAAATTACTAATACAAAAAATACTTTGACTTCTGTCAATACTTTGTCTCCACAAACCAAAAAAGCAATCTTTAAGTTGCAATGTAAATTGAGTTGCATTGGGATGAAATGCTGGTTGTTTTTTTCTAAGAATCATTATTTTTTTTAATTTATTATATATTTGAAAGTTTTTACTTAATTTATTATTTAGTTTTTTTGCTAATTTTTCGTAATCCCAATTTGTTCTATTTATTGATCTATTAACATTAGTAACTTTCACTTTCTTATAATCATTCTCTGTTCCAAATAAATTTAAAATATAAACAGCAGGAATCCCTTCCAGTGAAAATAAAATAGTATGTGCTAATGTAAATCTTTCTAAAGAATAAGAATCATTTCCAGCATAAGTATTTTTCAAAGCATTGAATAAAGTAATATTAACTTCATAAACAGTTTTCTTTCCTTGAGAGTCTCTGTAGGTTAACAATCCTCCTTGTTTTTTTAAAAAATCTATATATTTTAAAAGTTCAGTGTCTGGAAGAATTCCTTCAACTGGTCTCAATCCTATTCCATCATGAGTTGATAAAAAATTTAAATATGCATTTCTCTCTTGAGCCGGGGGCATACTTCTTGACCATTGTTTTAAATAAATGCTATTTCCAGAAATTAATGAATGAATTAAAAGAGGTGCTAAAGTAAAATTGTATATACAGTGAGCCTCATTGTTATTCCCAAAATATGAAAGATTTTCATTACTTGGAATATTTGTTTCAGTTATTAATAAAATATTTCCATAATACTTCTCTAAAATTGTTCTTATTAATCTAACTATTTCATGTGTCTGGGGAAGGTTTATACATCTAGTGCCGATTTGTTTCCACAAAAATGCCACGGCATCAAGTCTCAAAGCTTTTGATTTCTTTTCTAAATAAAACTTAATTATTTCTAGAAAATAAATAAGAACGTCAGGATTTTTAAAATTAAAATCTACCTGATCATGACTAAATGTACACCATACATATTTAATTTTTCCATTAATTAAAACTTTTTTTGATAAATCACTACTCCTTGGTCTTACTATTTTTGAAGAGATTTTAAATTTTTTGTTATTTGAGATAAAATAATCTGCACCTGGATTCTCATTATAAATGAAGTTTTTAAATAAAGTATTTTTTGAAGAACAATGATTTATCACAAGATCAATCATTACATTAAATGATGATGCTATTAATTTAAAATCTTCCCAATTTCCGTGCTCGGAGTTTATTGTTTTATAATCTTTTACTGCAAATCCATCATCAGATGAATACGGGAAAAAAGGTAAAATGTGAATAAATTTAAATTCTTTACAAAATAAATTAAGAAATTTATTTAAAGTTTGTAAATTTTTTTTTTTTTTATTTTTAATTGAATCTGCATATGTAATTAAAAAAAAATCTTTTTCATCCCAAAGTTCAATTTTATTATTTTTCTTACTATTTTTAAAAATATTATCTATTTTTTTTGAGATATTCTGAATTTCATTTCGTTCTAAAACATTATGATATATCGAACTCAAATGATTTTTTATTCTATCTTTAAATCTCTCATCTTTCATCTTAATTTACTTACTCAAATTTTATTGTCAGTCTCTACAGCTTTTTTAAGATCATTTAAAAAATTTGGTAAAGCTGTGTCAACTCTACTCCAAGTCGGAATATTTGGAGATTCCATAGGTGAGTCAAGAAAAACCTGACCTGCAGTCATAATATTTTTAGCAAATAATTCTACTGCAGTTTCTTCTTCATGAACATCTAGATCAAACAAATTCATTTGAGCATCTTTCTTATATATTTGAACAAAGTCTAGAGCCTCCCTGTAATATGTAGCTTTTAGTGATCTAAATATTGACATAGAGAATGTTTCACCTTGAGATGCAAGTTTTCTTATAATAGCTTTAATTATATCAACCGACATTTTTGAAAGACCTTTTGAATTATTATCTAATGAAATATCTTGATGCTTATGATCATAATTATCAGCAATATCAACCTGACATAATCTATTTCCTGCATAGTTTCTATACATTTCGGAAAGAACACCAATTTCTAGCCCCCAATCATAGGGTATTCTAATATCTTTTAAAACTCTTCTTCTGAAAGAAAATTCACCAGCTAATGGGTACCTAAAAGAATCTATAAAAGAAATATACTCATTAAATCCAATTGTTTTTTCCAATGCTCTTAATAAAGGGGTAACCAGTAATCTAGCAACTCTTCCTTTTACTTTTTTATTTGAAACTCTAGGATAATATCCTTTACAAAAATCAAAATTAAATCTTGGATTTGCAACGGGATAGATCAATCTAGCTAGCAATTTTCTGTCATATGTTAATATATCGCAATCATGAAGAGCAATGGCTTCTGTATTACCCAGTGAAAGTATATAACCCATACAGTACCAAACATTTCTTCCTTTTCCCATCTCTTGGGGAGCTAAATTTTGTTTTACCAGTTGTGAGTTTAATCTTTTAAGATTTGGGCCATCGTTCCATAAAATTTCGTGTCTTTGCGGAAGCTTTGAAAAAAAAGATTTAGCTGTTTCAAATTCTTTTTTATTTGCTTTATCTAAACCAATTACAATATTTTTTAAAAATTTCACCTTACTAATTTCAGATATAATTTTTGGCAAAGCTAACCCCTGTAGCTCGGAATAAAGTGACGGCAAAATAAGAGTAATTGGTCTAAACTTAGCAAAATCTAACAACTCTTTTTCAAGATCGTCGTATGATCTATTTGAAAAATTATGTAAAGTAGCAACAATACCATTTTGATAAAAATCAGAAATAAATTTTCTCCTTTTTAAAAATATAGTCCAAAGATTCTTTCCAACCATCAGGGGCGATAATTCTACTATAATAATTATTTTTACTTTTTTTAAGATCAAGCTTTTTTTTTGATTTAATTACACAACTGTAATCAGTTACATTCAACATGCTTAAATCGTTCTGGCTATCACCAAGAGAAATAGTTAAAAGGTTACTTTTAATGTTAATAATTTTTAAAAATTGTTTTACTGCCATGCCTTTATTGAAATTTTGCGAAATATGTATAAACCTTCCACCAAACTCAATAGTCAATCCCATTGGGTATATTTCATTTTGAAACTTTTTTATTTTGTTTTCAGAATCCATCCAATATATTGGATCAGTAAACATTCTTTTTTTTGCATTCTTTATTTCTGAAACTCTCAAACCGGTAATTTTTGATAACTCTTTAGTATTGATTTTGCTTAAATAGTTAAATTTAAATTTTTTTTTTAGGGGATTTAATAATTTCTTTGTATCTTTTAGATTAACATCTTCAATCATGTAACCTTTATAGCCATTATAAGAAAAAAAATTTGAATCTAAATGTATAAATTTTAAATAACTTTTTGGAAAAAAAATACAAGCTCCATTTTCTACTATAAATGGATAATCAATGTTAAGTTTTTCATTTAGATTTTTTATCTCATAAAAAGTTTTACTTGAAGTAAAGACTATGTGACATTTTTTTTTAATATCAGAAATATAATTATTTAATTTATTAAAGCTATAATCTTCATAATTTAAAAATGTACCATCAATATCAGAAAAAATTAAAGGTTTCATAAAAAAAATTATAATACATCTATTAAAAGAATTTCAATATAAGAAGTATGAATAAGAAATGAACAAACGAATCAGATTACGTTAATAAATATTTAATATATTCTAAACAATTATAAATTTAACAAAGGATAATATCAT
>MDTE01066144.1_pt1 | contig 14288 bp, 14 predicted proteins | sample 811231 | NCBI WGS metagenome assembly MDTE01 (sample SAMN05326651, study PRJNA326480) | marine metagenome | isolation source: seawater | place: Indian Ocean: Red Sea | collected 2010 | reverse complement strand
TGGTAGTTCTTTCTGCCCAGTGGTCATGAGCCTATTTCTACTTTGGAAACTTGTTGCACCAGAACAGAATTACGCAGCGATTCAAACACCACATCCCTATTCTCAAAACGAGCGAGTGTGGCTACGCCGCCTAATTGTGCAAATTGAGGACCATTGAAGACATTTGCGAGGTCATCATCTAAGAAGTTTTTTAGCTTTTCAGGACTATCAATAATTGTGCTAACCGTGGTTTCAAGGAAACGCTCATCTTCATAGGAGAGTCCATAGAGCGAGCTAATAGTTCGCGTTGTATCTTGTGCTAATTCCCGTCTTGTGGGTAATGGTTTTTTGCCAAGGACTGCGTACACAAACCCTGCAATTGAAGTAGGTATACCATATGCCTTGGTGAGCTTATCCAGTGAGTGATAATTTTCGGGGCGATAGAGGAATTGTTCGTTCATGAGCTCGGTAACCAAATCATCATCTTCGTTTTCTACTGCTTCTTTGAGCGCAGGGAGCGAGTTGGCAAACTCAGGTAATTCCTTTTCGAATTGCCCGCGATAAGTCATGACATCAACTTTTTCACCATCAGGTCCAACAATATGGCTAGCTTCTGAGAGAACAATATCTCTTCCTTCCCATACAGGAATTACTTTTTCTCCTTTAACTTCGACTCCGGGCAACTCGCCTGGCTCGGCTTCACTTTGCGTCAGTGAAATGGATCCAGAATCAGCCGTATTCCCAGCGGTAACATTCGGGGTTCTGGGTACATTTAACGGCTCGGAGTAGTCATACTCGTCCTCGAAATAAGATGCGACTCCACAATAATCGAGGAGATGAAACGTTGTTTTCTCGAAGACTTTCCCCTCGTGCGAGAACGTGTAGAGGCGTGTACCTCTTCCCTTAATTTGAATGTATTCAGTAGGTGAAAAAATAGGTCTGAAAAGAGCGACATTTAAGAGATCCTTGCAGTTGTACCCTGTCGAAAGCATATCGACTGAGACTGCAATTTTCTCCGGGCGGTTCCCATCTCGAAAATCCTTGGCAATGGTAGATGAATTTTCCACCCGCGAGGTAATCGTGATTGCCGATCCCGGGCGTAATTTGTTAAGTATCTGCGTCACAGAAGTGGCATGATTTTGATTGACGCAAAAGACGATTGTTTTACCTAATTCACCATTCGGCTGTTGCAATGCCTTATCCAGAAGGTTTTTACACATGAGCTCATTACGATGAGGTACAAGGATTTTCCTCTCGAGATCTTTGACCTTGAACGTTTCTTCTTGTTCATCGATCACTAACGTCCAACCAGCATCAGCCAATGCCTCAGTTGTAATTTCGGAGCGGATATCATAAATAGTTGGGTTGCAAAGATACGGTCCTTGAGGGTCAGTAACAGCATCAATAATGTCATAACGAAAAGTGGGTTCCCCCGGTTCACAACCAAAGAAGCTGTATGTATCTCTGAGCTGCCGTGCTTCTAAGGATTTAGGGTTTTGTTCGGCAAGTTTATGAATATCAATATTTTTTAAATACGCCTTGGGCGTTGCGGTCAAACCGACCGTTGTTGCCTGGAAGAATTGCACGGCCTCTCTAGAGTCTCCATAGATAGAGCGATGAGCTTCATCATTAATCACAAGATCAAAATGAAAAGGCGTGAATTCTTTACGGAATCTTTTGTCTACCATCAAAGACTGGATAGTGGCTACTACAACAGATGATCCGGCGAGCTCCATCGGATTCTTACGAGCATTCTTATAAATGACAGGACCGTAATCTCGAAGAATGACATTGAATTCTTCCATCGTTTGCTTCGCAAGTTCAATTCGATCGACGATAAAAAGCACACGCTGGGCATTTTTTGATTTCAGGAACCGTAAAATAAGTGCCGCACAGAGAAGGGTTTTCCCTGTCCCAGTGGCCATTTCAAGTAAAAATTTCCTTTTATGGTCGTCGTCGAATTGACGTGCTAGCTCGTCCAAAGCATCAATTTGATATTGCCGTAATGAGATATCAGGGTTATAAGGTTTGAGATAATCAGCCTGAACATTTTCTCGTGATAATGGAGATGCGGGCGTGAGGTTTTTGGTTTGAAGCTCTATCAGGTCACGAGGAGAAGGAAATCTTTCTATGCGGTAGGCGTCTTTATTTTGCGGATCGCTGAGATTCCAAAACCAATGGATATTTCCATTAGACAATATGATGAACGGAGCATTGAGCTCACTCGCGTATGCTCTTGCTTGTTCCTTAGCTTCATAGGGGTCTTTATCAGGGTTTTTGGCTTCAATGACGCAAAGAGGGCCATGATCTCCAAAGAGGACGTAATCTGCACGGCCAGATTTTCCCTTTAGCTCAAATGTTACTTGGGCGTTATTAGTGGTGTCCCAATTAGAATACGCAAGTTCTTTATCTATAAGGACTCGAGAGAATGCTTCGCTTTGATTATTCATACTTTCTACCCTTACTAGAGTGAAAAAATACTTCATTGCTTCAAATCTGTATACATCCCGTCGAAATTAATAATTTTAAATTCTCTTGTAAATTAGCTGTTTATTGCAGGTTTACGATAAGAAATTGGTGTAAGAAATTGGTGTAAAATCACCATTTTTTCACAATACGAGGGAGGGTAGGGTAGAGGAGTTTTCCTGTTAGCCACTCTATAGACTGAGAAAAAGATGGCCCGCCAGGAGGGATTCGAACCCACGACCCTCGGTTCCGAAGACCGATGCTCTATCCACTGAGCTACTGGCGGTAATACTAATTCTACTATGTTTTAGTAGTTTCTAGTTATATAAATTGATAGACTATGAATTAGATTAAATTGGGAGCCAGATTTTTGGTACAGCAAGAAACAAAACCAAATGATGCCTTAAAGCGCGCAACTGACGCCATTAATGAAGAAGACTTAGAGCACATGTTGCTTGGTATTGAGGACCTACCCGATTTGCTGAACGAATTTGAGATCGCACGAGAAGGCATTTTGGATAATGCCACTATGGCCGATCACGGCTTCCCTGGCCATACAACAGAATCTATTGCAGCCCGGGGTCGGATTACCGGGTATGTGCGCGAATTTACACCTCAGGAGCTTGAGACCGCGCTGGATGGCGACTTGATCACAGCAGGTACGGTTGTGCACCTATTTGAAGGAAATGACGACCCTTCAGAGTGGATTAAAGAAATTTTTCTTAAAGAATTCCTGGGTAATGTTGGTGATTTAAATGATAATGGACATGAGTTGGTCCATGCCGAAGAGCTTGAGTTAGAAGGGTTTTATGGTAAAGCAGCTTCTGTTTTTGCTGTTCATGATGTCCCTAACGGAGTATTAGGCTCAACTATCATTGATTTTTCTATTGGACGACTTTTGGGCGTAGCGTTTGTAGTTTCACTGGGCGAAGTGCAGAACCGAGAATTAGCTAAGGACCTCGCACTTAGATTAGAGCGTAAAGTAGTTAGGGTTGCTCTCGGTTCCAATTATTAGCTAATTTTTCTTAGGGCCGACTGAAACATCATCCCCGTCGATCATGACAGAATAGATTGGAAGTGGTATGTCAGCGGGAGGGCAAGTTACTTCACCTGTTAGAACATTGAACCGCGCTCCATGGCAGTCGCATTCAATTTCATTGTCTTCATCGATTGCACCGTACACTAGATCACAGTCTTCATGTGTGCATAAGTTGTCAAATGCAATGACTTGACCGGCTAGTTCGGTTAGAACAATCTGATTCTCGTTTAAATCAATCAACTTTAATTCGTTAGATTTGATTTCGTCCCGCTTTGCAACTTTCTTGAATTCTTCAGTCATAAATACCTCAATTGCGGCTAGACTATGGAACTTCCACCGTCATTTTGAAGTGTTTGACCATATAAGTGCCTTGAATCATCGCTAGCCAAGAATAAAGCAACGCTGGCTTGCTCTTCAGGATAGCCTGCTCGCCCACCTACTAGATTGTTTGAATGACGATCTTCAAAAGCAATTTTACCTCCAACTTGAGAACCGGTTTGCCCGGGGGAAATAGCATTTGTACGAATTCCATATTGAGCTAATTGCGCAGCCATGTCCATCGTGAGTACAACAATCGCACCCTTGGCCATGTCATAGGCTACTCTCCTTGTATTACCTTGGAAGGCAGATCCTGATGAAAAATTAACGATAGAACCGCCCTTTCCCTGCTTAACCATTTGCTCGGAAACGTATTTGCATGTGTAGTAGGTACCATTCATTGTTACGTCAATAACGCGATGGTATTCATCGTTATCAAGCTCAAGCATCGGTGATCGATCAGAAATTGCAGCGCAATTTACTAATATATCGACCTTTCCGTAATGATCGACAACTTTAGTGACCATATTTTTAACGTCATCAACCTTTTGTACTTCGCCAATTACGTACATGCACTCGCCACCCTGTTCTACAACTTCCTCAGTTACAGCAGCAGCTCTTTCTTCATCCAAATCAAATATAGCTATTTTTGCTCCTTCAGTAGCAAAAAGCTTTGAAGTAGCTCTTCCTATATTACGGCCACCACCTACAACGATTGCTATTTTATCGTCCAATCTTCCCATAAGTGACTCCTTTAACAAGAAATTTACGCATTAGAGGTTAAGCAACCCTAATTAAAAGACTACAGTTCAATGGGGTGAGCGGAGGGAATTGAACCCTCGATCTCCTGGGCCACAACCAGGCGTCTTAACCCCTCGACCACGCCCACCAAGAAAAACGAATGTTATCCATCTTGAGTCTGATGGTCAAACTAAGGTGCTGTTTTTGCTAAGTCTTCTACTAGTTGTATTAGCGTACGAGTAGGTACGCCACTAGCTCCTCTAACTAAATGACCTGTTGTTTTCTCTGCCAAAAATGTTCCTGCTATATCCAAATGTGCCCATTCCACTCCTTCAGTGAATTCTCCAATGAATAGAGCTGCAGTAATGCTACCTGCAGGCCTACCACCTGTGTTTTTTACGTCTGCATAATCGGAGTGATTTTGCTTTTTATATTCATCAAATAAGGGGAGTTGCCACATTTTTTCATCAGTAGTTTTTGATGCAGCAATAACTGCATCAACTAATGTTTGTGATGTGCCCATTACTCCGCTGGCAACATGACCAAGGGCGATAACGATAGCACCAGTTAAGGTGGCAATGTCTACCACTCTGTTAACATTTTTTACATGCCTTATGTATGTAATGGCATCAGCTAATATTAATCTGCCTTCGGCATCAGTATTATCGACTTCAATAGTTTTTCCGTTCATCGAACGAATAATGTCACCAGGCCTCTGAGCGGTACCTGAAGGCATATTCTCTACTGCGGGTACAACACCATAGACATTAATCTTTGGCTTTAGTTGAGAGATGCCTTTCATTGCTCCGATTACTGATGCTCCACCACTCATATCCCCTTTCATCTCCCACATATTCGCACTTGGCTTAATCGAAATCCCTCCAGAGTCAAACGTGATACCTTTCCCAACTAATGCAATATTGTTATCAGGGTTATCTGGATCTCCTAAATATTCCATAATAATGAGTTGTGGTTCGTTTGCGGTACCTGCACTGACGGCTAACATGGCACCCATTTGATTTTGCATTAAGTCTTCTCTGCCTAGAATTTCAATGGGTAAGCCAGCTTCCTTAGCCATTGAGGAGGCAACTTGCGCCATTTTCACCGGATTCACAACATTAGCAGGTTCATTAACTAAATCACGGGCGAGTAGTGCACTAGCAGAAACAGTTACACCACGAGCTATGCCTTCTTTTAATGCACTGATTCTCCCTTCATCTTGTTCAATTAAGATAAAGCTTTCTAACTGTTTCCCTTCGGATGTTTTAGTTTTCTTAGTTTGGTAGTTTTTGAACTCATAAAGTCCTAGTAACACACCTTCAGCAATTGCCTGTGCAGAATCCTTAGTATCTAACTGCCCTATTCCTGCTCCGTGAGTGATTGAGATTGCATTTTTGACACCTATATTCCTTAGATATCGTGCGGCATGGCCTGCAATGGTTCTAACTGTAGATGTTGAGAATTGCTCTCTTTTACCAAGGCCCATAACCAGTATTCTCTTGGCTGGAATTTTCCCAAGAGAATGAATTAACGTGGTTTCGCCTAATTTGCCGGATAACTCTTTGTCTTTGATTAGCTCTGATATTGTGCCACCAAGTAATTTATCAATTGCACCAGTTCCACCTTCAGGAGAAGCCACTCCTTCAAATAAATTAAGCACTAATGCATCTGCCGGGGTGTTAGTGATATCGCCTTTTTCTACATTGATTACAGTCATTCAAACTCCGTTAATAAAATGTGAATATATACTATTAGCATTGCATGCTAGGATTCTACTAACACAGTGTCAAACACCAATAAAAGAGCTTTAGGTGCAGGAAACCCTGCCCCGTAGACTTAGAAGGTGAGCAACTAATGACCATATCGTTTCACTTGAATTCGTTACCCGAGCCGCAGGAAGTGGCGGATTTATTGATTGAAGGTGGTTTTTTACGTCCTCTCGATGATCTCAATAGAGTTGAACGCATGCTTGAACGAGCGAATATTATTGTTACTGTACGGGATGACCAACGTATAATCGGTTTTTGCCGAGCGTTGAGTGATGGTGCGTATTATTGCCTCATTGCTGAAGTTGTTGTAGCGACCGACTATAAAGGTAAAAAAATAGGTAAAACTATGCTTGAGCTTGTCCAGCGAGAGGCAGGTGATGAAGTGAATTTTGTACTGACTTCATCGGTAGAAGGAGAAACATTTTACCGTCATATTGGATGGGAACAGATCGATAGGGCATTTAGACTTAAACGAAAGCGTTAATTATTGATTAGGTATCGGGTAAAAAGCGCACCCGACTAAGCCATTTCCAACATGAGCCCCAATCACAGGCGTTAATTCAGTAACAAATATACTCCGGAAATTAATTTTTTCTTGAAGCTGAGTTAAGAGAGTATTTGCAAGTTTTTCTTCGTTCGAATGCATGATTGCTCCGAAAGCGAAATTGTCTCCAATACTTTGTGTTGCAATAGCAACCATTTCGTCTATAGCCCTAATAATGCCTCGCTTGCGCGAGACTGTTTTGATATCACCTGCCGAAAATTGGATGACGGGTTTTATATTGATAGTACTGGCTAACCATTTGAAAACATGGGGTATCCTTCCGCTTTTTGTAAGGTAATCTAAAGAATTTAGACACCCTATCATGGAGTATGAATTCTTAGTTCTAGTTATGTATTCACTAATTTGATTAATGTTGTATCCAAGTTGTGCCCAATATCCACAATTCAATACCATTAGACCTTCTGCTAAGCCAGCGGTGTTGGAGTCAATTAATTGAATTTTCACAGCGGAATGAGTTTCTTCGTTGAATAGTTCAACTGCTTGCTGCGCACTTGTATAAGTAGCACTTAATTGAGATGAGAGAGTGATGCAAATTATTTCATCAGCCAATAAATTTGCTGACCTGAATTTGTTCAGAAAAGCATGTGGGGTAGGGGCGGAAGTTGCGAGAGAATAATAATCACTTGCGATAATTCTATAAAACTCGCTCGCTTTGATATCAACTCCATCTAGGTAGGTTTTCTGATTTATATGAACCTCTAAGGGAGCTACGAAAATTGGTAGATCTACAATAATGCTATTCGGTAGGGATGTGTTTGAGTCTGTAACTATAGCTACGGTCAAATTACATTACTTTCAAAGTGCTCTGTTAATGAAAGAACTGAGTACGCGCAAGACAATAAAAGCAATTAAAGGCGCAAGATCCACCGTCCCAAACATGGGAACAATTTTCCTGATGGGTGTAAGTATAGGCTCAAGTAACTGTGCAAGGCTAAGGTATATACGACCTACAGTTTGACCTCCGATTCTTGCAGTTATTAGCCAAGACAGAATTACATACGCTAGCAGTGCGTATGTCATAACGTTAATTACCGATAAAAGAATGAATTTGATCATTTCAGCCTCCTAATTCTTTCGCTCGATTAAGAGCTGCCGCTGCAGCTTTGCTAACAATTTCATTAAGGCCTCCATTGGATAATTCTGGTAATGCTGCCGCAGTTGTCCCGCCCGGGGAGGTTACCATTTCTCTTAATTTTGAAGGACTATGCTCAGATAGTTTTGCAAGGTTGGAAGATCCAGCAACCGTTTCTTTGACTAGCACTTCTGCCATATCTAAAGGCATTCCTATTGCTATAGCCGCATTGATTAAGCTTTCAATAAAGGCGAATACATAAGCAGGGCCACTTCCGGAAATTGCTGTAGCCTTGTCAATGTACTCCTCTTCATTTACGAACCATTCTCTACCTAGCGTAGACAAAAGAATTTTTATATCTTCAATGTCTTTAAAAGGTACGGGTTTTGTTGCGGTCCAAACAGACATTCCTTGGCCGATTTGAGCTGGAGTATTGGGCATTACACGAACAATACGATCATGGCCAAGACCATTTACTAGAGATTTCAATGTAATTCCAGCAGCTATTGATACAGCCGTGTGATTTTCATTAAATCTACCTCCTAACTCAGAATATACTTGAGTTATTTGTTGTGGCTTTACAGCAATAACTACAAGGCCATCGAAGTTATTTAAATCGATTGCAATGGACCCAGCACGAACACCATATTGGTTTTTCAGATAATCAACACGTGCTTCTATAAGCTCCGAAACCTGAATATCTTTCGCCAAACAAATGCCACTTGCAATTGCTTGACTCAGCATCGCTTCAGCCATCACTCCGCCACCTACGAATGCTACGTGCATTTTTCCTCCATTAAAGTATTTCACCGGAACCTGAAGTATATAATAAAGATGGCTTTAGTCTGCACTAGGTAATTTTGAAGTATTGGCAACTACTGCTGCATAGGTTATTGCTTCGATCATTCCTGATGGGTCTGCAATTCCCTGACCTGCAATGTTAAATGCTGTTCCATGATCCACAGAGGTCCTGAGGAAAGGAAGGCCTATATTCAGAGTTAAGCTTTCTACCCAGTTGTGCATCTTCACTGCAATATGCCCTTGATCGTGGTACATCGCTAGAACCGCGTCGTATTGACCTTCCACCGCTTGCCCAAAGACAGTGTCTGCCGGAATTGGGCCAATTACTTGTATTCCCTGAGCGAATGCTTCTGCAACAGCTGGAGAAATATATTCGATTTCTTCCCTTCCAATTAATCCACCTTCTCCTCCATGAGGATTGAGTGCAGCTACGCCTATCCGGGGCGAATCAAATCCATGTGAATGAAGAAACATATTAGTCATGGTTAAGGCCTCTACAATGCCGTCTTTAGTGACGTAACTTATGGATTTTGCCAGAGAATGGTGAGTCGTCAAATGCACGACTCTCAAGTTTTTGGTAACCAGCATTGTCAATACACGCGGCGAACCCGCTAGGTTTTGATAAATTTCTTGATGCCCAAAATCTTCATATCCTGCAAGCCGAGCAGCTTCTTTGCTAATGGGTGCAGTGGCGATTGCATCAACCTGCCCATCAAGCGCTAGTTGGCCTGCAGTGGTAGCCCAAGTAACCGCGGCCTCTCCTGCTTCACTAGAAATTTCACCATAGGGTAGGTTAATTAGTCGCTCATTATTGTATGGAGATAAGACACCTATAGTGTTAGCGGCTAATAGCTGATCAGCATTTTTTATTAGTTGTGCCTTTAGTGGTGAATTCAGTCGGTCTAGCTCACGGTTTAATATATCAACAGAACCTACAATTATGGGTTTGATGTCTAATAGACCAGAACCATGTGAAATCGCCTTGGCTACTACCTCAGGCCCAATGCCCGTCGGATCTCCGAGCGTTATTGCAATTCGGGCTGTTGATTTCATTAAATACTCCTGTTTGAACATTCAAAGGGCGGGCCCCGTGGGATTCACGGGGCCCGTCGGCCCACTCCCGTGGCGCATCGGAAGGGGCCTGCGGAGGAGGGTAACGATGGGCATCTCAGGGGAGATGAGTGCCCAGGACTCCGAAGTTCGGAGGTTTATTTTTCGTAAAATGCCTGTTCAATAGTCCTTTTTTATAAATCATTATTAGTTGAAGCATCCTCACTTGGTACATTGATACGTGGTTTTCTTCCTCGCCGAGCTTTTGGTTTACTTGGAATTGAATATTCATTGGGAATTAGCTCAAGCTGACTAGAAGAGCTAGTTGTTACAGGAATATCCGTAATTCGGTATTGCTGTACCTCACTGATAAATCCATCTAATGAATCATAATCTCTGTAAACACTCGCGTACCGGACATACGCAACAGGGTCGATGTCTCGTAATCTCCTAAGCGTGGTTTCCCCGATGACTGCCGCAGGTATTTCTAATTTATTGAGTCCCTGGAGATCACTTTCAATATCGTCAACTAATTTTTCGAGAGTCCCACCTGGTAGCGGCCTTTTGACACATGCGAGCCTTACACTACGGAGCAATTTCTCTCTATCAAAGCTGTCACGCCTACCGTCACGTTTTACAACTTGAAGTGCAGTACTTTGTATACGTTCATAGGTTGTGAATCTGCTTCCACAATCGGAACACTCACGACGTCGACGTACTTCTTGGCCCGTATCTCGAGAGTCAGTAACTCTGCTATCTGGTGCACTACATGTCGGACAACGCATTTGAACCACCTACCAATACATCGTATTGGGTTGTAATACTAACAATATAGTGTATTTTAAAGTGCATCGGCTACTAGATAAGCCATTCAATTCAGTAGTGAATTCTTTCCTTAATTAATACCTGATGTCAAGTGTTAAAGTTTGATTTTCAAGCCAAATAAAAAACGGTGGCCTTCAAGCCACCGTTTTTTATCAGTTTTTTTACTAACTAAATTGATGCACGGTTTTCACGTAGAAAAGGCGGCAAATCAAGCTCAGCTTGCTCGCCAAAAGCCCCTCTGAGAATCTCTGCAATTCCATCGTCCGGTAAATTTTCAGCCTCAACTGATGGTAATCCAGTTGCTATGATTGTTACTTGTACTTCCTCAACCATTTTCATGTCAGTTACCATTCCGAAAATGATATTAGCTTCTGGATCTACTGCTCGGGATATTACGTCTGCGGCTTGCTGTACTTCCTTGAGAGTCAAGTCAGTTCCGCCTGTAATGTTGAATAGGACACCTCGGGCGCCTTCAATGCTTACATCAAGCATTGGGCTGTTTATTGCATTTCGAGCTGCCTCAATTGCTCTGTTTTCGCCCTGCGCTGCTCCAATTGACATCCATGCAGGACCAGCTCCTGTCATAATAGTTTTCACATCGGCAAAATCTAGATTAATTTCACCTGGTGTCGTGACTAATTCAGCTATGGATTGGACCCCTTGTCTTAAAACTTCATCTGCCAATTTAAATGCCGCATCGGCAGTGACAGTTTCATCACACATGCTTGATAATTTATCATTTGGTATTACCAATAAGGTATCCACATGCTCCTGAAGCCTTCTCAATCCATCCTCAGCATTTTTTTCTCTACGTCTTCCCTCGAATCCAAATGGTTTGGTTACGACTCCAATGGTCAGTGCACCGGTTTCACGTGCAACTTCTGCGACGACTGGAGCGGCGCCTGTTCCGGTTCCACCACCCATACCAGACGCGATGAATACCATGTCTGCGCCTCTAACAGCTTCGTAAAGTTCTTCCCTCGATTCCTCCGCAGCGGCTTTTCCAATTTCAGGATCACCACCGACGCCTAATCCACGAGTAAGTTTATCCCCAACCCTGATTTTTACTGGGATATCCAACCTGAGAAGATGTTGAGCATCTGTATTTACTGCGAGATACTCAACGCCAGCGACGCGTTCCCGATACATTCGGTTAACAGCATTGGAACCACCACCACCAACACCAATCACTTTAACTTGTGCGAGTCCGATTTGCGGATCTCTAGAGTTACTAAAAAAATCCATCACCATGATTACAACCCCTTTTGCGCTTTATTTAAGATAACGCTTTGATGAACGATAAAAATTTCGAATTGCAGGATCTCCGGCTACTGATCACCCGCAACTATACTTTTATTTCTTCTGGCTGCTCCATTTCTAAGCGCGCTGCTATACGCCGAGCGTGCCACGCCATTTTTTGTGAAATCGGAATCGCTGGAACAAATGTACCAGCATGCTTTTTCTGGAGCGCCCAGAGTAGTAGTCCAATAGAAGTCGAATAGGTTGGACGCTCATATTCCCCCGGCAGGCCCAATGCAGAAGATGGAACCCCTACACGAACTGAGCTTTTACTTTGCTCAGCGACAATATCTACTAGGCCTGGCAACGCTGAACTCCCTCCGGTCAGCACGATTCCTCCCGCAGGCAAACGTTTAAGTCCGGTTTCAGCGAGCTTATGCATAATCATTCGTGCTAACTCAATAGCACGATCTCTTATAAGTTTGTTTAGTACTAATTGCGAGACAGAGCGGGTATGTCCTCCGAGTCCAGTCTCGACTTCAATTGAAGCATCAGTTTCCACGCCTTCGGTTATGGCTGAGCCGTTAGCTAATTTCGTTGCTTCAGCGATAGATGGAATGATCCCCAAGCCTGCGGCAATGTCACTTGTGAAATGCTGACCTGCTACGGGGAGTGCATGCGTGTACCACAGAAGACCATTTCTATAGACTGCCATGTCGGAAGTACCTCCCCCGATATCTACTAGGACTACTCCCGAATCTTTTTCAGATTTAGTTAATACAGCTTCTGCACTTGCAAGGTGCTCTAGCACCATTCCTTTAATCTCTACTCCTGCGGACCGAACAGCCCGTGCTAGCACCTCTAATGGCTCTGAATCTCCTACCACTACATGAGATTCAACACTGAGCCTTGATCCTTTCAGGCCTACGGGGTCTGAAACCCTCTCAGAACCATCAACGAGAAAAGATCTAGGTATAATTTGAACAATTTGCTTTCCTGGAAGACTCGATGGCCCAGTTGATTTTAATAAGGAATCAACATCACTTTCTGAAAAAATTTTAAGATTGTTTGAAATAGCACCGTCAGCATTTGTGCAGTAAAGATGTGCTCCTGTTACCCCTATATAAGCGGGAGGAATCTGCCGACCTAGTGCAAATTCTGCCTGTTTGACTGATGAACGGATACTGTTTTTAACAGCATTCGGATCAATTACTAATCCCTTTTGCATTCCTTCAGATTGTGAGTATCCAGTGGCCAGTATTTTCAGCCCATCAGAACTGACTTGACATACCAAAGTAATCACTTTTGTGGTGCCAATATCTATAGCACTATATGTTCTCTGTTTTTTAGACCAAAGCATGATACAGCCTATATTCTTTCCGCGATGCGCATTTTTGCGCTTCGGCTTCGCCGGTTTTCTAAGATTTCCAAAGCATCTGGTTTCACAACTTTTTTAGATAAAGGCTTGAGGTTTTGATTACCAAAAAAGTGTTTGATTTCCCTGTCTTCTAATGAGTGGTAAGCAATGGTTACTATTCGACCACCGACCTTGAGAATATTAATGGCTTGATTAAGAGCTGTTCTTAAGATTTCAATTTCATTATTTGCAGCAATACGCAACGCTTGGAATGTTCGTGTAGCAGGATGCATTTTCCCTCTTCTGTAGCCAGCAGCCTTGGATATGATCTCAGCTAATTCGAGGGCATCATTAAGCGGTCGTGAGTTAACTATTGCCCGTGCAATTCGCCTTGATTTACGTTCTTCTCCGAACCGAAAAATTAAATCTGCTAGGCTCTGTTCACTCCATTCATTTACCATTTCTGCCGCAGTTATACCTTCAGTACCAAAACGCATGTCTAATGGTGCAGAACGTCGAAAGCTGAAACCTCTATTTTCAACATCTAGCTGACGTGATGACAGTCCTAGATCGAATAGAATTCCATCGACAGGAACAAAACCATTTTTATTTGCTAAGGACGCGATGCTTCCAAAATTTGCATTGGCTGCAACGAAACGACCACCATAGTGTTCCAACCGTTTTCTTGTATGATCGATAGCTTCAGGGTCGGCATCTATACCAAGAACTGTGCCATCAGGCGAGCTCTTAGCCAAAATTTCGTAGCTATGCCCACCATCACCTAAAGTGCAGTCCACATAGACCCCACCAGGGTATACATCCAGGCCGGTTACAACCTGATGTAGCATCACAGGTTTGTGGTATGTATCTACCGGTTTTTGCACTAGATAGATCTCCTTGTGTACAGAACAACTCAATACTAATGTCATAAAAATTTAGTCATTGTTTAAAATTATTACAATGTGTTTTACTAACATTTCAATGACTTTTATATGTTTGGATTGGTTGAGCGAATCAGTCTATTATCATAATTAAATTGACTATATAGAAAAAAAAGATATACAACT
>MDTE01101272.1_pt1 | contig 14290 bp, 9 predicted proteins | sample 811231 | NCBI WGS metagenome assembly MDTE01 (sample SAMN05326651, study PRJNA326480) | marine metagenome | isolation source: seawater | place: Indian Ocean: Red Sea | collected 2010 | reverse complement strand
TGAAACATGTTTACCGTGAACCGTGTTCGTTTGTCGGTTCACTCAAGTTGACTTTATATCTAACCGATGATAGTTTTCGCTCACTTAACCGGTAAAAATAGGTGACTCTCTCTCCTATTAGTTAACCGCGCGTAGGGGTGAGGGTCGATTGCTTTTGTGATGTAGTGCTGGCATGTGACCAATTGGGATGCGGGTTCTGCTTTTTATGAAGACAGTCGCTAAGAAAGCTAGTAGATCTGGCTTGTTTTTTCTTTCACCCTGTCGGAGGAAATAGAATGAATTTTAGTTTGAACAAGCGATGGGCGCCGGTGCTTCTGGCACTTGCAAGTCTCGTCCTTGTTGCTGCAATCGCTTGTGGCGGTGACAGTGACGATGGCGATGTCGGCTCATCTGGCGGTGGTGGCGCAGCCGCTACAGCCGCTCCAGCGGCAACTGCAGCCCCTGCGGCTACAGCCAAGCCTGCAGAAGCTGGTGCTAGCAGCGAGGCGGCTGCTACTGCGAAGCCTGCAGCTACTGTTGCAAAGAGCAGTGGCGCAGAAGCCACTAAGGCACCTGATGCAAGTGGTGGGCCATCTGGCTCATTGGTTCGGGCTTTCCGAACGCTTGAATCTGTTTACGGTATTGGTTACGTAGGTCCTTACCGAGGATCAGCGACTAACCAGATCGGTGGAATAGAAGAGCCTCTCTTCAACTTCCAGAATGGTAATCCGATGACCCCGTTCCTTTTGGATAGTTGGGACATCGATAGCGCAGGTACGCGAGCAAGCATGACTCTCAAGAAGGGTCTCAAATGGCAGAGCCCGATCGGCTACGAAAACAAGGACTTCGGTGAATTAAATGCTGCTGAACTTGTTGAGTGGTTTAACCGATCGAATGCAACTACTAACCCAGAATCAACATATGGTGACGCTGGTGACTTTGCTGCGATCTTCCTAGAGGCCAAGGCAGTTGATGAGTACACGGTCGAGATCGGCCTTGTAACTCCTGTTTACTACTGTCTCCCGGTTTCGCAGTTTGGTTGTTTGTCAGCTGCACGCGGTGTTCACAAAGTAACTTCGGCTGATACTGAAGGTATTGAATGGGCGCGATCTCACCACATTGGTACAGGTCCTTACGTTCAGGGTGAATGCACACCGGGTGACCGCTGCACAATGCACGCACTTACAGACCACTGGCGACAGGTGGGTAACGTAGCTGAAATCACAGGAATTCAGGTTCCTGAAGCAACGACTCAGATCGCTATGCTAAAGAACGGTTCGGTTGATATGACCGAACTTGACTACAAGCTTCTACCAGACGTAGTCGAGGACGGTTTCACGTTCCTTGAGACCATGCCTGGTGGATTCGTAGGTCAGTCAATTCTTTTCGCAGGTCTACTTTGGGAGCACTCACATGCTCGAACAGCTGAAGCACTAAACCCATGGGACGCCCCTCCATATGAGAAGGACTACCCATGGATTGGTAACCCTTGGGGTGACCAAGGCAACACCTGTTCGAATGGTGATGCACCAGGTCATGAACTCTGTGGTAACGCTCCTTACACAGACAGCGACAACCCGGCTGGTATGGACGACATGGAACAGGCTCGACTCGTTCGACTTGCTCTATCCGTCGCTATCAACCGTGGTGCAATCAACGACACGCTCCTAAACGGTATTGGCACTCCTATTTACTCTGAGTACATGGGACCTGAATACCCTGGGTGGGATCCAAGCCGACAGACCGGTTGTTTTGACTGGCTAGGTAACGACATTGACTGCTCAGGTACGCAGCAGTCTGTCCAGTGGGAACTTGCAGACGGAGACCTTGATGTAGCTGGTGCGCTCTTAGATGAAGCGGGTTACCCGCTTGTCGACGGACAGCGCCAGGGCTTTGAGAAACTCACACTTCAGGCTTATTCAGCAGAAGCAGGACCAGTTGGTCTTGAGGTTGCTGACACAATCATGTCTGACTGGGCCCGACTCGGTATCGAGATCGATGGTCTGGTTGAGGACTATGGTGGTGTAATTAGCCCACGAATGCGACAACGAGTTCAGTACCTCCCTGTTCTGAAGAACGGTGACGTTCACTCGAACGTATACCCAATCGACTGGCCGCTCCCGACGGTGGACACATCGTCATCGCGACCAGGTTGGGGTGTAGGTTTCGAGTCGCAAGCTGGAGCGAAATGGCTCTTCGAAATTCTCGGTGAGCAGGACGCATCAGTTCGATCAGAGAAGCACCTTAACTGGGTTGACTACAGCATGTACTGGCTCCAGTACGCCGGTGTATTCCAGGTTCCGAAGGGAATCGTAGTGAACGACCGTGTAAAGAGCTGGGATGGTTACCAGCAGCACTATTCAAACGTGTCTGGTAACCCTGAGTTCATTGAGCTCAACTAACTGCCCATGCTTTTAGCCAGCAACTAGTTTGCTAACTAAAGACGGGGATCGGATTTTACGATCCCCGTCTTACTTTAAAAATTGTTTTCATATGTTGGTGTTATCGAGCCGCAGTTTAGTAGATCCTCTCCAAGTTAGTGGTCGTTGACATAGGGCGCTCAGAATGCTAACTTTCCGGTACAAACCGTAGGTATACGGTATACCTGATCGTTTATATTTCGAGTATGATGCGGGTCTGCAAGCAAAACTGCGATCTCTCAGAAGTTTAACCGTAAGGGTGATGGCTTCGAAAGCGTTTAATTTATGGCTAATTTTCTGGCACGAAGATTCTTATCGTCACTTGTATCAGTGATCGGAGCTACTATAGCGATCTTTATTCTGGTGCAGTTTCATAACGATCCCCGAGAGTTATTTGTGCCTGATTCTGGTTATGGGATAACTGAGGAGCAGTGGGCTGCCTTAGGTGAACGTATGGGGTTAAACGATCCACTCTGGAAGCAATATTTAAATTGGATCGGTAATACATTGCGTGGCGATCTTGGCGTTTCACTTGCTCGAGATCGTGCGGTATTAGACCTGATTAAGGGAAAGATTGGAGCAACAATCCAACTTGCGATAGGGGGTTGGATATTCGCTATTTTGCTTGGTATTCCTGCTGGAGTATTGGCCGCAGTTAAGCGTGGTACTTTTTGGGATTACTTTGGAAGAGGAATGGCGATTGTGGGTCAGGCTGCGCCTCCGTTCGTAACTGCGCTGGTTGCTATATGGTTTTTTGCCGTTACTCTCGACGTGTTACCCGCCGGTGGGCGATCTCCAGACTTTAACTGGAAGGAATACATACTCCCATGTATGGCTCTCGGATGGGGTGCAGCAGCCAGTCTGATGAGATTAACACGCTCTTCAATGCTTGAAGTCCTAGACTCTGAGTACATTAGGCTCGCTCGAGCTAAAGGCGTAGGCTGGAACATAGTTATATATAAACATGCTCTTCGTAATGCTCTGATTGCCCCGGTAACGTCAGCTTTGCTTGTGTTCTCCGGATGGCTCAATGGAGCGCTTGTGGTAGAGATTGTTTTTTCTTGGCCTGGTATAGGTTACGATGCCCTTTTCCGTGCAGTGAATGACAATGACTTTCCTCTTTTGCTCGGAACAGTTTTTATATTCATTTTGATCTATTTGGTGTTTGCTACGATTGCTGATATCGCATACACACTTATTGACCCCCGAGTACGGCTCGGTAACTCTGCGGAATAACGAGGATTACTAATGGCAACCTCTGAAACACAAGCTGATCAACAGCATGTAGATTCTGCGACTTTAGATGCACCATTGAGCCCTGTAAGAGTGAAGCGCGGTTTTATCGGTCAAACATGGTGGTTCCTCCGGCGATACCCCGTGATTCCAGCTATCGTTCTGGCAGTGCTGGTAATCACAGCTATTATCGGACCATCGGTTGCTCCTTACGAAAGAGATATCGGTCCGATTGGTGATCGCCATCTAGGCATGTTCAAGTACTCAGAACTTCCACGAGAAGCTCAAGATCCGCCTAGATATGATCTATGGCCTGACGGATTCCACCTTTTTGGATCTGACCACATTGGTCGCGATGTGTTCACCCGAGTTCTGCATGGCGCGCGTATTTCAATGCAAGTTGTGTTGGTATCACTAGTCCTGGGTATGTTTATTGGTGTTTCGCTAGGTATGATCTCTGGTTACTACGGAGGATTTATCGACGAAATAATCACCAGATTTGTTGATGTTTGGTATGCGATGCCGTTTCTTATGGTCGCACTGATAGTAGTACTGATCTTTGGGCGTGGGCTAACGGTTCTTTTATTTGTGTTGGCACTTGTGGCCTGGGCAGGTTTCGTAAGGGTTATACGCGCCCAGATTTTGGTGCTCAAGGAAATGGATTATGTCGCGGCGGCTCGTGTCAACGGAGCGTCTGACTTCAGGATTTTGTGGAAGCATCTGCTCCCAGGTATTTTAAATACGGCAATTGTTGTCGGTACTTTGAACACCTCGGGTTTGATTCTTTCGGAATCAGTTTTGAGTTTTGTGGGTGCTGGTATCCAGCCACCAACTCCTGCATGGGGTGTAATGACCAATGAAGGAAGAGACTATCTTTCGATTGCAGCCCATCAAGTCTTAGTGCCGTCGGCTGCGATATTTATGGTTGTTATATCCTTGAATTTCTTAGGCGATTGGCTGCGAGACAGGCTTGATCCAAGACTTCGTCAGATTGATTAGTAGTTGTTGACCGAATAAACAAAGCCCCTAATCCGTAGGGGCTTTGTTTATTCGGAGGATTTTCTACTCTACGCAGATAGCGCCGGTGGCTGTATCGCCTGAGAACTGTGACTCGTATGTGAAGCATCCAACTGTGTTGAATGTGTGTTCAAAACTCGGAGGCTCTTTGTCGAATGGGCCTCTAGACATAGCACCAGAGTCCCAAGTTTCATCCTGCCCGGGGTGGGCAGTTGTGCTGCTTGCGGCTTTGCGGTCATTGATCCATTTGATGGTAGATCCAGCAGTGATTTTGACGACATCAGGCTCAAATACTATTCCGCCTGCACCAAGTGAAACAAGCTGGATTTCGATTACTCCGCTTTCTGCAGGGCCTTCAGGAACCTCGACTTCAAATGCAGCACCTTCAGATACTTTATCGTCTGATGATCCTCCTACGCCTTCGAAGGTTATTCCTTCTTCGGCCTGTGCCGTCGCTTTCGCTTCCTGTGTTGCTTTTGCGTTTGCGGCAGCACTACCTTCTTCGATCTGAACTTGAACTTCAGCGTCGGGATCTCCGCCAGCGTCAATAACTGCCTGTCGTGTAGCGTCTGCGTTATCAAGTTTATTCTGGGCTTTAGTGGTTTCTACAATCTCTATAGTCGTGGGACCACCACATGCTATGAGTATTGCTGTCAGTGTAAGCACACTTGTTAGCGTGAAGATTAAGTGTCTTGTTTTTGGCATTTGTGTCCCTCTAAAACCAAATATCATTACTGCGCTAGGTTAGGGTTTTTCTTTTCGAAATATTGTTTTAGGAGAAAAACAATTATTTTCGTTACGTCGGAAGGATAACATGCACAACTATTCAGGCGTGAACGAGGTTGCATTGTTCACAAAGTGAATAGTTGTGTGTTGGTGGTAATTATCTGGCTTAAATTCGATCTGTTTTTGGTTTTATCACTATTAGTCCTGCAATTATTGCAACTAATGCCATCAGAAAGTTAGCGAACTTATACGCCTCTGCGAAGGATGTTTCGGGAACCGAAAGCCTCCAGTTGATAATACTGGTCACAATCGCTATCGAAAGTACTGTTCCAATTGTTTGAGATACGGTAAGAGCAGCTGATGTAACCCCAGAGTGTTGACTGGGTACTCGGCGGAGGGTAAGCGCGTAGACTGCTGCTTGATGTATTCCGAATCCCAATCCAATCACTGTCGTTGCGATTAATATGTACGTTATGGTTGGGTTAGCGCCCCCAGATCCCATAAGTACTAGTCCGATTGAAGTTATTACAGTTCCTGTGAAAGTTACAGGTCGGTCACCGATTTGATCAGACAGCCATCCTGCGATTGCTGCACCTGTGAAGTTCATTCCTGCCATCAGAGCAAGAAGGGCTCCTAGAGTGAATACACTACGGCCCATCACGTCAGATACATAGAACGGAAAGAGAAACCACATAACAAAAGAAGCGACTGTCAGTAGCAGGTTAGAAAGTGCACCGGATTTGAATCCCGGAAAAGAAGATAGACCGTCTGGCAAGATTGTAAATTGTTTACGCTTTCTAGCAATGGAGAATAACCAGCCAAGAATGATTGTCACCCAAAACAATGTAATTGGAAGAGGTGATAGCCATCCTTCTACTCTGGCTAATGAAACTGATAAGACGAAAATAAATAAAGTAGCGAAAAGGACTATCGATCCGTAAAGATCAAACGAATGTGTTTCGCGATTTTCGACAGGCTTAGCTAGCGTTCCGTTTAGTGCGAACACTAATGTCAGCAGCAAAGTTATAGCTATGGGTATACGAGCCCAGAATATCGTTGGCCAGCCGATCTCTTGACCGATGTAACCGCCTACAAGCGTTCCCGCTAACGTCCCCAATCCCATTGAACCTAATGTGACACCTAGGGCAAGGCCTTTATTATCCTGACCGACTGCTCTGGATACTAGGGCGGGTGCAAGTGTGAATAGGATAGCGACACCAATTCCCTGAGGTATACGTAAAAGTACTATCGGGCCTAGGGAGTCTTGTAACGATATTAATCCGACAGCTATTGTGTAAAGGATTATGCCCGCTCCGAGTGGCCACTTGATGCCGAATCTATCTGATATCCCACCTGCGATAAATCCCATGCCGCTTCTGGCGCCGTGGTACATAATTATTATGAGCTGAACGCTTACGAGAGTTTCTCCTAAATCTGATCTAAATAGCGGCAGGTTAACGTTAATAGAAAAATCCAACGCACCAAGAAATAGAGCGCCGCTACCGATAATGATTGCGATGATCTGAGCGGCTTTGGTTACTTTGACTGAAGAGTAAGATTTTGGTTCAACTAACGAAGAGTTAGTAGCTGGCGTATCGTGAGAAATGTTTATGGCCTACTGTTCAAATGTCGATACATGTTGTTTACTAATTGGCTCTATTTATATTCGCGTTAATTTGACGAAATTCAGGTATCAGTTGGGTACACCGTGTGTTGTGGATATTGTATCCAATCCATATTCTAAGATTCATATTTCTGTGAGACTGATTTCGTATGACAGTGAACTAATTAACATTAAGGTTTATACCGTTTGTAAGATTTAGGTAATTAAGTTGGGACATCGAGTTATTTATTACGGTGAGCACGATGGTGCTCGTACTGTTCGCGCTCTTGAAATAGGGCCACAAGACCTTGACTGGGGAGTGGTTAGTCCCCAAGACCATGAATCGGATCGAGAGGAATCTCTTAAGGACGCAGTTGCTGTCATAACTAATGGCCTTTCGATAACTACTGAGATGCTTTCGAAGATGCCGAAAATGAAGTTGTTGCAGGTTATGAGTGCTGGTTTTGATCGTCTCGACGTGCCTGCGATTCGTGAGATGGGAATTGAAGTTTGTAACAACTCTCCAGCTATCGCTCGATCGGTCGCCGAACACACTATAGCCATGATGATGATGGTCTATAAACGATTGCCTCAAGGAGTTCATGGGGTTAAGTCTGGAACCTGGCAGACACCTGCAAAAACTGGAGACTTCGGAAAGGTTTATGAAATCTCAGGTCGAACTGTGGGAATAATAGGTCTTGGTAATATCGGGACATGGGTTGCTAGGATGCTTAAGGGTTTTAATACTGAAACGCTTTATTCTGATTTAAAGGAATTTTCCACGGATCAAGAACGAGAGCTGCGTGTAAGACGAGTTTCTTTAGAAGAATTGCTTGAACGTTCTGATATCGTTACAGTTCACGTGCCTCTTTCATCGTCAACAGCCGGTCTGATGGGTCAAAAAGAATTTTCGGCGATGAAGCGCGATGCGATTTTTATTAATACTTGCAGAGGACCTGTGCATAATGAGTCCGAGCTGATTGACGCACTCAATGCGAGAGAGATTTTGGGTGCAGGACTTGATGTCACAGAGGTTGAACCTACCCCTGTTGATAGTCCGCTTTTAAGCATGGATAACGTAGTCGTCACACCTCATCTGGCTGGTTCATCTCAGGAGCGAGTAGATAGAGCATTGATGTTTTCATTTGATAATGCCCGTCGGGCCTTGAACGGGCAAATGATAGAAAATACGGTTCAACTACTTGATTAGAAATCCCAATTTGGTCAAATGTCCTGCTGGTTTGCTATTAGATTTAGATGGCACGGTTCTTCCATCAGATAATCGTCCGACTTCTAGGGTTGTTGCGGCAGTCACCGCAGCCGCAAAACTTATACCGGTAGCGATTGCATCTGGACGTGAACAGGATGAAGTAGGTCATTTTGCTCGGCTTTTTGGCCTGACTAGTCCACAAGTGGCTGAAAATGGAGCTACGTTGATGGATCCTTTAACTGGGATCGCATTAAACCGACATGTAATCGACCGTGATGTCGTGGAACATTTACTTGAAGAAATGATGCCCATAGCATCTGAGATATTGATCAGGGATTCTGGTCGATTTATACGTGATCCACATAGCATTACAGACTGGCAGATCTCGATCATAATGGCAAAATTCAGTGATGAAAGTGAAGCCAGAGAATGGTCGACTCGATTTCCATGTGATGCGGTCAGCGCTTACGCTACAAAAGATAACAATGGAGATTGGTATCTTGATTGCACAGCGCCAGGTATAGACAAGGCAAGTGGTGCATTAGATTTCGCTCACATTGTTGGGGTCGAAGCGGAAGACTTGATGGTTATTGGTGACGGGTCAAACGACATTCCTATGTTTGATATCGCTGGCATTTCGATCGCAATGGCCGATTCAGCATTGGGATTGCTTGATGTTGCCACTGATGTGACCGCCGATCTTAGTAGCGATGGTGCAGCGTTAGCAATTGAGAAGTACGTTCTTGATTATTAGTTTCTAAACTTTTATAACGTTGAATTGATTCTAATTCAGATCATCAATAAGCTCTTCATCGTCATCGACGAATTTCGGAGTGCCGGCATCGTTATTCGATTGTCGGAATGCCCTAACGCCTGCTGCAATACCAACCTGCCACGCTCGTGCTTCTCGTTTTAATGCTGATCGGAATTGATTCCCATATTCCCCGACTTTCCTAAACTTTTTCTGCCTTCGCCGAACTAACGTGTTTGTGTTCTTTCTCGTGAGTTCGGATAGTTCACGCATCAGTGATCTTTTCAAAAGACGTGCGGCTTCTTCGGGAGCACCATGAGCTCCTGATTCTGGTTCCGGAACAATGTCATCAACGATTTTCATATCTACGCAGTCGAGAGAGGTTAGCTTTAGAGCACGAGCAACGTCAGAGGCTTTTGCTGGATCACTCATTTCTGATTGCGCCCCTCTTTCGGGTGTGATAGGGGTGTATATGGCATTTTCTAACATCAATACTCGATCAGTAAGTCCAAAGGCTAGAGCAGCTTCTGAGCCACCTTCACCAATCAGTATTGAAAGCGTAGGGATTTTTGCTCGTCCCATCTGGTCGATCATTCTTGCAATAGCACTTGCTAGGCCGCGCTGTTCCATGTCTATACCAAGTCGGGGGCCCGGTGAATCAACGATAGAGATAACAGGTATTTTGAATGTTGTGGCTAGAACTACTCCTCGTCTAGCTTTACGGAATCCTCCAGGCGTAATTTCACCCATTCGAAGTCCATATGGGTCGTCTTTATGGACTGTTGAAGATTTCTGTTGAGCGACGATCATCACGCTTTGCCCCCCAAGTCTTCCCAGCCCAATGATTACCGATTGGTCATCAGAGTAAACACGGTCGCCATGTAGCTCGAAAAAGTTAGTGAAAACCTTTTCTATATAAAAACGTGCCCTTGGGCGATCCGGACGTCGTGCTAGCTTGACCATTTCCCATGGTTCTCGTGGGCGTAGAGCTGTTCTTTCAAGGGGGGGGCGTCTAGAGGACGCGAGACGGAATTCTGGGGATATAAGATCGAGTACCGACGCTAGTTCGTGTTTCAGTTGGTCTCGTTGCACGATGCTGTCAACATGTCCTCTTTCTAGATATGCTTCTGCAGTATGTTCCTTATCGGCCCGTTTACCTTCAATTTCTCTAAGTTCACCTAGTGGTGCAAATCCTATGTGTGATCCAGGTTCAGCAAATATTATGTCGGCCATTGATGCAAAACTGCCTAGGACCTGACCCGTTGAAGGGTTACTTAGACATACGATGAAAGCCTGTTTTTTTTCTTGCAGTGCGCGTGCAGCGAGTGTGGTTTTCGCCATTTGCATCAGAGATAGAACACCCTCCTGAATTCGAGCTCCGCCTGAGGTGACCATGGCAACGCAAGGTAGCTTTTTACGCGCTGCTAATTCAAGAGCGAGAGTGACTTTTTCTCCGACCACGACCCCCATAGAACCACCCAGGAAGCTTGAGTCGAGCACTATTATCACTACATTTGTCCCACCGATTGCGCATGTTCCTGTGACTGCTGCTTCTGAAAGGCCAGTGCGGGTTTGGTTCTGAAGTAATCGTACCCGGTATGAGATTCGAGGAGAGAACTCTAGTGGGTCGAGTGACTGAATCCATTTACTTGTTTCTTTGAAAGAACCTTCATCTGCTATAGCTGCAATGCGACGGCGTGCTGAAATCGTGTAATGGTAGCCGCATGTAGGACAGACTCTGAAGCGTCGATACTTTGTTGAGTGTGATATATCTGCCCCGCAGTAGAGACATTCTTTACGTGGCTTCTCTAGATTTAGGTAGTCGACTTCCTCTCTCAGCTTCGCAATAGCATTTTCGTCTTGCGGCTGCTCATCAGGAAATAGAGGAGTGACATTATCTGGCACGGTGTAGTTTTGATTCCCTTTAGGCGCGATATGATTTAGATGAATAAGTAGTTGTATTTTATGTGAAAGGGCTACTACATATCATGGGCGTATGATTAGATGATCACGAGAGGGTTATAGAACTGGGCGAGGCTTGCCGGGTTCTCCTGACCCGACAATACCACGATCTTCGAGTTCGTCCATTAACCTTGCTGCTCTTGGGTAACCGATTCGCAAACGTCGCTGAAGTAATGATACTGATAGGGTTTTTTGCGACTGGGCTAAGCCGGCAGCTTGTTCGAATAATGAATCACTGTTGGCGTTGCTAGCCGCTGTTCCATTGTTATCTGCCCCTGCATCATCGAAACTAACAACTAGCTCCGGTAGAGATGGACCGCCGGTGTTTTTCCATGATGAGACAACACCTTCAATTTCTTGATCTTTAAGAAATGCACCTTGTACTCTAGATGGCTTCGGTTTATCTATCGGCATGTAGAGCATGTCGCCTCGTCCTAGAAGTTTTTCGGCGCCAACGGAATCAAGAATCGTGCGCGAATCTATTTGTGACATTACAGCGAATGATATTCGGCTAGGGAAATTGGCTTTTATGAGCCCTGTAACGACGTCTACGGATGGACGTTGCGTTGCGACTACCAGATGAACACCAGTTGCGCGACCTAGTTGTGCCAGTCTTACCAGAAGTCGTTCGACATCACCGGCAGCTGTGAGCATAAGGTCAGCCAGTTCATCTACAAGAATTACTAAATATGGCATCTTTTGCTCTTGCTTCTCATTGTACGAAGCGATGTTCTTCACGCCTGCTTGTTCAAGCTGTCGAAATCGTCCCATCATTTCGTCTACCAGAGAGCGTAGTACTACTACGGCTCTATCGGCCTCAACTATGACCGGATGATAGAGATGTGGGATGTCTTGGTATGGAGTTAACTCAACGCGCTTTGGATCGATCATTATTAAACGTAGTTCAAGTGGAGTCTTTGTCATGATCAATCCTGTAATGATTGCATTCATGCATACGCTTTTTCCTGATCCCGTTGATCCAGCCACCAGTGTGTGAGGCATCCTTGAAAGATCGGCCATAACGGCTTCACCTCCACTGCCTAGTCCTAGAGGAACGGGTAGAGCTGAATTTTGGACGAAATTAGCCCAATCTTTTGAGTCCATGACAGAGCGTAGTGTTACTTCCGTCGGATTAGTATTCGGAACTTCTATCCCTACTACTGATTCTCCAGGCACTGGTGCTTCAAAGCGAAGATTCGGAGAAGCAAGAGCGAGTGCTATGTCTTTTTCTCTGTTGAGAATTGTGTCAACGCGAACTCTTTGACCCGAGGTTTGTTCGGATCGTCCTTTCCAGCCCGGGCTTAATCCATACATTGTCACAGTAGGTCCTTGGCGTACCTGATCGACACTGACATCAATCCCAAACTGTTCAAGGGATGCTTCTACTCTTCGACTGGTGTCTTTAATTTCTTCCTGGGTTATACCACCAGGGCGAGCAATCGTCAGTATGTCGCGATCTGGAAGAGGCCATTGAAATTTTTGGGCAGCCGAATAGTCTGGAACCATAATCCCATGCTCCTCAGCTTCCTCTACTTCTGCTTTAGTCGGAAAGGCGACCGTTATTGGGGTTGCAGGATTATCTTCGAGGGTATTTGTGTCACGTTCTGACAGCGACCCGGCTTCTAATTCTGCTTCTGCAGGTGTATGAGACGGGGTTGGATGATTAGTGGGATTTTTTACAGTTTCTTTTGGCTCCTGATTATTGCCGGAAGGAACACTATGGTCAAGAGTTTCTGCTTTAGCGCGGAGAGCCAGATCCGCTTCATAAGCATCTCGATCTTCTTGCCTGAGCCTTTGTATTTCTGCTCGTTCGATGCGCCAGTTTGTATATTTTTGATAAATGATTTTGAAGCCGTTAAGAATGCCGGTGTAGCCCATTATTAGTAAAGTCCAAACACTTACCAATATTTTTTTGGCCCAATGGGGCGCCGCTAGACTAAATGCTGCTAGGGCAAAAAAAATAATCCGACTCCATGCAAGTATGTATTTGTCCATACCGACATCAAATCTGTCCCATTCGATCGGATATCGTGCAATAAAGGCGCCTACACCACCACCGTAGGTTTTGCTAAAGGAATCCAACGGAGTATAAAAAATTCCTAGAGCTCCGGAGATAGACAAAACCACAGCTAACGAAGACAGTGCCCATCTCCAATTAGAAGATAAAATGGCCCGGTTGAAGACAATTAAGAACAAAGCACTGCTCAACCAGAGTCCGATGGGCAGAAATGACCAACCGAATGTTCTGATTACTTGGTCCAGGAAGAAAAAATATCCTGTAGCTGCAACAACTATTACACCTATCGCAAACCATACTTTAGCTGGTAACCCAACAAAAAATGCCTTGGTTAACTGGATTAAAGTGTTAGTGATGTGCGTTATTTTTGCGATCACGTTTTTACCGGATGTGTTGGTTGTCGATTTTTTAGTTGAGAAATTTATACGTCAATGGCAGTTGTAATTATTATTGGACGCCGTTTTGTCCGGCGACTTAAAAAACTCCCCACGGTTTTTCGCACTACTTCTTCGATTTCGTTCCATTCGTTTGGTTTTTTCAAATATTGTTCAAGAACTGGTCGCAGTGCATCTTCAGTTTCGCGTAATAGCCCCTGTGCGTCCTCTTTGTGAACGAAACCAACTGAGACGATTTTTGGTTTCCCGACGAGTGACCCATCGGTTACGTCTCGTGAGAATGCAACGGAAACTATCCCATTATGTTGTAGCGCCTGGCGTTCGTTGATGACGTTCCCGCGCTCATCCCAAATTCCTAACCCATCTACGAAAATGTGGCCGGCTTCGATACGATCAACTACTTCGGCAGACTTAGCATCTAGTTCTAAGATATCTCCATTTGTGAGAATGAAACTATTTTCAGGTGAGACACCAGTGCTTATTGCAAGGTCAGCATGTGCTTTAAGCATACGATATTCGCCATGCACTGGAACGAAATATTTCGGCCGGGTCACATTCAATAGTGCTCTTAGTTCTTCTTTTCTAGCGTGCCCTGGCACGTGAGTACGCGTTTCTTGGTTGGTAATTACCCGTGCGCCTATACGTACCAGTTCGTTGATCGAATCGTTTACAGGGACTTCATTACCAGGAATCGTGCTTGAAGACATTATGATCGTGTCATTGTCTTGAATTTGTATATCCCTATGATCGTTACGTGCCATTCTTACGAGTCCAGATTGTGATTCACCTTGGCTCCCAGTAGTGAGTATCACCACTTTGGAGGGGGGTAGGCTGTTCGCCTCAGCTGAGGAGATCATGAGATCAGCGGGAATATTAAGGTGACCTAGTTCACGACTAACTTTTGTGTTGTTGATCATGCTTCGGCCAACCACACATAGTTTGCGTCCATAATGGAGACATGCGTCTGCAACTATTTG
>MDTE01133431.1_pt1 | contig 14291 bp, 12 predicted proteins | sample 811231 | NCBI WGS metagenome assembly MDTE01 (sample SAMN05326651, study PRJNA326480) | marine metagenome | isolation source: seawater | place: Indian Ocean: Red Sea | collected 2010 | reverse complement strand
TCGCGCCGACCGCCTGCCCGTGTTCATCGCAGATCGGCTCATAGCGTATACTGAGCTCCAACTGACGATCTTCGAAAAGGACGAAATTCGACTTCGGCACCACTCTCGACTGGCACGACTCCATGGCTGCCGTAGCGTTCGACACGACTTGCTCGTAGAGTGAATCCGAACCAACGGTCCCCTTCTTCAAGCGTTTCCCGAGAACCTCGGAGCTTGGGCGGTTCCAGAGCTCTTCAGCCGCCTGATTCCATACAAACACGGTCAGGTCGCGGTTGACCGCAAAAGCGGGTGACGAGCAAGCACCTTTGAGAAACGCTTGATGAACCGCACGCAAGCTTCGCGTTTGTCGGACTACGGAACGGAGCTTCTTCGCAAGGGCCGCGTTTCGGCGCTGCTCCTCCAAAACAGCGTCCTCCTGATCAACCCGTTGCGCCTCTACTAGTGTGGCGTCAGACGAGGCGATCTTGGCACTGTCAGCGACGGTCGCGCCCTCTCCGAGGGCAGGGGGCTCACTCCGAGACGAGGTCACCTTTGAAAGGGCGCGCTCGAGTGTCGCGATCGATTCACGGGCTGCATCGAGCCTAGCGGCCATCTCGTCAAGCTGTCGACTCTCTTCACGGGAATCCTCCAGCTCCTTTCGAGTGTTCTCGCACTCGGCCTCGAGATCTCGCTGACGCTTGTGGGACGCCTCGAGACTCTTTTTCAGCGTTTCGATGTGTGAACGCGATTCCTCCTGGACACGGGCTACCCCCTGATCAACTCGCTCCTGGAAGCTGTCGTCTTCGCCGCTCTCCAGCTGCTCGGAAATGCGCTCCATCCACTCGTTGATCGAATCACCGCGCTTCCGTAGAGCGTGAATCATCGTCGGCACCGCTTTGACACCGCGGAGAGCGTTGAAACGCTTATCGACCAGCTTTCGCGTTTCTGCGGTGAGGGTGTCAAGTCGATGGGTGAGAAACGCGAAACTCTTCTCGTCGAGCTTTCGTCCGAGAAGCTGTAGAGTCTCGGCAAACTCGTCGGTTTCAACGAATCGACGCTGCCTCAACCATCGAAGAATAAGGAACACCAGCGGCGGAAGAAATACGACAACACCAACAATGATCCACGTGTATGTGTGAGTCCAAGGAATCGAGTCCAGGATTGCTAACAGTTTTTCCGTCACGAATTCACACCCCACAGGAGTTTCAGGAATCAGACAGATAGCACGACGGCGGGATCTGCGCCGGCGGCGAATGTTAGTTACGTGAACAACAACCTCAAGTGACAATTACCAAGTGAGAACACAACAGGCCCAGGGAGAAGAAAACCTCTCCTGGCACGTCCTGGTTTTGGCATTCTGATAGGCACAAGTGTATGACGACAAATCCGGTAATTTCAACTCCTTCCGCGGGCGACGAACACCAGAGAGCTTCGAGCTATGTAGGGGGAAAACTCATAAGTTGTTCCTTTCTGCGATCACCTCGAGCTGGGTATACTGGGTTGTTCTATTGCCCTTCCGGCACTTCTCCCGCCACGTCAACGTTCCACGGACGTTTTGCGGACTTCTCCGCGGGATGGGCGCCGGTTAGCGGTGCACGGTAGCCTCGTCACGCCTTCGGGACAGCCCGACTTGAAGCTCTACACTCGCACAACAATCGGGCGAATTTGCCGGATGGCCGCTGTGGTAGTCATCCTGGGAGCCGCCGTACAGAGTCTCGTCGGGGGCACCTCCTCGAACGAGCCTGGAACACCCTCCGCGAGCACTCCCCCGCAAGGCAGTCAACCATCCTCACAGCGGACTCAATCCTCACGTGAAGCCCGCAAGAAGGACACTCCAACGCACCGCGTATCCGCTTCGGACGCAGCCACGCGAGAGGTCACGGTGATCGAGGCCGCTTCTCTGATCACGGTCGAACTTGACTGGGAAGCGCCATCCGGAACTGAGGTCACGGAGTACCAGCTCTTCATCAAGGGGAAGGGACAAACACGCTCGCAGTCGGTCCCTGGAAACCAAACGACTGCGACGTTCCGACTCTTTCCGGGCAACTACGAAATTCGAGTCGCGTCGATCGATCAACAGGGACGGCAGGACTCAGCGGCTGAACTCAAGCTCAGCGTCAGAAGACCGCAACGACGAAACTCTCGTGATGCATCTCGGTCTTCTCCACCGCCGATCTTGACCGAACAAACCCCGGGCGGCGACCGCATCTACGTAGTGGAGACCGACTCCGTCACGTCGGTCGATTTCCAGTGGGATGCTCCCACAACGAAGGTCAATGGTTCGCCGATCGCTCGAATCGTCGAATACAACGTATCGATCAAGGACAGGCACCAAACGCGTTCCAAGTCCGTTCCAGGCGACCAAACCTCATCGAAGCTTCGGCTCTTCCCGGGCGAATACGAAATCCACGTGACGGCGATCGACTCCGACGGACTTGAGAGCTCCGCTGCGAAAATGCGCCTCAGCGTTCGACGGCCAAAACGACGGCCGTCCCGACCGCGTTATTAGCACCGCCCTCTCGTCGTACGATCTGCACAGCCACTCCGCCCGCGGCATATCAAGAAACGCCGTGACTTGCAGGGTCAGCTTCCGGCGTGTCCCGGGGCTCCAGACGCTGCAGAATCCACCACACCGGGACAAGGCAGAGCAGTGCCAGGGCAAAGAAAAAGATCCCCCCACTACGGTGAAGGTACGAATCCATGAACGCGGGATCGACGTAGACGGAAAGAAGTGAAATCGCGACGATGCGAAATGAATTCTTCAGAATCGTCACCGGGATCGATAGCAGAATGAAAGCGCCCCTGGACCAGCGACGCCGCAGAAACAATTGCCCGCCAACCATCGACAAGATAAACAGTACGAGACCCGACCGGATGCCGCTACACTCCGGCGCGACAACCACATCGAACGTCGGGAACTCGAATACGTAACCACTTCGAACGACCGGAACGTCAAGAGCACGAAACCCCCATTGGCTGGCCGAAGCAGACCAGTCCTGAAGAAAAGCCATGATCTGGGTGATCAGCCAATCCGGCAGCGGAAACGAAAAGATCAAAAAGCAGAGTGGAAATAGAGCCGCCTTGGTCGCGCTTGGCCCGAAAAATGCCAGGAATCCTCCAGAAAGCGCCAGAAGAGCACCGAACAAACTGATATGAAACCGCACCGCGGCATTTGCGATCACAAACAAAGCCACGAGGTGGAGCAGCAATCCAACCCCGACGATCAGCGGTCCCCACAGTGTTCCGGTTGACGTCTGCGCGAAGACTTTCTCACGTTCGGCGTGAATCAAATACGCCGACAACGCCGGCACAAAGATCATGTGGGACTGGAGCCCATTTCCAAGGGAGAAGGTGAGCAATTCATAGACCGTCGCGCCAAAAATCGCCGTCACGACAGCGACGAAAAATGCAAACGCGGTGTACCGATTCTTCATCCCATGTGCCTATAGCTCAGCTCTCCCGCCACACGCAATATGGCGAGCGGTATCCGTTGAACAATCTTCTTCGTGAAAACGCCCAATGCTGAATGACCACGGTGGATGCCAAGAGATCTCCCGTCGACCGCAGCTCGAAAGTAGCTGACGTTCTGTTCTTCAGCGCCCCAGCCCCTCTTAAATTGAAGCAATCCGGCGTTCTTCGGATTCGTACGTCCAAATGAAACGCAAGCCAACTGCAGACTCCGGCAGTGGCGTATCGCGTCCCACAGGACGAGATTATTGGGCCGTCGACGCGAGAACGCGAGATCTGACGCGCCGAACTTGTACACCGCTTCGTCCCCGAAGTGAAAGAAGATAGCGCCCGCCACAACACGTCCCTCGCAGCGTGCCAAGGTGACAAATCCTCGCCCGCGATCGAAAATGTACTTTTGAATGTTGGTAAAAAGCCGAATCGGCTGCGGTGGCAAGCCGTGCTTGCGGCGCGTCTTACAATGAAGGACGTAGTAGTCCTCGACACTCCGGTCATCGCCAAGGTGAGCGATCTCCACTTCTCGTGCACGGGCGCGGCGAATGTTTCGACGGTTGCTCGCACGGAGCCTTCCCCAAAGCTTTTCTTCCGGAGCTTCGAGTCGTAGCCGATGGACGAGGTAGGTGGTCCATGGAACGGGGTGCGCATCCGAGAAGCTGCCGCCGCGCCACTCGAAGTAGTTCCACCCTCGCTTGCGGCCGTAGTCCAAGCAACGCTCGACCAGCGTGCGCTCGACGTCGTCGGTCGACAGAGGGGGACAAAAGTCTGCGAACGGCAGGCTCACGCCCCGAGTACCGGTGAACCCACTGCTCACTTCCATGAGAGGGAGCGCCGCCGCACGCTGGCTGGAGGACTCGAGAACAGCATACAACGGTTGGTAGCCGTATGTCTCGTTCAGCACCTGCGCCCAACTGGAAGAGTGAAAGATCGTGGCTCCCGGTTGTTTCAGAACCCAATCGTCCCAGGACGACTCTTCGATTGGATTGACGATCGACAATTCCATCCAATCTACCGTCCAAAAACAACTGCGACGCTCAACAGCCGAGGACCAGCTTGCGACCGTAAAACGCCTCGGCGTAACCAGACGAAGCCGCACACTCGACGCCTCGGATCCTCATGAGAGCCAAGAAGGTACTCTTTTCAAACCAGTGCTTATTCGTCTGGGTGTTGAAGTGCTTCTGAATCAGCTCAGCCTTTCGCTTAGCCCTCGCTGCCTCCAACTCGACGAAGACGTTTGGAATGCCAAGATCTCCGTCGTACTTTGGAATTTCGTATTCGAGTACGAGGTGATTTCGAAACGTGTTCCATGCTAGATCCGATAAAACACGGTGATCTTGGTGGCGGTCGTCGCGGTACTGTGTGAAGACGAGATCGGGCTCGAAGTCGCGCCTGATCGACTCGAACGCATCTTTGATGGCCCCCCACTCGCTCGGAAAGTAGCTCTCGCGGAATGACTCTGTTCGAACGGCCTTCACCCTACCGCCCTGTAGGAAATCCTCAGCGCTGCCCCGAGCCTCCTCCTGGCGACGGGTGTCGCCACTGAAGACTGCCCAATAGAATTCCGTGTCAGGCCGACTCTCGACGATTTTGAGAATTGTGCCGCCACAACCGATTTCGATGTCGTCGGAGTGCGCGCCCAAGCACAAAACACGATTGATCTTTCCGAAATCCAACCCAGTCATCGTTCGTCACTCTCGCGCCGGATTTCCACGCCAGACTTGCCATGGCGCCTGGCCTTGCTCGAGAATCTCGTCGAGTTCTTGCTTCTCTTTGTACGTATCCATACACCCCCAGAACCCGTCATAAGAATGGACGAATAGTTGACCATCCTCGATGAGGCGATGGAACGGAGCTTCGACGAGCTCGTCGCCCTCCTCGATGTAATCGAAAACCTCCGGACGGAATATGAAGTAGCCGCCGTTGACCCGCGTGTTCGAGTTTTGAATGTGCTGAATATCGCGCACGGTTCCGTCGTCGTCGCTCGAAATCATGTGGAAGCTCGCCTTCGGCTTCACGCCGACAAAACAGGCAATTTTCCCGCTCGCTCGAAATTTTTCGACTAAAGCGGGGAGCGGCAAGTCAGTCACCCCGTCGGAGTAGTTCGCTAGAAACATCTCCTCCCCTTGGAGGTGCTGCTTCACTCGCCTCAGTCGCTCGCCAATGCGCGATTGCAGCCCAGTGTCCGCAAACGTGATCTTCCAATCCGAGATATCACTGCTGAGAAGCTCCAAATTCTGCCCGCCGTCCGAGAGGACGAAGTCGTTCGTGAGACACTCGTCATACTCTAGAAAATAGCGCTTGATCTGGTCCGCCTTGTGACCAAGACAGAGGATAAAGTCGTTGTGGCCGAAGTAGGCGTAATACTTCATCACGTGCCACATGATCGGACGATGGCCGACCGGAACCATCGGCTTCGGGATACTCTCCGAGTAATCCCGCAATCGCATTCCCATACCGCCGCAAAAAAGGACAACTTTCATGGTTTTGCTCTTACTTAGCTGCCTTTGCTCGCTCGGCGCCCCGTCAGAAACGGCTCCGGCGACGCAGCGCTCCCGACATTCCGCTGTGGTCAAGTCGGCCGTCGAAAACTTGAAACTACGCGCCGACTTTCGCCGAGTCAACGCAGATGCAGCGACTGACGTCCAAGCCGTAACGTCCGATGCCGGTACGATTCTGTAGTCGGATGCTGAATCGACGATTCTTTCAGAAAAAGGGCAGCATCCGGTATTATCGCACGACTCAGTCGTCGAGTGCGGTGAAAGAAGTACACCCTCACGCTTCTTTCACAAAAAAAAAACGACAGCCAGGGTGCTACCTCGCCGTCGCAATTCCTCCACTCCCAGCAGAACGTGGGAGCGCTTAGATCCTCTGCGGGCACTCGTTTATTGAATGATTCTCAGGTTCGACGGCGGATTCGGTGGTGTCCGATCCGAGCCACCCGCCCCTTCCGCCCCAAACTCGTACGCGCCGAAGTCCGGGGCGGATCCAGCGGGACGCGCTCCACCGTCCAAATCGAACGGTACGATGCCAGTCAAATCCACAGCCCCGTCGATCGGGGCACTTCCGCTCTTCAAATGATAGTCCTCGTTTCCTTCAGACGTGTTAACGAAGAAAGACGATCTGAGCGGGATATTGTCCGACATGGAAGAACCGATGTTGTTCTTCACATCATGTCTACCTGAACGGACGTAAACCGAAAGCGACGGGTCGTGATCGATCGTGTTGTGATAGATACGACGCACGTAACTGTCTCCCGAGCGATTGTGGATGTAGATGCCATACTTGCCAGCATTTACATCGTAGATGACGTTATTGTATACGAGGCAGCCGTTTGCCAAGCGCATTGCGGTGTCAGTGTCGTGGATGATGTTGTCACGAATGATGTGGTTGGCATTCTGACCCCAATGCTGCTCACCAAGCGTCGGCTCCCCCACCTCGATCGCGCCGTGCTTCGTCGAGACGTTGTAGACGTGATTTCTCTCGACGATGCAATCGTGAGTTCCAGGCTTCAACTCAATCCCTTCGTGGATCGTGTTGTAGACCAGATTGTCACGGATAAAAATGAAGCTAGAGTTGTCCTTCGGGCCCGCTGAACCGGTGCCGATGTACATCCCCTCGCCGTTTCCGCTCCCAGACCCAGACCACTGACGTGTGTCGTGAATCGTACAGTTCTGAATCGTGATGTAGTTGGAGTTCTCCTTGACGTGAATCGCCTCCTGGCCGACGAAATTGATCGTCAGATTCTGAATTACGATGTGATTGGAAGCGCCTTCGACAAAGAGGCCCTGGTTATAATTGGTGATTGTGAACCCGTCGAACGTCAGATAGTCGACGCCATCGATTTTCACGCGGCCGGTGTGAACTCCGATGCCTTTGAGCGTTACGTTGTCGCCAGGATGGACCTGGATCTTCGTGACGTCATCGGAAGTGCCGGTCAAGTGCGATTGCATCAGCGGGAATTCGTTATAGGTTCCCGACTTGACGAAAAGGTCGTCTCCTCCGGACATCCGGCTGAGAGCGTAGGTGATCGAGCACCACGGGTTTGATTCTGAACCGGCGGACACGGTATCGCTGCAGCTCGAATCTCCCTTATCGACGTAATAAGTTTCCGAAGCATCAAGTCGGCCATACGCGACCAGCCCGTAAACAAGTATCAGGATAGCGATCGACGGCGTTTTCATACGACTTCCCATTCTCTTTTCATTTCCCGAAGAAGGTCGAAGGACCGCCCACTCAACGCGACAACCTGCTGGGTTAAGCAGCAAACTTCGCTCCCGTTTTGATTTGACCCGGAACTGGCGCCGCCGCATGCCCCCTTAACCCCAGTCAGTTAACGGGATAGGTTACTCAACAAACATCTATGTCCACTCTTGCAGCACCAAAGCCAAAGACCTCAGGCAGGAAAAATTGGAGTGGTGTGCTAAACGGACCTGACCCGAATTCTCCTCGGTTCTCGTACTCCCTTCACTGAACGCTTCGTTTGAAACTTCACTGAAAAAGACTTCGAATGGACTCAAACGAGACCGACCCACGACGAGCTGTAGACCTTATTACAGAAGACTTCCTACCGGAATAGGGACGTCAGAAGATCAGGCAAACCTTGTGCCAACGGTTCTCCATAGATCCCGGCAGGTTCCTCCGCAATTCGATATTTCGGAACGCTAAGCACGAGTAGATCGGTCGAGAGCGCCGTCAACCGTTACAGTCGTGTGCTCCTATGCGGCTTCTGATATGACACCCAAGTCGTACCGCAAACATTTTTCGAGCTGTCTCGGGTTTTCAGGGTTCGCTCTCGTGAACAACGAACACCATCAACCTGATGGTCGACGGATGAATGGTTCTGTTGTGTTATCCGCCATTCTCCCCTCCACCAGGCACACTAGTGGAAGGAAAAGAAGCCGTCGGTCTTGAGCTTGGAAAGTAGGGCGTCAACGCCCTTCGCGTTCAAATGGACTCGATCTCGAAAGTGTTCTCGATCCGGAAGCGCCTTCGAGTAGTCCCACACCTTGCGGCGACCAAGAACCTGCTGCAACTCCGAAACGAATTCTGCCGTAAAAGCCTCCACCTCCGAATTCCGCACATCTAGGTAGGGCGTAACGATTACGCGGGTCGGAATGTCACGCTCTTCGGTATACTTCAGGATCCGCAGCAAAGCGTTCCGGTTCGCTTCTCGCAAATCGATCGGACGTGCCTTCTCGGTTCGCAGACGCTCGACCATGACGTCCGGAATGACGGCAAAGTGTCGTCGATCGCGCTCCTTCCGCACAATTGCGAGCATAACTCGGAAGAACATCTCGTTGTTCAGCTGAAACAGATTGAACAACGCCGAGGTATAGTAGAGCTTGGGCTTCCACTGACGAGTCAACTCCCGGATTCGTTCGGAGTATGTCCCGAAGAGCCGCATATCCCCCATATTGTCTGGCGCCACCGAGAGGTTCGACGCCTCTACAATGAGAAGCTGCGGCTTGCCGACTCGGTCGACATAGTCGTAGAGGAGAGCCTCCGAAAGCATCGTCGACTCGCCGCCGAGACCGAGATTCGCCACGTCGACCCCAGAGATTTCTGCAACCTGGGGTGCGGGAAAGTGTCGATCGGACCGTGAATTCCCCAAGACCAAGACTCCCGGGGTAAATCGTCCCTGGTAGAGATCGACAAAACGATTCTGGCTATACGACATCGCCGTCCGCAGCCCCCAGGAGATCACCCGGTCCCCAGCGATCAAAGCGCAGAGGAAGGCGACCGTGATGAGAATAGCCTTAGTTGCGTCACGCATCGGTAGTGTCTAGAACTGGAAGTAAATGAAACTGGCGCCTTCGAACGTTCCCTGTAGCAGGATCATCCAAGTGAGCGCTAGCGCGCCGCAAAACCGTAGAACTAGGCGCGACTGGTAAAACTCGCGAACCCGGGCAACCAAACCCAAGGCGTCGACCGAGACGACGATCAGCACGAACATCGCGGTTTTCAAGAGAGCAATCCGCTGCTCTCCCGCTCCGATCGCCTGAAAACCGTCGAACTCGCAGATCCTGAAGATAATCGTTAGAGCATCGTCGACGCTCTCTGCACGAAAAAAAATCCAAGCGAGGTTCGTCGCGGCGAACACGACAAAGATCAGGAACGCCTTGGAGGCGAACCGTGGGACTCGGAGGGCCTTGACGACAGCGAAATAACCCGGACCGAGGATTCTAGCAATCGCGAGGTAGAGCCCATGGAGTACGCCCCATATGACAAACGTCCATCCGGCTCCGTGCCAGAGACCTCCCAACACCATCGTCAGGATCAGGTTGCGCACCGTCCGCGCCCTACCCCGACGATTGCCGCCTAAGGAAATGTAGAGATAGTCGCGCAACCAACTCGAGAGCGAGATGTGCCACCGCTGCCAAAACTCTGAAAAGCTCGAAGAAAAGTAGGGTCGATTGAAGTTCACGCCAAGGTCGAGCCCCATCACCCTCCCCAGCCCGATGGCGATCAGGGAATACCCTGCGAAGTCTCCGTAAATCTGAAAGGCAAAGCACAACACTCCGGCGATGTGCGAAGTCGGTTCCGGGAAATCCGGAACCGCGAACCGTGGATTGACGACAACCGCTGCGGTATCCGCAAGGCACGTCTTGAGAAAGAACCCCCAAACGACCATCTCGATTCCAACGCCGAAGTCTCGGAGTTGCGGACGAGCGTCAGTCTTAAGCTGGGGAAGCAAGTGGGACGCGCGGACGATCGGTCCTGCGACTAGCTGCGGAAAAAGCGAAACGTAGACGGCGAATCTCCAAAAGTCCGTCTCGGCGTCTAGTCGCCCTCGGTAGACGTCGATCGTGTAACTCAGCGTCTGGAAGGTATAGAAAGAAATACCTACCGGTAGGATCACGTTGAGAGTCGGCAACGACACAGACCAACCGATCTGCTCGAAAAGCGAAGCGAGCGATACTGAAAAGAAATCGAAGTACTTGAAGACCCCTAGGATCCCCAGGTTCGAGCAGAGGCTCACGATGAGGAGCCCCTTACGCTGACGTGACGACTCGCTCTTTGAGATCTTCAGGCAAACGAAGTAATCGACCACCGTTGAAATCAACAGCAGGCTGACGAAGCGCCAATCCCACCACGCGTAGAAGAAGTAGCTGGCAAAGAGCGTCAGCAGGAGGCGAGCCCGCCCTCGAGTGACGAAGTAGAGCGCGAAAAAAAGTGGCGCGAATACCGCGAACGCCAAGCTGTTGAAGAGCAACGGCTACTCCTAAATCATGGGCCCTATTACGCTTTCGAGCACGCCCAGGAGTCTACTGAAGGAAGAACCGGAAAAAAAGCGCTCGGCTCCAAACCCTGTAGGCTCGAAATCAACGCCCCGAGAGCACCAGCCCATACTGTTCGTCCAGCAGCTTTCGATATTCCGCGGAACACTGGGCGGACGCCGAACGGAGGTTCTCGATGTTACGCTCAAGCTCTCGAAACTGCTTGATGAGTCTCTCTACGTCGAGCTCTTCAATCCGCTGGCAATACTTCGCAAACCCCACGCCCTCCATCAGCGAGTCACACTTCGTGTCGTACGAGATCGAGATCACGGGCTTTGAGTACATGATCGACAGAAGCAGGTTGTGAAATCGCGGCGAAATGACGACGTCCGTCTGCTCGATCTGGGCAAGCAGATCGCCCACCCCAGTCACGTCGTCGTCAACGATGCTCTCGCCGTAGGTGATACCCCGCTTCTCCAGACGAGACTTCAAATCGGCGCGAGGCTTGGTGTCGTAACGCATGTCCCCCTGAAGCACGCGGACCCGATAGCCGTTTTCAACGAACCAGGCCACGAAATCACTGGTTTTGGCCATGTATCGCTCATAAATCGATTCGTTGTTCTTCTTGATTCCGAACCGCCCGTAGTAATCCATAACCCCGACTCCAACGACCGCCTTATGGCCAGAGTCGTTCGCGTCTCGCCCGGACGACAGTTGGAAGAGACGCACGGGTAGGCTGAACGCCAAATCCGGAAAAACATGCTGCTTGCTGGTGTCGTAGCCGTGCTGCCCCATCAGTATCTTCGACTCTTCGTCACGGTAAGAGCAGTAGTCGGCGAGCGAAAGGGATGCCTTGATGAAGAAACGGCTCATTCGCTGGCGAAGCGGTCCAACGCCCACACTGAGAAAGCGGACTTTACAGCCTCGCAGCCGCCCGCAAAGCGTCCATTTAAAGATCGCGTATGGATAGCTCCTGGCGCTTGTTCCCCAATCGGTCAACATTCCGGTACCTGCCATCGCGAGGAGGTCGACGTCTTTGAGAGCCCCTAACGTCCTCCACCAGCTTTCGACCTCCCGAGGAATACCGCGAAACACTGCACGCAGAAGCCTAGCTAAGAGCCTCTTAGATCGACTTCGGTTTCGGGAGCGCTCGTCTCCGGAGTAACTCGCAAAGATCGACTGGGCTGGAATCTCGTGGCGCACTCCGGCGTCACCCGGATCAGAGCAAATCATGAGCACGTCAGCGGAGGGCACCAGCCGTTTTAGGTTAGCAAGCAACGCTTCCGCGGTGCACTCATTCCCAAGGTTCATCTGTCCGAAGAGTCCCCAGACAGCGATCCTTTTCATGCCACTGAAATCACCGATCGAAAGGGAGTCCTCCGCTTTCTTCGGCATGGTGTCATCCACTCTTGCGTCTCCACGTTCGAAACTGTCGAGTCCGTCAAGACGAAAAGAGCTCCCCCTGCTCGACCCGCAGACGATCGCAGAGCCGCCCCTCGGGGAGCTCGACATCGTCGTACGTGACCGGTTGATCTTTGGGAACCGCGCGGATGAGCTTGCACCCGTCGGAGACCCCCATGGGAAGAGCCTTAATGTTTCGACTAACGTCGTAGTTCTCCAGAAGACCGTAACAGGCGAATCCGCCGATCCCGTCGAGGGTATCGCCTGCGGAGAGATCCTTCTTTGCGACAGCGATCGTGTCGACCGAGGGGCCACCCTTCGGTGTAACGGTAGCGTCCCTGAAAAGCACGTTTCGGGCGACCGTCAAAGGGATCTCGAGTTGTGGGAGGTGGAACGGTGTATAGAAGACGTAGAGCGGTCCGTCGCCCATCTTGAGATACTTGAGGTAGTCCGACCGTACGGGGTCTTCTCCGTGCCCAATCACGAAAGCCCCGTTCCCAGGCTTGGCTCCCTCCAAAAAATCGACCATGCCGCCGTCGACGAGCTTATCGCCATAAAAGTCGGCGCTATCGTTCACATGATCCAACTTCGGCCCATACATTCCGCGCTGCCCGACGCCAAATCCCGTCGCGTTGGCGAGCACGGTGAGCTCCATCGAGAGCTTCGTACCGTCGGCGAACGAGGTCATTGTCGTCGCCTTCTGGTTGTGGGCTTCGGCGAATCCCTTTTGCGTATCGGGGTTGCGGTACGGGTCGTAGAGCCCCTTCAGGTTACCGGCGACGACCGGTTTGAGGCCGATCGATTGCACAAAACGAATGAGATTCATCGCCACACCCGGCTCATCACCGTCGGTATTCGTGATGACAACCCCAGCACGGTCAGCTTGTACCTTGAGGATGGGACCGACGGTCGCATCGAGCTCGACGTTCATAAGCACGACGTTCTTTCCGTACTTGAGCGCCTCGGTCACGACCTGCGAGCCGAACTCGATCGTGCCGGTAGCCTCGATGATCACGTCGATATGGTCAGACTTGCAGAGGAGGCTGAAGTCCTCGGTAATCGCGTGGCCACTGCTCGTGATCGTCTGGTCCAGCTGCTCCAGAGTCTCGACGGTTTTCACGTCGGGGATGTCGGCGCGAACGAGCGCTTCGCGGGCGGTCGAAAGCGTTCGATTCGACATCGCGACAAGACGAATCGCTGGAAATGCCGTGAGGATCTGATACGCGATCGTCCGCCCACTGTAGCCGGCTCCGACAATGCCAAGACGAATCGGGTTGCCTTCCTCGGCCCTCTTCTTTAAAGCAGTATCAACGATCAGCATTGAATTCTTTCCTCGCCGAAATATCTGGCCAGCCCTGATCGGCCTTCGAGATCAGTTGGATTTTTTCTGGCCATTCGATACCAAGCGCCGGGTCGTCATACCGAACCCCGGAAGCTGATTCAGGGTGGAAAAACTCCGACGTGTGGTAGTAGATCTCTGTGTTGTCAACGAGTGTGAGGTATCCGGTCGCGAACCCTTCCGGCACGTAAATCGTTTTGCCGTTCTCTTCCGTCAGCTCGACGCCACACCACTTCTTAAAGGTCGGAGAATCGGGCCGGAGATCGACGACCACATCAAAAATCGCACCCCGCGGGCAGCGCAGGACTTTCACCTCGGCGTGCGGTGCGAACTGAAAGTGCAACCCGCGCAGGGTCCCAGCCTTCGGATTCGACCCGACGTTTGACTGAACGATCTTTGCGCTCAACCCTTGGTCACAGAACTCCGTCTCACACCACAGGCGCGCAAAGAAGCCGCGCTCGTCCTCGAAACGATCAGGCTCGATGACGTAAGCGCCCGGAAGTTCCAACTCAACGAATTTCATGTCACTCGATGTTCGCGGTTAAATTCGATCGCCACCAACGTCTCGACTTCTCTCAGACCCACCGCAGAGTTTCGTCGAGTTGGCCAGAGCCCAGCAGGTACTTGATCTGAGCAACCCGCTTGAACTTCGGCCCTTCGTACTCGCCCTTCTCAAGGCCGAACTTCGAGTAGGAATCGTGGATGTGCTCAACCCCTCGGCGAGCGTCCCAGCCCAACTGATGGTCAGGAAAAGTCTTCGCATACTTGCCGAACTCGACCCGGTAGCATCGCTTGTCTGGGCCGGCATCGGCCGCGTAACCGATCTCGCAGTTCGGCACGGCTTCTCTGACGAATTCTGCAAGCTCACGAATGCGATAATTCTCTGAGTT
>MDTE01201515.1_pt1 | contig 14292 bp, 14 predicted proteins | sample 811231 | NCBI WGS metagenome assembly MDTE01 (sample SAMN05326651, study PRJNA326480) | marine metagenome | isolation source: seawater | place: Indian Ocean: Red Sea | collected 2010 | reverse complement strand
GGCATTGAGTTGCCCTCGGTTAGCGTAACAACAAACTACTGCTATTTCATCGGGAAGTGGTGCATCAGCAATCATAACGGTCATGGTGTCATAATGTGACCGAACGTAAAGCGCATCTTTGTGAGCCAAAGGAACATCTATAATCCCCCCTGCTTCCATCCTTTTTGAAGTCGAGGGAATCCAAGCCTCGCCACCGCCAGCGACCTTTCGCATTTTATCTCCAAAGAGGGTTGTCACCATTGCTGAGCCGTGTTGTTGTTCTCCGGCTACGCCAACAATTGAAGCTTTTCCATAACTTTCTATGGAATATGGTTCCATGGCGTCTCCTGCAATTTCCGCTATGCGTATACCAATTTTTTCACTTGCTTCAGTCAAGGTCGATAGGTCTTCCTTATATGTTTGATTAGCAAAGGGATTTTTTATAACGGCGACGACTGCTACCTTACGCAAAGGAATTTCTGCAGATTTTCCAGCTTCACTGTAAATTTCCTCAGCCGACGTAATAATTTTCCTTATATGCATAAATTTTACTTTCAATGAGCTTTGCCCGAGAAGTCATACGGGACGTTATTCTGCACTGTCTTGATTTGGCGAGTGGTCGGCGGTGTATTGCGGCTACGCCCTATAAAGCGCGGTATTCCATCCGTGAATACGGCCCCTACCGCCGCTAGGTCACCATGTTTAATGGCTTCAAGGGCCGTCTTTTTGCTACCACCTAGCGGCGCATCAATAAGTAGCACATCCGCATCTTTCCCTTGTTTGATGAAACCAGAATTCAGTCTATAAATCTCAGCCACACTTCCCGTTGCAGCGGCTATCATCCATTCCGCCGGGTAGCTGGAAAGTGTCGCCATTTCCGTCACAGACTTAATCATTCCAAGTGGCATCACTCCCGTTCCTGTTGGTGTATCGGTAGCGATTAGAAAACGATCAAACTCTTCATTCTCGACTGCTAAGTTTAGACATAAAAGGGCCGTCCTTATGTTTCCTGCCTGACAAATTTGCAGAGCAATATCTGTTTCTTTAATAATCATAGGAAAATCCTTGTCGGGCATCGCAATCGGCCCCCCATTGATATGAAATGAAACATCCGGTTTCATGTCCATTAGATGCTTGCCAATAATGGGAGAAGAACCGGGGATAGATGCCCCTCCAGTGTGGCAATTGACCAGCATACCGGCTTTTTGCGCCATTTTAACGAGGGGAGTATAATCGAAGGGAGTTTTTACCGCTCCGAATCCTGCTTTGGCAAACCATATTCCCTTTTTTGCAACCTCGTTGAAATCTTTTTGGGTAAGGCCAGGCTCAAGAATTATGCAGCCGCCATATACTCTAGCACCCCCGGGTCGCAAATTATCAAAACTTTTCTTAGCAGCGACTGCGAGAGCTTTGACCCCTTCTGGGTCGGTAGGACGACCTGGCAAATGAACCTCGCTTGCGGATAAGCAACTTGTGACGCCGCCATGCAAGTAACTCTCTATAAAGCCAACTGTTTTTTGCCTGGGCGTATAATCACCAAATGCTATATGAACCTGCGAATCGATGAGGCCTGGACATGCTGTCGTTTTATTGGCGTCTACTACCACATCACAGCTCTTTAGCTCTTTTGAACTTAGTGTTCCAACTTTACGTATCTTCCCTTTCTCCATGAGAATAGCGTCGCCATCAGCAAAGGGGTTTCTCCAGTCCCCTGTGACAATGGTCTTTATATTGACGATTGCGGTTTTCATTTTGATAATCTTCCTATTTTGAGTGTTAATTCTTTAAAATATTTGCAGGTAATCGTTGATATCTTAAAGAACAGTAGGGAATTCATCGACTTAAACATTACTCAATCTACCACCCGGTCATACTTTCAATAATCTACAACTATATTTTTCGGGAGAATGTGTTGGATCATAATTTTTTCTCCGTTATCTTACGACATTGATTGAATGATCTTCTCGGGTTAGGAAGAATCATGCAATGCTTGTTGAAGAAGTTAAGGATAAGAGATGATTGAATTATATCACAATGGGATGTCAACTTGCTCGCAAAAGGTTCGGATTACTCTTGCTGAAAAGGGACAAGAATTCAAATCACACCATTTCAATTTAAGGGCACGAGATCAACACAACCCAGAATATATTGCTTTAAACCCAAATGGAGTTGTCCCAACAATAGTTCATGAAGGTAAGGTAATCTATGAGTCCGCTGTCATCGATGAATATCTCGATACTGTATTTCCTGAGCCTTCTCTGCGGCCGTCATCACCGCTTGAGTGTGCAAGGATGAGAATTTGGGTTAAACAGCTCGATGAAGGGCTCCATGCCGCAAGCGCTACTATCAGTGCCTGTATCGCATTTCGGTATCAATTTATGGAAGGTAAAACCTCTGATCAATTACGAACCACACTTGAAGGCTATGTGGATCCAAATAAAAGGGCACGAATGACTGAGAATGTCTTGAAGGGTGTTGAGTCTAAATTTTTCAAGCCGGCTATTCAACGAATTGTAAGAATGTTGGATGATATGGAGGAGGTTCTAAGCAATGGCTCATGGTTAGCAGGAAACTCCTATTCTTTGGCGGATGTTGCATTCACACCTTATGTTAATCGGGTTGTCCATCTTCAGCAGCGTTGGTTGTTGGACAACAGACCCAATGTTGGTGGGTGGTTTGAACGAATTTGCGCCCGCCCGTCTTTCAAGACAGCATTGGTTGATTGGTTTATTGCTGATTTCATTAACCTGATGAGAGAAAAAGGCCTAGAAAACCTTGAAGGGGTTAAATCCATAGTCGGCGAAAATTGAAGGTTGGCAGCTGGCACCCATAGGTTAGTATCTAGTGTTTTTTTAGGTGGGACGTTTATGATCCCATAAATTTTGAATTTGGGAGAGATCGACAATGAAGAAGGCAATAATTTTCGGTGCTGCGGCACTAGCGCTGGCTATTACAGCGCCTCAAGCAATGGCTACAAAAGCAAAAAAAATTAAAATAGGGTTTGTAACAACCCTCTCTGGTGGACCAGGTGTTATCGGCAAAGATATGCGAAATTCCGTGCGGATTGCGCTGGATCACCTAGGCAATAAAATGGGTGGTATTCCAGTAGAGGTAATTTTTGAAGACGATCAAGTTAAACCGGAGGTCGGGAAACAAAAGACCGAGAAACTATTACACAAGGATAAGGTGGATATTGTTTCCGGTTTCATCTGGTCGCATGTTGTTCTTGCGTCAAGGAACAGTGTTGTAAAGGCAGGAAAATTTTTGATTATTTCTAATGCCGGGACTTCAAAAATTGCGGGACGCTTATGCCATAAAAATATTTTTTCAACTTCTTGGCAGAATGATCAGGTGCCCATGGCTATGGGTGAGGTATTAAATAAACGAGGTGTCAAGAGCCTTTATGTTATAGCCCCTAACTATGCAGCTGGCCGTGATATGGTAGCCGGAGTCGAACGGACCTTTAAAGGAAAAATTCTTGGAAAGGATCTAACGAAGTGGCCAACCCAATTAGATTTTTCAGCTGAACTAGCTAAAGCTCGTGCTTCAAAGGCTGATGGTGTATTTATATTTTACCCGGGGCGCGCCACAAATGCTTTTATGCGGCAATATGCTCAAGCCGGTCTGACGAAGACACCACTGTATTCTGTATTCAGTGTTGATTCCCTAAGTCTACCTAAGCTGCAGCAAGCTAAGTTAACAAATGTATTGGGAACATTTTCTACCCAGTTTTGGGCTCCCGATCTTAATACGCCAGTCAATAAAAGGTTTGTCTCAGATTACAGAAAAAAATTTGGTAGTTATCCCTCTCACTACGGGGCCCAGAGCTATGACTCAATTATGTTAATTGATAGTGCCGTTCGAGCTGTAGGAGGAAACCTGAAAAATATGGATGGGATGAGAGCGGCGTTCAGGAAGGCTGATTATGGATCCGTTCGGGGAAAATATGTCTATGGAAACAACCATTTTCCCATTCAAGATTTTTTCCTTCGGGAAGTTGTCAAAGATAATAATGGAAAATGGACAACCAAAATTGTTCAGAAAGTTTATTCTAAACACCAGGATGTTTACGCTAGTAAATGTAAAATGAAAAAGACTTGGTGAGTTATTATTAGTTCTGTGGCGGGGGCGTTTTTGCGCCCCCGTTTCGCGTTAAGCTGGGTTTTTTTATGATTGATCCCATCCTTCTCTTTGAACAATTATTTAACGGTGTACAGTATGGAATTTTGCTATTCCTATTAGCGGCTGGGCTAACGTTAGTTTTTGGCATCATGGATATGATGAACTTGGCCCATGGGTCTCTCTATATGATGGGCGCGTATATTGCCGCAACAGTGACTTTAGCTTCGGAGTCGTTTTTGTTGGGTATATTTGTTGCGTTACCCGCAACACTTTTGATTGGAGTTTTTCTCGAAGTTGTAGTTTTAAGAAGGCTTTACGATCGCGGTCACCTGGATCAGGTCCTTGCTACTTTCGGTATGATACTATTTTTTAATGAGTTTGTGCGCTTGATCTGGGGTCCCGCAGGTATTGAAGTGCCGTTGCCTAACTTACTTAATCAATCGGTCATCGTGCTTGGCATTCCCTTGCCAGTATATAGAATTGTAGTTATTGGCGTTGGACTGCTGGTTGCAGCCTTTCTTTATATCTTAGTGGTTAAAACAAGGACCGGAATGTTAATTCGTGCCGGGGCATCTAATCGGGAAATGATTGGCGCTCTTGGAGTGGATATCAAGCGCGTTTTTACTTTGGTATTTGGATTAGGGGCAGCGCTCGCGGCTCTTGCCGGGCTTATGGCAGGCCCAATATTCGCAGCAACTATAGGGATGGGCGAAAATATACTTATTCAAGTTTTAGTGGTCATTGTAATTGGAGGAATAGGATCTATCCGTGGCGCCTTTGTAGGCGCTCTTCTTATCGGTGTGATTGAAATACTGGGTCGGTCATTTTTAGATGACTTCTTTAAACTGTTTCTCCCTGTCAATGCGGCAGAGACGGCGGCGCCAGCCGTCGCTTCAATGTTGATTTATATTTTGATGGCTGCAGTTCTCTTTTTCAGGCCGCAGGGTTTATTCCCAGCTAGGAGCGGCTAAGTGATTAACGTCAACCGTCAAACCATACTCTGTATTCTGATATTTCTTCTACTCGCTATAGTGCCGGTTCTAGCATCATTGACTGACGTGCCTTTTTATCTTGATTTGGCGCGGCGTATGATGATTTTGGCTATAGGGGCTCTAAGTTTGAATTTGATCATGGGGTATGGTGGCATGATTAGCTTCGGCCATGCTGTCTTTATAGGGATTGGGGCTTATACCGTAGGAATTTGCGCTGAACATGACATTGTAAGCGGTTATATCCAGTGGCCATTAGCAATAATGATAAGCGCAATTTTTGCAATAATTTTTGGTGCCATTAGCCTGCGTACCCGGGGTGTTTATTTTATTATGATCACGCTGGCTTTAGCACAAATGATGTATTTTCTGGGTGTTAGCCTTGATCGGTATGGCGGGGATGATGGTTTGCCTCTCCTGGAGCCTAGTAATTTTTATGGTTTGATAGATCTGAGTGACAAAACGAGCCTTTATTATCTAGTCTTTATTTTGCTTATACTATGTCTTTGGTTATGCAAGAGATTGGTTGCTTCCCGTTTTGGCATGGTAATTCAGGGAGCACGTTCTAATGAAGCAAGAATGCAAGCAATAGGGTTTCCCACTTTTCGTTATAAATTAACAGCGTTTGTAATTGCAGGGGCTATGGCTGGTCTAGCTGGAGCATTGTTGGCCAATCATACCGATTTTGTTAACCCTGACATGATGCATTGGACCCGCTCTGGAGATCTGATCATTATGGTTTTGCTCGGCGGTATGGGGAGCTTGTCTGGACCAATTGTTGGAGCCCTTGTTTTTATACTTTTAGAAGAGGCGCTATCGGGAATAACCGAATATTGGCAACTAATATTCGGACCTTTTCTCATTTTGGTAGTTTTATTTGCGAGGGGTGGATTGCTGGGATTTTTGGAGAAACGACAGGATTTTGCACAGAAACCAGGTAACGAAAATGACTGAGGTGTTATTAAAAATTGACCAGCTTAAAAAAAGCTTTGGAGGAGTACTCGCGACTAATAACCTCTCATTGTCGGTTTATACTGGGGAAATTCATGCGGTAATAGGTCCTAATGGCGCTGGTAAAACGACGATGATTTCGCAGGTCTCAGGTGCCTTAAAATCGGATGGTGGTCGGATCACTTTTGATGGGGAAGATATTACCCGGCTGAGCGCGCCAGCAAGATCACTCAAAGGAATTTCAAGAACGTTTCAAATAACCAGCATATTTCAAGAGTTTTCAACGTTGGAAAATGTGTCCCTAGCGATTCAAGCCCATGATGGTCATTCATTCAAATTTTGGAGTCCGGTAAGTCAGGAGCCTGGATTGGTGCGCCCGGCGATGGAGGCTTTAGAGGTCGTAGGACTCGATCTCAGGGCCGATGTTTTAGCCCGCAATCTGTCGCATGGAGAAAAACGACAGCTTGAAATTGCGATGGCACTTGTGAGTAAACCAAAAATGTTATTGCTGGATGAACCAATGGCAGGAATGGGCACTGAAGAATCCAAAAGGATGGTGAAGATACTTAACGGTCTAAAAGGAAATCACACACTTTTATTGATTGAGCATGATATGAACGCCGTATTTGCGTTGGCTGACCAAATAACGGTACTCGTATACGGAAGCTCTATCATTTCAGGGACACCGGAAGAAATTCGTTCTAATCCCGAGGTCCGCACAGCTTATCTCGGTGATGAGGAATAAATAAAATGTTGTTAAAAGTTGACAGCATAAAAACTTCTTATGGAACCAGTCAGGTTTTATTTGGAATGTCAATGGAAGTAGCAGCCGGTGAAGTGGTGACCCTAATGGGCCGAAATGGGATGGGTAAGACCACCACCATTCGGTCTATAATGGGATTATTGGCTCCTTATAGTGGGGAAATTATTTTTGAGGATAAAAATATTACCGGAATAGCGTCCCATCTTATTGCCAAGATGGGTATTGGTCTTGTGCCGGAAGGGCGTCAAATTTTTCCCAATTTAACAGTACGCGAAAATCTGGTGGCTACCGCAAGAAATTTCTCCAAAAATCCGGACCCTTGGACCTTTGAAAAGGTATTGGATAGATTTCCTGCCCTCGAGGCTCGGATAAACGGCATGGGTAATGAACTGTCGGGCGGCGAACAGCAAATGCTGGCTATCGGCCGTGCTTTAATGACTAATCCCAAGTTGCTTGTTTTAGATGAGGCCACTGAAGGGTTGGCACCACAAATTCGTGCAGAAATTTGGAAATGTCTCGAAGACCTCAAGGCACAAGGACAAGCAATTTTGGTAGTTGATAAGAATGTCAGCACTCTTACACGAATAGCTGATAGGCATTATATTATAGAAAAGGGCCAAGTAGTTTGGACAGGTAGCTCCCTCGAACTTTTATCTCAGTCAGAAATTCAACACCAATATCTCGGGGTCTGAAAATAAAAAAGGTGCACCATTTGTGGTGCACCTTTAATAATATTGCGGCAGAGCCGCATGGTTTTGTCGTTACTTGAGAAGATACTTTTTCAACTCTTGGTAATAATTCGCTGGCATTTTCTTCTCAGCTACGGCCCAAGTGGCTCCCATTACCGTGTTTGTGAAAGCCTTACCATAGTCGCCTTGAAGGTCAATGGCTTTAACACCTGCACCGAAAACCTTGGCATTATCTTTATCTGCTAAGGCACGCATATAGGGAGTGCTGTCGACCTCAAACTTTTCACCCCAAGCATCTAGATAATCACGCTCCTTCTTTGTCATTTTGTTGTAGGCGTCGAGGTTAACGATTGCCATGGTTGATGAACGCCAGAAACCGGGTCCGATACGATATTTGATGTACTTCGTCCAGCCATAGCGAAAAATTCCGCCCTCCGGCCATGCCAAACCCTTAACGAGGCCACGCTCTAGAGATGTATAAACGTCCCCAGGAGAAATATTGATCGGCGTAGCACCCATTGCCTTGAAAAAAGCATGGTAAAGCGCTGTTGAACGCATCTTAATACCCTTAAGGTTCAGTCCGGTCTTTTTGCTTTTATTAGGAGGATCTATTAGATAGACGTGAAAATTGCCAGAATTGTAAAACGGATGCGCGAGAATGCGGGCATTCATTCTTTCACCCCAGCACTTTTGCATTACATCCCAGCCACCATTTTTACGGATAACAGCTTGAGGCTGTGTAGAGAGCGAAACAAGTCTCGCGCAAGGATTTAATCCGATATCATATCCGCTTGGACCAAACTTAAGATCGATAACACCTCGTTTCAGCGCAGCACCTTGCTTGCGGTTGGGCGTAACTTCCGGTCCACCTTTATAATGCAATACAACAGCACCCTTGGCCTTGTTCATTGGTTTATGCATTAAATCAAAATAGGCAACGACCTGATCGTGGTCGCGATGCAGGCTAGTCATCACAGTCAGCTTTGCAGCTTCTACAGCAGACCCTGCCAGCATAGCGGCAGCAGCAATGCCAGCAGCAACACTAGACATTTTTAAATTACTCATAGATGTTCTCCCTTTGAACTTATTTTAATATCACGTATTACAAATACGAAGGCCACTTCACCTGCCCGCGGTATATTTGTCAATAATCGATTTTCATCGATAAATTTGGCTTAACCTTGTAACCCATTAAAAATTTCTGGTGGATAATCTTCTTGAATGTAGTTTTTTAACTTTTTATGCGGAGATGAGCGGCGCGCCTTCCACCATGCCGCGCTTCAATAGACGCCTTTCGGCAGTCGAGAAATCTGTTCTAGCATGTGATGAACAACGGTTGTCCCAGACTAAAAAATCACCAGTTTTCCAAACATGCTCGTAAATAATTGACGGGTGTTCCGCATAAAATAATACTTCTGCAATAATTTTGCGCGCTTCGTCGTGGGGTATACCCTCGATGGTCGCCGTCATTAGTCGGTTGATGTATAGCGCCTTACGACCGGTATCGGGGTGTTGTATAATCGCTGGTTGCCAAGCGTGCTCCACGTTGTGCAATTCCTCGAGATTAGGTTGGCTGGTTTCCTTGTAATCAAATAACTGCAAAACTCTTTTCCCAGAGAGGGTTTTTTTTAGTTGGTGAGGTAGTCGGTCGAATGCATCATACATATTCGCAAATTTTGTATTTCCGCCGTGTTGGGGCACTTCTATAGAATATAAAAATGTTGCTTTGTGTGGCACGTCAACGAAAGCCATATCATGATGAAACCACATTTCTCCATCGGGAAGTGAGCCAATAGGTTTTCCGTTTTTTCTAATATTTGAAACCAACATGATATATGGATCATTCTCATGCCTTCGCTCTATAGGCCTTGAGCGTCGGCCTAATTGGCCAATCCAATCGCCACTCTTCCATAATTCTTTATCAGAAAGTTTTTGACCCCGAAACAGGAGCACTAGATGTTTGTGCCATATCTGCAAAAGTTTGTGCTGCAGTTTCCCTGAAATAGGCTGACTTAAATTTACGCCACGGATTTCAGCTCCGATCGATGAGGACAGAGGGATGACTTCAATATCCATGGCATTTTTCTCCGTAGGCAACTTGAGGCAAGATTTTATCTAAAAATAAGCAGATTTCCAACGATTCCAGAAAATTTTCCAGATTTATTTAATATTTTTAAGTTATAAACGTTGAGTCTAACTCGATAATCGTCCTTAATACAGGAAATTAGAACTAAACAGGTGGGGGTACCGTGGAAGCAATATCTAAACTGTATGATCAATTGCTATATGGTATGGCGGGACTGTCAGGAGTTTTGATCTTCTTTGCATTCGTTTCAATTGTTGTTGATGTTCTGATGCGAATTACGGGTCTCGAACCATTCATATTTATAATGACTATGTTCGAATACATTTTACTTTGGTTTACAATGTTGGCAGCGCCGTACCTGTTGAGGATCAAGGGCCACGTTTTTATTGACGCCGTTACACAATTCTTACCGCCAAAAATAAAATATATTGTAGCGAAGTTGGTTTACATTCTTTGCATCATAGGGTGCTGCATCTACGGTTATCACTTAATGGGATTGCTTGTTGAAGCTGTCCAGACCGGCGAGCTTGATATGCGCACCTATGAGGTGCCAATTTGGATATTATTTGTTCCTATGCCTCTTTGTTTTTTTATGTGTGTGATCGAGTTCCTGAGGTATTTGGTCGGTTTAGACGATATGTACAGTCAATCAATTGAAGAACGGGAAAACGTCTGATGGAATGGTACTGGGCTCTCGCCACCCTGATCGGGATGGTCATTTTTTTCATGGCGATGGGTGTTCCCGTTGCATTTACATTTATTATAACCAACATTATTGGCGTAGTTATCTTTATGGGTACCACCACAGGTTGGGTACAAATTGCGGATAACTCTACGCAATTGATAACACGCTTTACCCTTGGTCCTGTGCCTATGTTTATTATGATGGGGGCTCTGTTTTTCCATACTGGACTCGCTATTAGGGTTTTTGATGGGCTTGATGTTATTTTTGGAAAATTGCGGGGTCGTCTCTGTTTCCTCACCGTGGCAGGTGGATCGCTCTTTTCAACGCTAACTGGGTCCAGCATGGCCAATACTGCAATGCTAGGATCTCTTATGGTACCTGAAATGCAGAAGCGGGGCTATAACTGGAAGATGTCAATGGGTCCAATCCTCGGCACAGGTGGTTTGGCTATGATTATTCCACCCTCAGCTCTTGGAGTATTATTGGCCTCTGTTGCAAGTATTGATGTTGGTAAACTTCTTATCGCAGGATTTTTGCCAGGCTTCGTGTTGGCGGGGCTTTATGCTGCAATGATTTACCTACAGCTGAGAATAAATCCCGAGTCTGCGCCAGCCTATGATGTGGAAATGCCGTCAATGGCAGAACGTATCAAGATTGTTTGTATCAATATTTTACCAATGGGCATTATCGTCTTTATGGTAGTTGGTTTCATTATTCTGGGGTGGGCAACTCCGACAGAGGCAGCCGGTTTTGGCGTGCTGGGTGTAATCATTGTTGCGGCGGCGTTTAGGTGTCTGACCTTCGAAGCTATTAAGACGGCTACACATGCAACTGTTAAGGTTGGAGCCATGGTCTTTTTCATAATCATGAGTTCTACTGTCTTCAGTCAACTACTTGCGTTTTCGGGGGCTAGTGCAGGGCTTCTAAAGTGGACAATAAGTTTTGGTATCTCAAAATATTGGATCCTGCTCTTAATGTTTTTTGTCCTTATTGCTCTGGGTATGTTCATGGATGCAACGTCCATGATGCTCATTACTGTGCCGATATTCTTTCCGCTTGCTGAGCAGCTTGGCTTTGACCTGATTTGGTTTGGTTTGTTTGTTTTGATGACTTTCGAGATGGCTGGCACTACGCCGCCATTTGGGCTTTTGTTGTACGTGATGCTGGGTGTTGCCCCCAAAGGCACAACCCTTTACCAAGTGGCAGCATCAGCCTTCCCATTCCTGGTTTGTGACGCCATACTTATTCTTATGATGGTCCAGTGGCCGCAGTTAGCTCTCTGGTTGCCAAGCCTAATGGGATAAAACTCTAGGAAAAAAATGATTAGTCGATAAGATTTCTTTGGCAGAGAGACTACATACTGACCAGAGTAAAAATTCTTCTCTAAGATCTTAGCTATTGATTTAGCGGAAGGAATGTCATGGACAATTCATCGCCAAAAATCTCTAGAGGTTTCCTGCAAAAAGTTATTGAAGAGACCAGGGTCGGAAAAGAATCTTCTAACTCTATTCCTCAAATATTTTGTGGTGATATTGACATGCGTATCGCTCGCGATGGAACGTGGTATTATAAGGGTTCCCCCATCGAAAGGTATAAGCTCGTTAAACTATTTGCCTCCATTTTGACCAGAGATGAAAAGGGCCATTTTTGGCTAAAAACAAAGGTTGAAAGGTGTCGGGTCACTGTGGATGATGCGCCTTTTCTCGCTGTGGAGATGAATGTGGATAGAAAAAAAAATAAACAACAGCTTATTTTTCGGACAAATGTTGACGATATTGTAATTGCTGGCCCCAAACACTCTATAATTGTCAGAGTTGATCCAGAAACAAATGAACCATCGCCATATCTGGAGATCCGCAGTGGCATAGAAGCTTTGATTACACGGTCAGTATTTTATGATCTGGTCGAATTAGGGATAAAGACAATACATGAGAGCCATTTAATTCTAGGCGTTTGGAGTGATGGAATATTTTTCCACCTGGGTAGTATTGATTAAGATTTTGGAACTAATATTCCCATTTATAAAATGCGTGATCTTTTAAAAGAAATCTTTAAAAAACAAAAATTCAATTTCACTGAGGGTATGGGTCCAAAGTCATGGCCGATATCATCCTCTAGAAGTAGCAAAAAAAATTTGCGTGCGGCTGCGGTTCTTGTCCCTATATTGGATCATAATGATGGCATGCAAATTCTACTTACAGAGAGAACAGAAACAATGTCTAAACACCCCGGACAAATCGCATTTCCCGGAGGTGCTAAAGAGTCTATTGATATTACGCCAGAGGAAACCGCCCTTCGTGAGACAAAGGAAGAAATTGGTCTACCGCCCAGTAAGGTCCGTGTTCTTGGCCGAATGAATTCTAGAGATACCGCAACAGGGTATTGTGTAATGCCGATTGTTGGATTAATTACACCACCTGTTTCACTAAAACTTGCACCAACTGAAGTGGCTAAAGTATTTGAAATTCCACTTACATTCATTATGGATCCAAAAAGTTATGCTCTTGAAACACGTCAGAAGTGTGGTAAATCTCATGAATATTATGTAATGCCTTACAATGAACACTATATTTGGGGATTGACTGCTCGTATTCTTGTTGAATTAGGAAAAATGTTGAGGGACGCATGATACGCTTACTTCTAATGTTCGTTTTACCAGCTTTGTTGCCAATTGGTCTTTATATTTTATGGCGTGCAATCGCTCCACCAAAATTTGGTGGATCCCGAGCGATAGCTCGTGAGGAATGGGAACCATTGCCTTGGCCTTGGCTTATTCTCGCGGGAGGCTTAATGGTAATGATTACAGTTTTTACGGTCATAGCGTATCCTGAACTTATAATTTTTTAGAGGCGGCCGGGAATATGCAACCCGTATGCGTAATCAAGCTTGATGATTGGCATGGCTTGGCACAGGCTAAGGTAGTAATGAAAGCCCTATCCGCTGCCGGCAGTATATCACTTTTTGTTGGAGGGGGTGTTAGGAATGCGTTGTTGGGAGAGAGAGTAACAGAAATTGATATTGCTACTCCAGAGAGTCCTGAGCGGGTGCTGACTTTTTTAAAACAAGCGGGGTTACGAGGTGTTAAGACAGGTATTGAACATGGTACAATTACTGCGATTTGCGGTGCAAGGGGTTTTCAAATAACCACACTACGTAAAGACATCGAAAACTTTGGGCGTAGCGCCCGAGTAGAATTTACTCTGAATTGGAATGAGGATGCGGCGCGTCGCGACTTAACATTAAATGCACTTTATTGTGATATTAAGGGAAACGTTTTTGATCCTTTGGACGGATTGGCTGATCTGAAGGCTGGTAGAATCCGGTTTGTAGGAAATCCTAAAGCTCGTATTCAAGAAGATATATTAAGGCTTTTAAGATACTTTCGATTCTATGCCTATTACGGAACCGAGCCTGCGGATGATAGAGCTTTAGAGGCTTGTCGAGAATTTGCTCCTAAAATTAGAAAATTGTCTGCCGAGAGAGTTTGGGGAGAACTATCTAAATTATTTCTTGCTCAAGATCCAACCCCAGCATTAGGAATGATGAAAGAGAATTCAATTCTATCTTATTTGCTGCCAGAGGTTGTGTGTTGTGACTCCTTAAACTCGATGATTCAATTAGAGAAAGGGGCTGGGTTACAGCCCGACTATCTAAGGCGTCTAGCCGCCATAGTAGATTTGTGCAGGGATGAAGCGAATATTTTGGCTTCTCGGCTAAAGTTTTCGAAGGTGGATCGTATACGTTTCTGTAATTTATGTGAACCAAAGGAACAGCCGGATCCTCAGAGGGGACAGAAGCACAATCGTGCTATTATTTATCGTTTAGGAAAGGGTTTTTTCATTGAACTTTCTATTTTAGGAGGGGCCAAATTTCCTGATAAGGATTGGTTATCTCTTCTCGAACTAGCCGAAGTAACTTCTTTGCCGTCTTTTCCAATAAAGGGATCCGATGTTATATCATCGGGAATAACTGAAGGTGCCAGAGTCGGGGAAATTATGAAGGGGATTGAAACTTGGTGGATCGAAGGG
>MDTE01141444.1_pt1 | contig 14294 bp, 9 predicted proteins | sample 811231 | NCBI WGS metagenome assembly MDTE01 (sample SAMN05326651, study PRJNA326480) | marine metagenome | isolation source: seawater | place: Indian Ocean: Red Sea | collected 2010 | reverse complement strand
CTTCTTCGTGCATGTCACCCCGGAGCCCACGAAATTCGGGAAAGTGCTTCCCGCTTTTTTGTTCGAGCGAGAAGTCCTGCACGTGAATCCACTTGCAGGCGAACTCGGTCGCCAGCCGTTTCACGCGGTCGTCTCTGAGCATGCGGCGGGTCTGCCTCAGCAACTCCTCGACACCACCTTGCCCGTCGGTCAGCGAGCCAGCCACGGCAGCGCGACGGAGCGACGCATCGGGCATCGAGGACCAGAGGAAATAGCTGAGCCGATTGGCGAGTTCCCAGTCGGTGACCGCCGCGTACTTCTTTCCCACGGGTGATTCCTCGAGCCGGTACAGGAAGGATGAGGCGACCAGCACACGGGCCAGCGTCATGCGGAAGGCCTTCTCGTGCGGCAACCCCAGCGCCCGCAACCGGCGATAGAGCCCTCGCAAGTCGTCCTCTTCCTCCGCGGCCAGCGGTCGCCGCCAGGCCCGGGCGGCCAACCGGATGAGCGCGTTCAGGTGAACCGGCTCACTTTTGACCAGGCCCTGGCGAAATGCGGCAGCCCGTTTCTTGAACGTCTTTTCGAGTCCCTCGAAGACCCCCTCCTGCGGATGATCGATCGTGGTCTCCAGCAGGGAATCCAGCACGTCGACCATCCGGAAAGGCTCGCGACTGACACAACGCAGTTCGTCCCACAACTGGTCAAGCTGGGCCTGCTGAGACTTGTCGAGCATCAGTCGCGCCAGGTGGTCGTCCTCGCGATAGAACAGCGTCAGCGTCAGCGGTTCGTCGACCGGCACTATCTGCGAGTAACACAGGGCCGCAGGGAACAGTCGGCGATGGTCGTCCAGAGCTGCTTCGAACCGGCATCTGGCCTGGCTCTTCGGCGCGACGAGAATCGGGTTGCGGTAAGAGACCACACGTTCGTCGGCGCCGATGTTGACTCGTGAAAGTGTCACCTTCACCTCGCTGGGCTTCAGGCCGGACGTGAGCTTCGGCGTACCGGCGACAAGATCGACCTGGACGCTCCCCTCGCTGCCGGTCTTCGGATGCAGCATCGCGGTCATCACCAGTTCTCGCCCGCCCACAATCTCCAACGGCAACCGGACGGTGAACCGTGAGGGAGCACGCACGCACAGCGAAGACTCGTCGATCGCTGTTCCGTCGGGATGCTTGCCGAAGTGAGATGCCTGCTCGCTACCGGCGGACTTGAGAATGTCCCGCAACAGGAGGTCCGGTTTTCCCTTGGCGACCAGGCGAGGCTTCTGCCAGAGGACGTCGTCGTGCTGATTGCCGTCTCCCGCATCCCTTGCGACCAGTGAAATCACGACCAGCTTGGCCGGTTGGTCCTTGGGCGGTTTCGTCTTGGGTTTGTCCTTTGGGTCCGGCTTGACAACCGGGATCTTCAACCGCAATTCCTGTTCGGACAGCAGCGGACTGACCTTTTCGAGCCACCGCGAACGGCTGCCCTTTCTGCCCAGCAACCCGATCGAGCTGAACGTCCACAGGCCCCTGTGCCAGGCGATGACGTCGGAGGCCAACTTGGCGGCATCCTGTGGCTTGGCCGTTCGCCAGCGGGCACGCAGGTCGTCCAGGAGCAGCGATCGGTCATCGGCATTCAGCCGCGACCACAGCAGGCCAAGGTACTTGGCATTCAGACCTCGCCGCGCGGCCACGGTGGCGATCGCCTTGCTCCCCTGCCCGAGCGACTTCCGTTCGGCCAGTGTCGCGGCGAGGTACTTCTCCAGCGGCAGCAGACCGGCGTTCCCGAGGTGAGCCATTCGCTCGTAACCCTTGTACGGCGTGCCGAGTCGCTTGACCGTCGTGTGCTGACGGTAGAACGCGCGGATTTTTTCGAGCCACTCGTCGGTCCAATCGCGTCGGCTGTTCCCCGGCGAGAAGTCGATGCGAGTCGGCAGCAATACCGCGTGACCGGCGATTTCATGGCCGGCATCGAGGTACTTTCTCAAGAGGGCCGGCGACATCACCAGCGAGTTGCCGGTGTTGGTGAAGCCCTCGCCCCCGGCGCCCTCGGACGGAAACTCGCGAGCCGGGTCAAGGTCGACGCCTGTCAGATCGCGGATCGTGTACGTGTACTCGGCGTTGTTGAGCCGCCGCAGAACGACCGGTCCGGGATCTCCCGCTCGGGCCACCGCCTCAGCGAACAAATACCGTTCCACCCAGTTCCGGAGCGTTTTGCGTTGAGCGGCGGTCGGCTGAGCCGACTTCTTCGGTGGCATTTCCCCGTTGTCGAGCATCTCGACCACCTTCAGCCACGACTTCGTCCCCTTGCGAACTGCGGCAAAGGTGGTGAACTGCTCGAGATCCAACTCGCCGACCTTTTTCTGCGTCGAGTGGCAGCCCAGGCAGTAGCGACCCAACAGTGGCCGAATCGACTTCTTGAACTGGGCATCGAGCCGGGCGGACGGCACGGCATCCCCGGCAAACGATCGACTCGTTTCCGGCAGATCCGACACAACCAGCACGGCGACGATCATTGCGATGGTCAGTCGTCGGCAGCCTCGGCCAACAAGCCAAACGGAGAACTTCATGTCGCGCGCTCCTGGCCCATCCGGATCACGCCGGGAAACAGCGGCCAGCGGATAAGTCGACCGCCATCCTACCGCAGTGTGATTGCCGAGACATCCACAAACGGCCAATTGTCTCGCCAGTCGTTGCTGTTGCTGCTGCCGAAAGCCCGGTAGGCTGACGCCCACCCCACCAGAGAGAAGAAACCCATGCCGATCGACAGACGAAGATTTCTGGGAGGCGGTGCCGCTGCCGCAGTAACGGTTCACGCTGCCGCCGCACGGCCGGCCCCAGGCAAGCCCAAGCCGGTCTACGCGATGGGATCGAGGCGGGAGCTGTTCGTCGACGATTTTCTCGTCGAACGTACCAGCGGAGAGCTGTTCTACCAGTTGCATCACCCTATCGCCCGAGAGCAGGTGATCCGGCATGCCGAGCCGTGGGAGGGTGTCGGATCGGCCTACCACACCGTGTTTCAGGATGGCGATACGTACCGCATGTACTACCGGGGCCACAACTTCAAGGTCGTCAAGGGCCCCAACCTGCCCAAGACCAACCAGGAAGTGGCCTGTTACGCCGAGAGCCGTGACGGAATCCATTGGGTCAAACCGGAACTCGGACTGTTCGATCACCAGGGCAACAAGAAGACCAACATCGTGTGGCGAGGCAACGGCTGCCACAACTTCAGCCCCTTCGTCGATCGCCGTCCCGGTTGCCCCGACAACGCACGGTTGAAAGCGCTCGGTGGCCTCAGACGCGAAGGCGGCCTCTACCTCTTCCAGTCCCCCGACGGGGTCCGCTGGAGCCTGGCCCGCAACAAGCCGGTCATCACCAACGGCTACTTCGATTCCCAGAACATCGCCTTCTGGGACCCGACAATCCACAAGTACCGTGCTTACTGGAGGTTCTTCACTCCTGCCGAGACCCGGGCCATTCGCACAGCCGTCTCCGATGACCTGCTGACCTGGAGCGACGAGCGAGACCTGACCTACGTGGACTCGCCCGAGCAGCACATGTACACCAACAACATCATCCCCTACTTCCGCGCCCCCCACCTCCTGCTGGGTTTCCCGATGCGATACACCGAGCGTGGCTGGAATCCGTCGATGCGGGCACTGCCCGATCTCGAGAACCGCCGAAAGCGAATCGCAGCACATCCCCGATACGGCCAGGCCTTGACCGAAACCCAGATCATGTCCAGCCGCGACGGAACCCGCTTCGCACTCTGGAACGACGCCTTCCTGCCTCCCGGGATCCAGCGTCCCGACTCCTGGTACTACGCCCACAACTCCGTCGCCTGGAACATCGTCACGACGAAATCCTCTCTGCCGGGTGCCCCCGACGAGCTCTCGTTCTATGCCGGCGGCGGCCAGTGGCACGGACCCGGCTCGACGTTGACCCGTCACACCCTGCGACAGGACGGATTTGTCTCGGTTCGTTCTCCATCCCGCGGTGGCGAACTGATCACACGACCGATCACGTTCCAGGGCCGTCGGCTGACGGCCAACTTCGCCACCTCGGCAGCCGGTACGATGAAAGTCGAACTCCAGTCAGCCACGGGAGAACCGATTCCGGGATTCTCACTTTCCGACGCCGACGAGACGTTTGGCAACGAACTCGACCGCACGGTTTCCTGGGGAGGTTCGACGGATGTCGGTCGCCTGGCCAATCGCCCGATCCGGATCCGCGTGACGCTCAGGGACGCCGACCTCTACGCCATCAAGTTCAGCTGATTGAGACGGTCGGGATCGGAGATGACCGAGAGCAAAACGGCTGGCGAATCGAGTCGCCGTACCGGTCAATCCACACCACCCCGCAGCCGAAAATAAATCCGTTGTGCCTCCTGCATGCAACAACGCCCGTCGGCAGCGGCTGTCTGGCAATGGGCCTCTTCGCTCTTGGACCGATCGGACAATTCCCGAAGCCGGGACGGATGCCCCTCGGCAACGTCGGCCTCGATGTCGGACATCTTCAATCCGAAGCAGCCACAGATCGGAGCCTGTACGTCCATCGGATAGACACTGCGAACAAGGTGCCCGGTGGTGACGGTGGATTCGAAGAGGTCAAAGTAGGCAACGTCGCAACGGTCGAAACCGCAGAACCACGCGTCCTGGCCCAGGTCTCCACGCGCCTGAGACTGGAGGAATGCGTCCAGGGTCACGCCCTGCACCTGGGTCCCCAACTGTCCGCAGCTCGGGCAATACGCCCGGCCATCAAATTCCGGTTCTTTGACGAAGGCCTTGTTCATCGGGGGGAGGCACCCGCGTAGTCATCGCCGTTGTAACTGCCCACGACCGACTTGAGCCAAGCATTGAGACCAAGCTTCAACTGCCCGGTCCGCTCGGGGTGGCCAGCAGCCACGTTGGTCTTCTCCGACGGATCCGACTCCAGGTTGTACAACTCGAAACGGACGTTGCCGTTCTTGCCGTCGATCCGATGCAGTTTCCAGTGCCCGTCAATCCACGCCGAATGACCGGGGAACCGGTCCAGCCGGTGACGCGGACTGGGCAATTCGGCCGCTTTCTGGCTCGACACATGGGGCGGCAAATCGTCACCGTTCCTCTGAGCCGCCAGCAGATCACCCATCCACTTGGCCGACGGCGTGCTGATACCTCGTACGGGGTAGTCCCAGAACCCCATCGGCCGTGTCCGTTTGGACGTTTTGCCATCAATCAGTCCCACGAGACTCATCCCGTCGACCTCGGGCTGGTGCTTCGCCGTGGCCCCGGTGATCTCCAGCAGCGTCGGGTAGATGTCACAGGTGTTGCAACGCACCGACGTCTTGCGGGACGACTTGATCCGGGCCGGCCATTCGAGAATGGCCGGTACCAGCAAACCGCCCTCATAGATCTTTCCCTTGCGACCCCGAAACGGCCCGGCTGATCCCACTCGGGGCAACGCGCCGTTGTCACTGCAGTACCACAGGATCGTGTTATCACGGATCCCCAATGGCCCCAGGGCATCCCGCAACTTTCCGAACGCCCGGTCCATGCCGGTCACCTCACCCAGAAAATGCTGGTTCTTCAACGGCTGCCCGGCGTACGGCTTGCGGTCGCGGCTGGCGGCACGGTGAGGCGAGTGGGGTGACCCGAACCACACGACCGCCAGAAACGGCGTGTCCCGTTTGGATTCGCGGCCGATCCACTCCAGGGCCGCATCGACCGTCACCATGGAACTCTCTCCGCTCGTTTTGACCGCCTTCCCTTTCAACGACAGAACCGCGTTGTTGTCAAAGAAGTTCGGCGCACTCAACCAGTGATCGAATCCGTTGCGCCCCGGATGAGCCGGGCTGGCGCGGCGAACGCTGCCCAGGTGCCACTTGCCGAAATGCGCCGTCGAGTACCCGACCGTCTTCAACACCTCGGCCAGTGTCGATTCCTGTGGTCGTAACGGATACCCCCACTTGAAGACCCCGGACCGATTCGGATGTCGACCGGTCAAGACGCTGGCTCGTGTCGGAGAACAGACCGGGGCCGCCGCGTAGAAGCGATCAAAACGCAGTCCGGTGGCGGCCGCCTTGTCGAAATTCGGAGTCTTCAGCAATGGGTGGCCGTTGTAGGCCATATCGCCCCAGCCCTGGTCATCGGCCATCACCAGAACAATGTTCGGTTTCCCGGCCGCCAGCACCGCGTTGGAGAAAATTGCTGCCAGAACAACCAGCAGCAGAACTCGTTGAAGACTGATCATGATGTCACGCGCGACTGAAAACCCGGAGCACGATCACGTCACAGCAATTCACGGATTGGAGCTCACAGACGTCGACACCACGGACCGTACTCGAGATCGGGTTGAACTCACCACGATACTCTCGTGGTGCTGCGGGCTTCAGGTCGTACGTGTCGATGTGCGACAAGCCACCGGTCAACCAGACCAGGATCACCGCGGTATCCTGTTCTCCCCGCCCGCTCGGCTCGTCCGCCTGTGTCGCCTTGGCTGTCAACCCCCGCTGCCGCAGCACTTCGGAGTGCCCCATCGCCAGGCTGGCCAGGGATCCGGCGGTCAGAAACCGGCGTCGGGTCCATCGCTGCTTCCGCGGCACCATCGGCAGTCACGCTCCTATCCGGTCCATCAGCAGAATCATCCCGTAATGGCAGGCGACGTCTTTCATGATATCATTGCCCGGTTCGCTCTCCTATCCGGTTCGTTTCGAGCAAACGGAGGCCGAGACGGACTGAACCGCCCAGGGTCCCCAACACCAATCCTGGCACACGGACGCCCAATCAGTGAAGTGGTTTGATCAACTCCATTGGCTGCAAAAACTGGCCCTGGCCAGTTGCATGTTCCTGGCCGGGTGCGGCAACGACGACGCTGAGGCAGTCAAAGCCCTCAAGGCCCTCAAGGCCGGAATGGGTACCGACGAAAACGGTTCGGTGATAGAGGTCGATTTTTCCAACAGCCAGGCCACCGACGACGACCTGGTCCACCTCAAGGGACTCCCCAAGCTCTCCACGCTCTTCATCGGTTCCCAGATCTCTGACAAGGGGATGGCCCACGTCGAGGGGCTCACCACGCTGACGTTCGTCGACTGCACGTTCAACACGAAGATCACCGACAAGGGAGTGTCCTATCTCGCGAGCCTGGTCAACCTGGAAGGCGTTTCCCTGGCCGACACCAAGGTGACCGACGACGGTCTGAAACACCTGCGGAACCTGAAATCCCTGAAGGGGATCAGTCTGCCCGACACGCGAATCACCAACGCCGGCCTGGCCCACATCAAACACCTGGCCAATCTCGAGAGCCTGGGACTTTCGAGTACGAAGGTGACCGATGACGGCCTTGTCTATGTCGGGATGTTCACCAAGCTGACCGGACTGACACTGGCAATGACCGACATCACCGACGCAGGCCTGGAGCACCTCACGACGCTCAAGAAGCTGGAAGGCCTCAGCCTCGCAAAGACCGGCGTCACCTCCGAAGGCGTCACCAAGCTGAACAAGGCGATTCCCCGTTGCCGGATCTTCTTCCGGTGATCCGCGCTGCCGTCATCGCCTCGGGTGGCCTCACACGGTGCTCCCCTCGACGATCGTTCTCCCTGGTGATTCGTTTCAATACTGACAACTCGATTGGGTTCGCTGCCCCGTTGCGCCGATCTGCGAGTATGATCAACTCGGTTCCCGCCCCCCGCAGGCACTCGACCGAATGAACATCGTCTTCCCCACACGTCGCAGGATGCTGCAATCCGGGGGATTGGCCGCCGCGCTGTCGGGGATTCCGCTGGCTGCTGCCCGCAATACGAATACCCTCGGCCCTCAATTCGGCCGCGCCCGTTCATGCGTGCTGGTTTTTCTCTCGGGTGGTCACCCCCAGCACGAAACCTTCGACCCCAAGCCTCGTGCCCCGGCCGAACTGCGAGGCCCGTTCCAGCCTATCAGCACAAACATCCCCGGGATCCAGTACTGCGAGTTGCTGCCTCGGATCTCGCGGATCGCCGACCGGCTGTGCACGATCCGCTCGCTGGCCACCGACGACAACACGCACGGCAGCAGCGCGTACTACTACTACACTGGCACGAACAAGGTCAAAGGCGGTCTCCCGTTGGGAAAAACCGATCGTGCGGCCAACCGGCTGACCGATTGGCCGTCGTTAGCCTCGGTCATCGGCAAGCTGAAGCCCGCCTCCCGCTCGCCGTTCTCCTCGGTCATCCTCCCGGAACTGATTCTCAACAACCCCGGCTACCTGTTCGCCGGACAGGACGGCGGGTTCATGGGCCGCGGCTGGGACCCCCAGGTGTTTCCCTGTGATCCGTCACGGCCAGAGTACGAAACGGACATCCTGGGAATGGTCAACGAAGTGACCGGTCCCCGGCTGGCGCGCCGTCGAACCCTGCTGGATCGATTGGGAGACCGGTTTGCGACCGGGCAACGCGGGCAGGCGGCGGCGACATTTGGCCGACACATGCGGCATGCCTTCGAGGTCCTGCTGTCCGGTCCTGCCCGCGAAGCCTTCGAGCTCGACCGGGAAAACGACTCGCTCAGAGATCTCTACGGACGCAACAAGTTCGGACAGAGCCTGTTGCTGGCACGACGGCTGGTCGAGAGCGGTGTGCGATTCGTCCAGGTCAACTGGCCCCGCGAACCCGGCGACCTCTCGGTGGGCAACCCCGTCTGGGACACTCACTTCGACAACACGGGCCGATGTCGCGACACGCTCTGCCCCCCCTTCGACCTGGGCTTCTCGACCTTCATCGATGACCTCGATCAACGCGGCCTGCTCGAAGACACCCTGGTCGTGGTGCTGGGCGACTTCGGACGCACACCCAAGATCAACAAGAACGGCGGCCGTGATCACTGGGGACCGGTAATGAGCGGTGTTCTGGCCGGAGCCGGTGTGGCCACCGGGCAGGTTGTCGGAGCCAGTGACCGCAACGGATCGCTCCCCTCCGAACACCGCATCCCACCCGAAGACCTTTCAGCCACCATCTTTCACCTGATGGGAATCGACCCGGAAACACATATCGAGGTGTCCGGCCGGCCGTTCAAGATCACGTCCGGACAGGTGGTCGACGAGGTGCTGGGCTCGGGACCAGTCACCGACGCGCGAACTCCTGCCGGAGGACGAATCGATCGGCTGCCGGACTTCAACCGCGGCCCGATCAGTAACGAAACATTCACCGTCGGCCGGACGATAGAAGGCTCGGTCGGCCATGCCGAGAACTGGGTGGGACTGCCCGCCTGGGCCCCTCTTCAGCCCGGAGGTTTCTGTGTGGCCAGTCGTGTCGCCGTCGAATCCGGCAAACGGGTCCGACACGAAGCACAGATCGGATTCGGTCTTGCCGGCCATGCGGCTGGGGGCAGGATCGATACCGGAACCCGCGCGGTGCTCGCCCAGGAAATCTACAACCAGCGACCGGGACGGTACAAGTTCACGGTTCGACTGGCCGCCGAGGCCGATCCACACGCCGCCAAGGCCTGGGCCACGCGGTTTCGGGCCCGAATCGCACTGTTCCGGTTCACCGACCTGACCCGTGACATGACCCGGACTGCCGAACTGGCATCGACCCCCTTCACACCGCCATTCGGTGAGGCCCCGATTGACGTGTCGGTCGGCCGGTTGCTCAAGGATCAACAGGGAGGAGGGGGCGAACTGCTCAAGGGAATCGGTGTCGCGGTGATCGTTGAACACACCGGCCCCCCCCTGGACATCGCCAATTCGGGATTCACTTCAGCCATTCTGCACGTCCAGGAAGCTCGCGTCCGATTTCTGCCCCGTGATTTCTCGTTTGCCAGCCACGACGAGAACCGGGACGGACAACTGGATCGAACTGAAGCACCACGATTTCTCGAGATGGCCTTCGACAGGCTCGACACCAACGGCGACGGGTACCTGTCTCCCAAGGAAGTTGATGCGTAGCGGCCATTTGACCAGCCAGCCGAATTGGTCAACCTCGATCGATCCGTTCTCGCAGGGCGAGAAAATACGTGAAGCCGTCCTCGAAGACTTTCCGAAAATCGGCCGGGGCGGCCAGCTTTCGTGACTGGTAGATGATGAACAACTGCGGCCGGGTCTCGATGGAAATCCCCGGACGGTCGGCAAAGAAGTCGAGCAGATCGTTGTCGAAGAACTCGTGGGTTTCATCCGAGACGTTCGACTGCAGCACAAACTGACTGGAAAAGCGGTGATGCTGCTCGAAGTTGATGGCCTGCAACCCCACCATCTGGCTGACCCGATCAATCACCTCCTCGGGTCTCAGGTGGAACTCGGGCAGGCCGAGTTGCTCCGATTCCAATGCGGTGACGGTCTGCGAACGGACGCGGCGGTTCTTTCCGTAGCCGGTAACGAAACGATAGTCGAAGATCCACAAGCGGACCTCGTCGGTGCAGCCGGTGCAGACGTTGATCAACTTCCGTCCGCGGCCCTTTTGCATCAGGGCAAATCCGGCAAACTGAGACTGCAACTCCTGGTCTCCATCCGACTGAAATTCGAGGCCCAATTCCAGCGCGACCTTCGAGAGAGCCTCGGTCCGTTTCCTGTCATTCATTCGGCGGACGAGGTAAATCAAGGACAGCAGGAGCGGGATCAGGATCGAGAACCCACAGCAGCAACACACGCCAACCACGCCCGCCGCTTCTTCCGCTTCTCGCTGGCCGTCCGGCGGGAAGTCCTCTCCCTCACCCTGTTCGTCATCCGGGGGAGCCGGTGCCAGGTCATCGCCTGAAGCGGCAGGGGGCACATCACCGACGGCAGGCGAATCGACCGCCTGCTGTGCCCACGCCGAACAGGGCATCACCAGCAGGACCAACCACGGAAGCCGTCCCACAGATCCCCTCACCCCGGAAACCATCCGCCTCTCACTTGCGTCCCGGACGGTACTTCTTCCGCCACTCGATTGGCATTGCACGAACGTCACTGTTGTCCCTGTAGACGGTCCGCAGGTCGGCCAGTTGCCGTTTCAGCCCGGCGATGGTCTCGGCGTGCTTCGGGTCTCCGTACCGGTTGGACAACTCGTCGGGGTCCTGTTTCAGGTCGTAGAACTCCCACTCGTCAAACTGGTAGAAGCGGATCAGCTTGTAACGGTTGGTCCGAATGCCGAAGTGCTTGGCCACCATGTGGTAACTGGGGAACTCGAAGTAGTGGTAATACAACGCATCCCGCCACTTCGGTTTCAACCCCTTCAACAGCGGAACCAGCGATCGTCCCTGCATGTCGGAGGGAATCTTCACCCCGGCCATCTCGAGAAAGGTCTCGGCGTAGTCCAGGTTCTGGACCAGGTCGGTGTTGACCGATCCCGGCCGGGTCACGCCCGGCCAGCGGACGACCAGCGGCATTTTCATCGATTCGTCGTACATCCACCGCTTGTCGTACCAGCCGTGGTCACCAAGGTAGAACCCCTGGTCGGAGGAGTAGATCACGACCGTATTCTTCTCCAGTCCGGTTGACTTCAGGTAGTCCAGCAACCGCCCAACACTCTCGTCGACACCCTTGATGCACCGCAGGTAGTTGCGGATGTACCGCTGGTATTTCCACCGGACGAACGCCCGGCCTTTCAGGCCGTCGCGTTTGAGTTTTTCGTTCTGGGCCGCGAAGCCCGCCTGCCAGGCAGACCGCTGCCGGGGCGTCATCTTCTTGAGGTTGCGGAATCCCGACTTGTCGACCGACTTGCCCTTGTTGGGATCCCAGCCGTTGACCGGCGGACCAAACAGGTCGTAGACGATGTTCAGGTGTCCGTCGATTTCCATCTCCTGGTGACGGGCCGGGCTGGCATTGTCCTTCCAGCGATCAAACAGCGTCGGCGGCTCGGGAATCTTGATGTCGTTGTAGAGCGCAAGATGACGGATCGCCGGCATCCAGGTGCGATGCGGGGCCTTGTGCTGGCACATCAGCATGAAGGGCTTGCCCGATTCCCGGCCCTTGAGCCACTCGAGCGCCAGGTCGGTGACGATGTCCGTGCAGTGACCGTCGATCCGCTTGCGGCCCTTGGCAGTCCGAAAATCGGGATTGTAGTACTGTCCCTGCCCGGGAAGGATCTGCCAGTGATCGAACCCCTGGGGATCCGATGACAGGTGCCACTTGCCGATCATGGCGGTCTGGTAACCGGCCTTCTGCAGCAATTTCGGGAATGTCTGCTGGCCGCCGTCGAACTTGTTTCCGTTCCGCATGAACCCGTTCAGGTGACTGTGCTTGCCGGTCAGGATCACGGCCCGGCTGGGGCCGCAGATCGAATTGGTGCAGAAGCTGTTCCGGAACAGCATCCCCTGGCTCGCCAACCGATCGATGTTGGGCGTCGGATTGACCGACCGCAGCCAGCCGTCATAGGCACCGATCGCATGCGGCGCGTGGTCGTCACTGAAGATAAACAGCACGTTGGGTCGTTCAGCAGCGAAGACCGGACCCACCGCACCAAACAGCAACACCAACAGCGGAAACAGACACGAACGGATCAACATGTGCAGGAAGGTCCCTTGCTGAGAACTCGCGGTCAACTACCGACCCGGACAGCCAACGACCGATTACTCCCAGTTGTCGTCTTTGGCCCAATCGGCTGCTCCCTGGTCGGCCATACCACCATCCAGTTGGTAACCACCGCCGCCGAGATCCGGTTGCGGTTCTTCCCAGTATTCTCCGACGGTGCCAGGAGAAACAGCCGCGGGAAAGATCCGCCGATACAGAACCGCCTGGGATCCGAAGACGATTGGCATCACCAGGAACATCGGCAGGTAACAGAAGACCGCAGCCACGGCCACGACCACCACATTGAGAATCATCAGCCGAAAAACGTTCCCGAGATTGGCCCAGGCGGCACGGGCACTCAGCTTGACGGCTTCCAGGCCGGAGAGGCGATAATCCACGATCAGTGGCCAGGTGAAGGCGAACAGCGCCCCCACGAGGATGCTCACCCCAATTATCAGCCCGTAAAAGAAGACAAGGGCGCCGATCGTGAACAATCCCATGGCAGCCTCGGCGTTGCCACCCGGCTGACCACCCCCGGCCCCGGCAACCGCCAAAAGAGCCACGCCGCCAACAGCCATCACGACGAACGCCAATACCATGGTGAGCATCGAAATGCCGAGTTGGATCAGCATGGCGACCAGGCTCTCCATGAACACATCGAATCCCTCGAACAAAAGCGAGAAGGTCGGTTTCTCGTTTCGCATAATTGCGAACCAGCACATGAAGATTCCGCACATCATCGGACCCATCAGAACCCCGAACGGGGCAACACCGCCGACAAGAAGCCCGAGGAGGCAAATCCCGACCATGATCCAGAAATGGCCGGACATCAGTGCCCGGGCCTCGCTGAACATCTCACGGGAACTGACCCGGCCAGTGCGAAACTCAATTCGGTTGCCGCTCATCCCACAATCTCCGGTCTCGATGCAACTCGGCTTCCAGCCGACAGGCCGTCACCCCACCCGCACGCACTCCAGATCGTATCGTCACGATCGATGTCCGCAAACAGTTTCGTCAGAGCGAGTACCATCCGAATCAGGGTCGGACACCCAGCAATCGGCCGATGGCCTCCAGAAGGCGGGTTTCACTTGGACCGGCCAAAGCCCACGTCTGTTCGTAACCGCCCCTGTCAGTGAATATCCGGTCGCCGCCGATATAACTCATTCCGCAATCCCCGAAGCCGGCCACCGCCACAAATGACTTCGGTGCCATCCTCTGGGCCGCCAACTGGTATTCGACAAACGGCTCGCCTGGCAGGTGCACGATCTGCACCGGGCCGATCGCGAGTCGATACAACAACACGTGATCTCCATCGGCGACCCGCTGGTTCCATGCGAGGGTGATCGCCGCCCTGAGCCGCTGTGAGTCGCTGGCCCCGGCATCAGCCAGCACACGGCGGCAGTGCTTGCTAGAAAACGTCGGCTCACGCCGACTGCCGAATCTCACCGGCAGGCTTTTCCAGCCGAAGCCATCAACCCGGAACCGCTTGACCTCCGACACCGACTGACGCATTCCCCGATCCAGCCGTTCGACCAGCCGATCCCGCGCCGCACGGGTGCCGTCGTTGTACTTGCCGAAAGCTACGTCACCCCCACAACCACTGAAGTAGATCTGAAATACGCCGGTCTCTTTCTGCAGTCGCTCGCGGACAATCCCCGGTACGTCGTAGGTCAACCGCCGATCTCCGTAGAAGCTCTGGGGATGAGTCGCGTAGTAGTGCAACTGCACGATTGGCTGCGGCCCGTTGAACAGTGTGACCGTCTTCAACCAGGGGTCGATCCGGCCCTCGGGCAACGCCCGCAGTGCCGCGTCCTTGGTACGGCTCATCCTGGACGTGATCGATCCGTCTTTCTGCCGCAGACGCCGACTGGAAGCCATCTTTTCGACCTTGGCCTGGCTGGT
>MDTE01053641.1_pt1 | contig 14295 bp, 12 predicted proteins | sample 811231 | NCBI WGS metagenome assembly MDTE01 (sample SAMN05326651, study PRJNA326480) | marine metagenome | isolation source: seawater | place: Indian Ocean: Red Sea | collected 2010 | reverse complement strand
TTGTCTTGTCATCATAACTAACATGTTGTTGGCTTGTGGTTCCGTTACCGCACTAAAGGTTGCTGTAGGTACACCATATTGCCCTGTGGCAGATGTGGCCTCAGTCAGTCCAAACATCTCATCAACCATGTCGTAAGCACCTTGCAACCTTGACCTTGTTTCCTCGGCAGCAGATTTAAACATCTTAGAACCAGCTTTCAAGTCAGGATTGCTTATCATCTGATTTGCCATTGACCTAGCCAGTAACGTATTCAGCTCATCTTCTCTCAGTCGCTCTTCATCTCCCCTTGGCTTAGATAACGCAGCTGTTATTAGGCCTTCCTCACCTGCCAATCCTGGGAAGGCACTTATTGCTTGGGCTATCCTTTCTTTCCGTGAAAGTGCTTCTGTTGAAATCACCTCCCCAAAAGTAGGGCTTAACGGGTCAGTATCCCTAATCTCTTTTGTTCCAGTTGTCAATAAACTAGACAATCGTTGTCTAGACCGTGGGTTTATGACGCTACCATATAATTTCAGGTTTTTTTCTATATCTTCAGTTATTTGAAACTTGTCTCCAACTTCACCCATTAAAGATGTTCTAATCATCTGTATTGGCGTAGCCATACTTTTAGAAAAAATGTCACCCATTATAGATGCCATCTGAGATTGAACTACTTGCTTCAAGAATTTTTCAGGGTCAAGAGTCAGCCCCTTACTCATTTCTTGACCCATAGCATTACCAACAGTTCTGGCTTGTTCAATCAAAGCTTTTTTCTCTTCCTCTATGGCTTTAGAAGTCATCTTAACTATTTCTATAGCCCTTTCTCTAGCCGCAACAAAAAGCTCAATACCTTTAGACACAACCATAATAGCTGCCCCAATACCCATAGCCATACCTGGCCCAATATCTTTTCCAAAAAACGTAGCTATCTCAGTAACTGAACTGGCATTAGATTTAACAGCCATCATATCTTTTACTAAAACTTGCCCCGCCTTGGTTGGAAGTAGTTGGTTGGCAGTCTGAACAAGATTAATGTACCTATCTATCTCATCTTTTTCCCTCTGTAACTTTCTATCCTCTTTTGCCTTTTCATACCTTTCTTCTATTATGCTCTTTTCATATTCTATTTCTTCCTGATTTATAAGGCCTTTTTCTAAATTTTCAACATTTGAAGACTGAATTGCTTTTTTCTCTTCATCTGCTAACTTCCTGTAATTAGCCTCTTGCATTTTAAACTCTTCATCAGTCACCCTTTTTTTGTGGCTTAATCTCAGAATCTCAAGACGTCCTAATGCCTTTTGTTCATTAGAAGTACGAAAATCGGTCATTGATTTAGAAGATTCAGAAAATGCAGATTTAATAGAGGTACCAAGCTGTTGTGCTTGGGCTTTAACCTCTTGAGGCGTTCCACCAAACAAAACAGACAAGGGTGTACTGACATCACCCAACAACCCATCAGAAATCCCCATTTGCGCCAGCTTTTTTCGTAACCTTTCCCTAAGCTTAGGCAACTCTTGCGCCTCAGAACTTCCTAAGTCTAAAATTATATTTTCAACTTCTTTTATTGAATTTTTAAAATTCCTTCTTAAAGAATTCTTGGCCGAATTAAGTTGTTTTATTAAACCCTTGCTACGGTCACGTGCAGCATTATAACCAGGACGGTCAAAATCTTTTACACCCTGAAAATCACTTCTATTAACATGTGTAACGGCAACACCTAAAAGCTCGGACATTCTTTGGACAAGATTGCCAGGAGATTGTTTTGCTTCAGCAATCAAATCCCCTGTCTCACGTGAAGACTCTCTGTAATAGTCCCTAGCCTCTTCAAATGTTTTTTTATCTAAATTTTTAAGATAAAGTCGGGCATCTGATAAAGCTTGCTCATAGACATCATCTGCATTATTTAATGAATCTTCCAGCAATTGAGCAGAAAACTGGTCGAGTTCTTCTCGGCTAAACTGGCCTCCCAAAAGCCTTACAAGCTCTGCATACCTCTTGAATTTTAATTTGGTAACCGCATCAGTTTGAGATAAGGTCTCTAAGTATCCAATATTGGCATATTCATTACGGAGAGCAGAACTATAAACCTCTTGCGCTTGGCTAGGTTCCATCCCTCCAACTTTACGAGCCAAAACCTGCCCAAGAATGTCTAATGCTTCACGAGTTCTTTGTTTTGCGAGAGAATCGGCTTCTCTAATTCCACGCTCAATTTCTTCCTTAGTTCTTATGTCTATCTGGGTGTTAATTAAATCTATTTCTGATTTGAGCCTGTTAATTTCTTCTGTTACAATCTTGTCAACAGCTTCGGTAAGTGCATCATCACCAGTATCTTTACCAATTACCGCCTCTAAAATAGATACCCTCTGGTCAAGCGCAGCCTTTTTCCTTAAATTACTGTCTGTTAAGCTTGTTATATCTTTTCCAGCAATAAATTTTGACGAAGGACTCATCCTCTCTTTTGCTATTTTTTTTGCCTCTTTCTCCAATTCTTGGTCTACAACATCTTGAGCTTGCCTCATCAATGACGAAAGAATCTGAAATGATTTCTTGCCAATACTAGACAAACTATCAGCACCCAACATCTTGAAATAAACACCATCAATTGGAGCGTCTGTCATCATATCTTGAATGATTTTATCAACTTTATCATCAGTAAGATTAGCACTGCTACCAATTAGATTTGCAATTGCTTTTTTAATAGTCCCTTGCAACACCAAGGCTTGATTGTGGCTCAATGAGGATTTTAAATTCTGCTCATACTGTTTAACGAGTTCCGAAGATGCATCTTCAAGTTCAGATGTACTCATGGCATGAACACCGTCTTTCCTCAACATACGATTAACACTTTCCTGTGCAAAAACTTTCGCCAACTCATTTGCAAATGGAACATCGTAACCCTGATTGACAGCGATGATGTTTTTTATCTCATTCTGAATCCCTTCAATTGTTTTTTTCCTAGCATCACCCTTTAAGCCACCACCATGCTTAATAAACATCTCTTTGATTTTTTCATTTCTTTCTGCCTGATTATTGATTGGAAGGCCGTCTCCATCAGTAAAAAGATGTGGGCTTAAAATAGACAGATTTATTTGTAAGTATTTTTCAATTTCCTGTCTTAATCGCTTCTTATCCTGCTCATTCCTACTTTTTAATTTCTCTTGCTCTTTTAGAGCTTCCGCTTGAAGCTCTTGAGAGCTTTTGGATATTATACTTTCATTCCCATCTGGTAATGGTGTTCTTTGGTAATAGCGACCTGAGATAGGGTCATACTTAAAAGAGCCAATTTTTTTTAACTCATCTATTGTCGGTACTCGGTAATCTTCCGCTTCTTTTAATTCAGCTATCTTACTCGTATAAAACTTGTTTGCCTCAGAGGGACTGCTAGGCGCATCTGGAAACATTTTAGACAAGTTTACTTTAAGGCCTTCAGACTTTAATTTTCTCAATGCTGCTGTGAAAGCTGTAGTTGCAATTGAAGAATCATCTAAATATTTATTTATTTCTGGAAAATACTTACCTAGCTGTGTGGCAAAACCTCTTAACCCTTCAGCGGTATCTGCATATTCCCTGTCGCCAGGAAGCATATCAGACAGTCTAGATGAGGCTTCTATAGCTTTATCAATAACAGATTTTGAATCCCCATCAGATTCAAACAGAGACATCCTGTCCTGCAAATTTTTAACAGCCTGATTCTGCCTAGATGAAAATTCCTCCAAAGCATCTGATGCATCTTTAAACTTGTCCGTAAAATTTTCAATTTGGTCAGTTAAAAATCTTAAAAAAGCCGTTCCAGCACCAGTGGAATTCAGCCATGTACCAAAAGCTAACCGAAGGTTTCTTATAGATTTTTCAAACTCTATGAATGGTTTTTGGTTAGACTCTACAGCACCACCTAAAGAGGCAACCCTTCTGTTGACAGCAGCAAGAGTACCTTCTAAGAAAGCCGCCTGCTTTTGTTGTGCTGACATTGATGTGGTTGCAATATTATGCTTTTCTGCATATTCTTCATATAAATCATTTGCCCTAACAACAACACCCAGCTCATCAAGCAACCTTCTTTCTTGTTTAACAATAGCATTTGTCAATCTATTAAAAGCATCACTTGCATCTCTTCCAGTAACAGAAGCAAGAGTCCTAGCAGCTTCAGTTATTTCTGCAATCCTATTTGGGTCTAAACCAGCAAGAACACCCCTAGTTGCTGATTGCATCAATTCTATTTCATCTATAGTCCCACCAGCCGCAACTCTTATCTCATTAAATAATGTCGAAGTATTAACAAGTTGACCATTAGCATTAGCAGTACTACTGACCAGCTTGTCAAAAGCTTCTCTTTGGTCAGCATACTGAGCAGATTGTTTAGCAAGCTCTTTGATTCCATTAGCAGCATTAATTGCACTCCGACCTAACCCCAGAAAAGTCCTCGCAATACCAAGCCTAAAAGCCACACCGCCAAGAGTCCTATTCCATCCACTGAAAAAAGATGTGGCCTCTTTAGAAGCCAGCTGCATACTAGTATTGAAATCACCAGTTCTGCCAAAAACTTTTTTAAATCGGTTGGAAAACTTTTTTAAACCACTAGAACCAACTTCACCATAAATCCTATTTAATGCGTCAGCAAGCTGATTGGTTTCCTTGGTTGAAAAACTTACACCAAGACGATTAGAAAGTTGTGATATGTTGCCACGTCGACTTTGACGACGGCTGTCCAAACTGTCATAAGATTCTTCTAAAGCCTTGTTCAGCTTCTTAACATCTGGCAACTCTTCAACTAAATCTCTAACATCATTAACAAGATTACCAATAGGGTTTTTAGTGTTTAGTGTCCCTGTTGAGGTTAGGCCTAACAGCTTTTTGAACTCTTTGGTTATATCCCCTACGCCACCAGCTTTTCCATCAGCATCTTTTACTTTTACAGCCTCTTTCAAAGCCGCACTGTAATTCTGCTTTATAACAGTCAAAACAGCACGTTGTATTGAAGAACCTCTATCTTTTATTTTCTTCTCTACCCTGTCAAGATTGTTATTTAAAACAACTTCTATTTGCTTAGCATAACCATCAGACCCTTTTTTAATCCCTCTTAAACTTTCAGCATCAACTTTAAAAAGTTCTTTGGTTAAATCTAAATCAATACCTTCACCAAGCCCTTTAAAGCCTTTTTTTATAGCCTTATCAAGATTCTTGCGAGCTTCTTGCAAACTCTTTTGAGTATGCTTTTCATCTACATCAATCCCTAATACTAAATTTAAATTACTTGCTGCCATCTTACTTACCTATATTGGTTAGGGTTACTCAATACTGAATCGGAAAAATCTTGATTTAAATCATTCGCCCCGCCAGACGATTGTCTTGCTGATTCTTCACTGGCTTTTTTTTGCTGCTCAAGAACTGCATCTACTATTACCATTAAGGGAACAAACGGTGAGTCTAACACTGTTTCGACATCCCACTTTCCCCATTCTACAACATTAGCTACAAGCTTAACAAGCGAGTTCTGACCGTCCTCTGGGTCTGAAGGTTTTAAAACTTCCTTGACCTGAGGACTTTTTGGAAAAAATTTGTAGCACTACACTTTGCATTATATGCATCCAGTATCTGTTCGCCAGTCCCATCATCCATCAAGTCAATATTATCCATTATCCAATCTTTATCAAACTCAGGATTGTCAGGGTCTTTATTTATTATAAGAAACAATACATTAAAAGTAGTTTCATAATATTCTTCCTGAAACTTATCTAACTTTTCCCAAAAGCTCTCTTCTTCAGCAACATCTAAAGTTTCTCTTTCATACTGTATTTTTAACAGCTTCATAATAGATTTATCTATTTTAACCATCTCCCTAGCTGTCTTACTGTAAATCTTAACAGTACGTTCTCCTATTTCAAACTCTTCTGGAATATTCGCAACAGCCTCATTAACGCTTTGCTGCCGCTCAATATCCTCTATCCCATCTGATACAGCCTCAACAATAGCTTCACTTTTAGCCTTTTGCAAAGATTCATTAGCCTGGGCTTGAGCCACAGTTTCAGTATTTGGCAACCTTAACTCTTTCATATCACCTCATTTTTATTGGTTCTTCACTTAATACTTCTTCTTTTAAACACTTAGTATGAACATATGGAGTCTTCATCCATCTATCCGCAAAGAAAATATTCTTCTCACCGTTGAATTCAAATTGACCATTGGGCTTTTCTCTGACTAGAGGGTGAGCAACAGCTGTTTCATTTGTAAAAATACAATGCATCCCTTTATCCCTTCTAATCTTGCAAAAATAATCATCTAGATAATGTTTGTAATCTAAATACTCATCTGAAAACCCACCCACATCCTTAAAAGCCAAAAGGTTCAATCCATAAAAATCATCGTCAAATGATATAACCCTTTCGTACTGACCAAGAGAACTCTCTAAAGGGAAATTGGATTTAAAACCTCTATACACGGTTCTAATAGAACCTTTTGCCGCCATCCTCATTCCAGATGAAATAAAATTATCTGTAGGTGAAATTATTTCATTCATCCCACTTCCATTAAAAAGCGAATTGCAAGATATACCAGATATGTTTTCAGATGTACACAAATAAAAGGCTAACACACTAATTGCATCAACGAATTTAACAGAAGCATTATTAGGCATAAGACCAACATCACAATGAGATATCAAAACATTTTCCGAATCCAATCCCATCAAGAAATTATTCAGCAAACTCACATGCCCAGACTGTTCAAATTCATAAGCCTTAATAGGCAAATAATTAGAATACTCTGAACAAACTTTTAAAAAATCATCAGATGATTCCCCATCATTAAGTATATATATATTATTAGGCTTGAATTTAAAATTATAAGACAAAACATCATGAAGAAATTCAGAAAGATAAATCTCATCTTTATAATGCGGAACCACTAAATCAAAATCAATCTTCATACTTGCTTTTTATTTCAACCAAAACCTGACTAAAATCTACATCATCATTGTTTTCTAGGTTCTGAACTTTGTCCAATAAAATATCCATCATCAGCGATTTGGAAATACCCAACGAGTTACTTTTTCTGTGCAACCATGAATAGTTAGAAGGACTTACAGAAACATAAAGCTTTCTAACATCCATACCTCTCCTATTCCTCTTCATATTATTATATTATAATATCCTTTGTAAGCAATAAAAAAAGGCGAAGTTAATCGCCCTTTTAAAATTAAGAATCACCGTAAAAGTTAGACCTTGAAAAGGTCGAAGTACTTATGTACTTGCCAACAATATCACTGCTGTTACCTAAAACATGCGCAGTTACAGGGTATGTTACTGCACCAGTTCTATCATAATCAACAGAACCGCCATAAACGAGTTTGCATTTGAAAAAATGCCACTCATCAGCATGTGAACTGCTTCCACCGCCTTCAACCCTAAACATCAAAGACCTGTAATCAGACTGATTGTCAGAACCTAACTGCAAGTACCTAGCTCCATCAACCCAACCTGAAACCATAGAAGCTTCAATTGTGTCTTCACCTCCATAAGAGGTAGCAGCTGTAGATGAAAGTAAAGTCTCAAATTCAGCAATGCTGACACGAGCCTCATTTCCAGTACCAGCATTCGTAACTCTTAACGGATAACCATTCAAAACAGAATAAGTCGCATCAAGACAGTTTCTTATGGTTATATAGTCACCAACCTGAATCCTAGAACTGATATCACCTGACTGGGAAGGTGCATAGTTAGTATTAGCACTATATTCCCATGCAGGCGTTCCAGAATCTGATTCTATCAAGTCTATTACAAGCTCATCATCACTTGCGGTGCTTAAATCATCTATCGGCCAAAGCCTTCGAGCCCTACCCAAATTAGAATTATAAGTACCATCAGCAACTAACAAGTCTTGAGGGGTCGTTAATTCTATGGTTGCAGTGTCTGTACTTGAATCATAACTGTTAACTCTCAAGATGTGGCCGTTCAGCTTTGAAATCTCTGAATCAGTAGCCGCCGATATAATCAATGCATGATTTGCACCCATACCGTCAAAATCATCTGCATCAGTTATATCAACAGTCATCGTAGTTCCACTAATAGTAATTGCAGCAATGGCAATTTCTTGAGCCATTCTATTAGTGTAAATGCCACCCATATCAGAAGCATCACTATAATCATGGATTGAAGTGTTATAACCACAAGCAAGTGCTAAATTATATATATCAGTCTCTTGCAAACTAAATGAAACCTGAAAATCATATGCCGTTTCAAGGACAGCATATGGATTTTGCCCGTCACTCCTATTTAATTTAACCACATCTTGATTAGGACTGATACTTACAGTGCCATCACAAGCCCCAACAGAATACATACTGGTTGGAATAGTGTCATAAGGAGTTGCACCTGTGTCTGCAGCTCCAACAAACACAGCTATCCTACCTGCACGAGACTGCTCTGCATTAATCAAAGTTCCTGAAAAAGCCATATTAACCTCCTAAATCCTACGAATCTCCATAAAATGCAGTCCTTCCAGTATCGAAGGTGCTAGGAGTAATGAACTTTCCAACAACATCAGAACTGTTACCCAAACAATGAGCTGTAACGGGGTATGAAACCGCACCAGTCCTGTCATAATCAATAGAACCTGTAGCCTGTATTTTAACCTTGAAAAAGTGCCACTCAGCAACAAACCTTGTGCCACTAACCTTTCCACCTTCAACCCTGATTAGCATACTCCTGTATGGAGACTGATTGTCAGAACCTAAAGTTAATACCTTAGCAGCAGTTCCACTACCATCTAAATCAATAGGAGTGGCAACACCAGTTGTGGAATTACCACTTCCAGCAGTCGTTGCAGCATCATCGACTATTGCACCTGAAGTATGGGTGTTATAACTAAGAGCTAGGCCTAAATTATAAATATCAGTTTCTTGCAAAGAAAAACTAACTTGGAAATCATATGCAGTCTCTAATACTGCGTATGGATTTTGTCCATCAGAACGCTGAAGTTTAACCACGTCCTGATTAGGGCTAATAGAAACAGTGCCATCCAACGCACCAACAGAATATATACTTGCATCTATAGAAGTATATGGAGAGGTAGCAGTACCAATCCAAACCCCTGCCCTACCAGCAACTGACTGGTCAGCACCTATCAAAACACCTGAAAATGCCATAATTCTTACCTCGCTTTATAATTAATTACCTGAAAGGTTTTTTGCATCATAAAGATAGGTAACTACCAATGAAAGCACCGCTGCCCTATCTTTGTACTCTTCTTCGGAATTGCGAAACACTTCGTCAATTTCATTAGAATCAGTAACTGTTATATTACTAACATATGAATCGAGTATTGTAAAGGATGTATTAGCATTAGACTCATTTCTCAGAACAGTATCCTTAGCTAAACAAGCCTCTACATCATCAGTAACATTATAAAAATCAGTCGATGTTACATTCGACATTGAAGCATATATTGTATACTCTGCTGTTGCTTGCTGTAACCCTGGCTGTTGAGTAGGATTATTAGCCTGACCAGAATAAACTACACAGATATATGCAGAACGCATATTAGGTGGGACTTTGGTTGGTGTAACCACAATCCCCTTAACAACCTTCTGGATATTAGTATAATACCCGTTAGAAGTATTTATAGTCGATAGAGATGTTACAATCTCATTTAGAATCTCCTGCTTTGGTGAAGCCAACTAATTACCCCCTCCCTGCATTTTTAGAAGCCCTACTCCATCTACTAGCAGCCGCATTAACACTTACTTTTGAGGTGGTCATCCCAGAGTCTATATTAACTTTATCTTCTAATTGATTCTTTATTTGAGTCATTGGGTCAAAACTCTGTGAAACCTCTTCAATAGATTTACCCATTAATCCATCAGAACGACCAATCTTGACCTGTCTAACTTTAGCAAATAAAGGTTGCATTTTTGCAAAACCTTGCCTCTTGGTAAATGTCCTAATCTTACCATCAGGATGTAATGACCTAGTGTCCGATTCGGTCATAACAGGACTAGGTAAATCTAACTGTGCAAAAGCAGTAGACATCTGGGTGAAAGCCATCCTAGAATCATCCCTATGTTTTTTATATGCATCTGCAACAGCATCAATACCACCTGAAACATTAATTTCTGACAACGCTTGCAACCTAAATCTTTTAAACTCACCTGACTTCCTGACAGAACGAGCAATCAGCCCACCAGAAACCTTACCAGTACGAGAGGCGGCACCAGCATCCTTAACACTACGAATCACATTTGTTAATGCTGTCGCCTCACCAACACCTCTAACAGCGTTCATAGAAATCCCTGTTGCCGTATATATAGACTCAGCAGTCGCAGAAGACCCTCCACCAAACGTGCCTCTACCAACATTATTCCTAACAACAGTCTCATAAGTAGGCGGGGTAACAGATGAACCTATCTCTTGCTGTCTTTGTTGAAGGTCTAAGTCTTTCATATTCCTCCATTTTTTAACAGAATCTCTTCCACCGCCAGTTTTGACATAAGCATCAAAAGGAAGCTCACCATCACTCGTAGCCAAACCAGATGTCAAGAAATCAGGGTCACCACCTTTTTTGCTTACACGATGTGCATGAGGCCTAGCAGTTGACCTTTCATATGCAACAAACCTTTTTAAAGCCCTGATTGGGCCAGGAACCACATTCTCTGCAAACCGCATTGCATTTTCCGCAAGCATCCTTGGTGATGTGGCTCTTCTTGCAACACTAGGAACAGGAGTTTGCCTGTGCATACCAGAACGAAAACCAATCATAGGTTCTGTAGTGATATGCTGAGATGTAAGCATGGCATGTGCAGAACCCGAATACTCAGCCGCCTGCCTGCTTCTCATATTGGACAATGTTCTATTATGGGTAAAATATCCAGCAGCTTTTTCTATTATACCTTCGAAATCATGCCTTTTATTCACTTGCGCCATCAAATCGCCCTGAGGTATACCGCTGTGCTTACCACCAGCCTCAGAAGGCCGAAACCCTTTGCTAGACGCAGCCGCAAGACTTGCATTCACCCTTTCATTCTGAGTCATCCTCCCGCCACCACTATAGGCTTCTGGATGAGCTACACCACCAGGAAAAGACAGGTCTCTTGCAAAAGCACTTAAACCATGTATATTAGCACCATAGTCTGCATTAGCTTTATGGAACATCGCAGGGTCAACAACAAATATAGCCATAACATTGCCCTTACCAGGCCTAGACTTACCATTGCTACCACCAAGATTTATCCAACGCCCCATAGCCTTCGTAACTCCAGCTTCCCCTTTTTTCCTCAAATATGGGTTATCAGACAAAGGCCTTATTCTTGCTCTGTAATGTCCTTTTTCTTCATTATAGAATTCTCCAGTAACATCTTGCCCACCTACCGCTTCTTTCCAAAACCCTTTGCCACCACCCCACTTGCCATCACCCTTAATTATGTTTCTGGCTAATGTATTATATTGGAATTTTCTAGGCAAATTAGCCATCAGGGCAGCAACATCTGAATTGCTCCCTTGACTTTCAAGTCCTGAAGCCAGCTGTGCACCACGACCATAGAGAGGTATAACCATGCCACCCCTAGGTGCAACAATAAACTTTCTTCCTTTTCCTGTAACTCCAAATTCTCTTTGGTGAGCTATTTCATTATGAAGACCATTCTTGCTATTAAAACCAATAAAAAGCTCTAGGTTCCTTCTTCTAGAAATGTCGGCTCGGCTGGAACCACCAACCCTAGCATCTTTCACACCCCTACTAGTCAACCAAGAAATACCTTCAGTCCCACCCCGTACATATGGGCCCCTTGCGTCATCCCTGCCCTGTTGGGTTATAGCCTTTCCATCTATAGCAACATATGCCCTAGCTACATCTCTTATCTGAGTGTCTTGGCCGTAAAAGTCTTCAACAGATTCCGTATAATTAACATTAACCTTCGAACCAAAGTCAACCAAGACATTGGATGCTGCTTGCCTGACAGCAGAAGTCCACCCCTGAGATATCTCTTGTAAGTCTAAGTGGAATAATGAGCGATGGCCTACAGGTTTCCCCTTAGCATCAGTCATCCCTCCAAACTTTAACTTAAAATTAGCCATCAGACCCTAATTCTCCTGAAAGGTAAAAACATATCAATTGCATGTGCTGGCAATCCAGAATAGTTGAAGGTAAAACTACCTTCTTGTGACGACTCTGAAACTTTACCTATCCTTCTTTCCCTAACCTCTTCATACTTGAAACGAACCATAACATTCATTGATTCAATCAACTGTTCTGGGATTCCAAGTACGGGGTAATCAGAAACATAATAATTCTGACCTGTACCATTGGAGTTAACATTAAATCCAATCAATTTACCAAACTGCTTTTGCCTATTGTCAGTACTAGTCCAAATAATAGAAAAGTTACTAGGAGCAGATATAACCATTCTGTGCAAATCTGTATTGTAGGTAACTGTAAAAGTTTGATTGATACCTGCAGCCGCATTAATAGCAGTCTGCATAGCAGTAGCTAAAGTGATTCCATTATATTTACCAGCTGGAATGTCAACTACAACCTCAGTCCCATCGTTTATCACAATCCTATCAGTAAAATACTCCATCACTTGGAACATTGAAAAACCAGAATTGTAAACAACTTTAAGGTTGGATTTCCCACGATTAAAAGAACCCGTCATATGCCTAATAATCCCACCGTTACCCAGCCTGTCACTTTCAGAATCATTATAAATTTCATACTTCCCACTCGAAACTAAGGAGGAAGCCCCATATGTTTTGCTTTCATAACTAGATGTGTCATCATGTATAGAAGAAACATCTATTATGGGGAAATTGTCAGTAGTAATATACTGACTCCCATCACCATCGTGGTACTCAGTGGTAGGCCTGTATTTCAAAGAATCCCTACCCAAAAAAGTCAAAACAAAATGAGATAAACCATTTATTAAATGGGTAAATATATCACTGTCTGTAGTAGGAAAAGTAGCTGAAGGTGCTAAATAGTCCTCCAGACGATTCAAATCAGTTAAAGCTTCAGGGGTTAAGGTGACCGCCATGTTCATCTACCTCGCCAGATGGAGCTTCAGTTGAAGCTGAAGTCTTATCTTTAAGCTCAAGAGTATAATTCTCTATATTCAAAACATACTCATCATCAGGGTCTAACTGCCCATTCCTAGCAGTTATTACTGTATTCACATAAGATTTCAATGATTGATTAGTTTTTTGTATAGTGTAATTTAAGCCCTGTATCTCAGAATTATACTGACTAATCATTTCTAAGTAAACATTAACTTTTTCAATTTCTTTCTGTTCTAAATTTATGGACATCCCCTATCCTTTTTGTACTAAACCTCTAAAACATATTTTTTACTAGTACCTTTTTCATCAGGACTAGAAACAAAAACTACTGGTATCTTGAAAGATATTCCACTTTCAATCACAGTAACATCATGGGTTCCATTGTAAGAAGACTCTCCACAACCTTCAATTACAACCTGGTCGCCATCATCAAATTTTGTATCTGAATAAACGATTGTAACACTTTCATCACTTTCATCAGATTCAAATTTTTGAATTAAATCAGTGTCAGGCAAAGAAACACTAGACCCAAATAATGGTTCAACAGCTTCTAAGGCTGAAACTCTAGTATTGATACCTGACTTCAAATCCTGTAATGCAAACTCTACAGCTTCATTAGTCCCACTAGCCCTTTCATAACTAATAACAGTGTCCACATAAAATGATTGACCGTTATTACAGGTTACAGTAAAACCAACACAATTACCTACTGGCTTTTCTGATGGATAAGATTCAAGACGGGTTATTTTAATTGTTGCCATCATCAGACGCACCTCCAGTCCTGCTCACCAAATCATCAAATGAAAATTCTGAAACCGCTTGGCTTGCCAAATCTTTCATGTCAACAGACATGTCTCCACCACCAGACTCATAATCTTCAATATACTCACAAAACAAGGTATGCTGAATTAATACTTGCGGGTCAGATACAGCATCAGAATCCACAAAGCCTTTAATCATATCATACCTTTCTTGCACAGAATAACCTGTATCAGAATCAAGGCTTGGAACAAAACAAAAAATCTGATTTACAAGTCGAAATATATATTCATCCGTACCTTTTTCTGGCTTAGACACTTTAACGTAACTCCATTATCTTTTCTTCGATTTTATCCTTTAGTTCCTGACCATTAGTTACAGAATCATCATCCATATAGAAATCAACCATGTCTTCCAAATCATAACCTGAATCTAAACGAACACCATCAGAATCAACAAATCCTAAAGAGATATCCTTTATTTCTGAAAGCTCTTTTTCTTCAAACCCTGAGACTA
>MDTE01056891.1_pt1 | contig 14296 bp, 7 predicted proteins | sample 811231 | NCBI WGS metagenome assembly MDTE01 (sample SAMN05326651, study PRJNA326480) | marine metagenome | isolation source: seawater | place: Indian Ocean: Red Sea | collected 2010 | reverse complement strand
TCAAAGATTAGATGGACCAGTGCGTGGTAATGGAAAAATTATACAGGAATTAGAAGGAATTTTTAGAGGAGCAGGATGGAATGTTATTAAAGTAATTTGGGGTTCTTATTGGGACCCCTTATTAGCAAATGATAAAACAGGTCATTTAGTTAAAACAATGAATGAAACACTTGATGGTGAATATCAAGCAATGAAAGCAAGAGATGGCGCTTATGTAAGAGAAAAATTTTTTGGAAAATATCCAGAGACCAAAGAATTAGTTTCAAGTCTTTCAGATAAAGATATTTGGAGGTTAAATAGAGGAGGCCACGATCCTCACAAGGTTTTTGCAGCTTATGAAAAGGCATCAAAAAATGTAGGAAGTCCAACAGTTGTAATTGCTAAAACTATAAAAGGTTATGGGATGGGCAAAAGTGGAGAGAGTGTAAATACATCACATCAGACTAAGAAATTGGATATAGATGATCTAATGTATTACAGAGATAGATTTGATGTTCCTTTAACGGATAAACAGGTAAAAAATATTGAATATTATAAACCTGATCAAAATTCTTCAGAAATAAAATATATAAAAGAAAGAAGACTGCAGCTAGGTGGTTATATTCCAGAAAGAACTACTTATGCAAAACCTATCAAGGCACCTCCTAAAGATATTTTTGATAATATGAAAGAGTCAACTGGTAAAAAAGAAATGTCTACTACGATGGCATTAGTAAGAATGCTTACAAATCTATTGAGAGATAAGAATGTTACTCAAAGGTTAGTACCTATTATTCCTGATGAAGCCAGAACATTTGGTATGGAGGGTTTTTTTCAAAAAATTGGTATATATGCACACGAAGGTCAAAAATATGAGCCTGAAGATTCTGCTCAATTAAGTTCGTATAGAGAAGAAAAAAGTGGACAAGTTTTACAAGAAGGAATTAATGAAGCCGGTGCAATGTCATCTTGGATTGCAGCAGGAACTTCTTACACTAACCATGATATTGAGATGATACCCATTTATCTTTTTTACTCGATGTTTGGTTTTCAAAGAATAGGCGATTTTGCTTGGGCAGGCGCAGATAGTCAATCTAGAGGATTTTTGATCGGTGCAACAGCAGGAAGAACAACTTTAGCAGGAGAAGGTTTACAACATCAAGATGGCCATAGTCATTTGATTGCATCAACAATACCTAATTGTATATCTTATGATCCAACATTTCATTATGAACTTGCTGTTATTTTTAGAGATGGACTTAAAAGAATGCATGAGAAAAAAGAAAATATTTTTTATTATATAACAACTATGAATGAAAATTATACTCACCCAGCTATGCCAAAAGATAAATCTTGTGAAGAAGGAATTTTAAAAGGAATGTATAAAATAAAAGAGTTTAACAAATATAAAAAAACTAAAATTCAGTTTCTTGGGTCTGGTACAATTTTAAGAGAAATGATGGCTGGGGCTGAAATATTACAAAAAGAATATCAAATAGATAGCGAAGTTTGGAGTGTAACAAGTTTTAACGAATTAAGAAGAGATGGTTTAGAGGTAGAAAGATATAATCTTTTGAATCCAGATAAGGAGTTCAAAAAATCATATGTTGAAAAATGTTTAGGTAAAACTGAAGGTCCTATTTTAGCTGCATCAGATTATATGAGAATGAATTCAGATCAAATTAGACCTTATGTTAATAAAAGTTTCTATTCTTTGGGAACAGATGGATTCGGAAGAAGTGATACTAGAAAAAATTTAAGAAAATTTTTTGAAGTTGACAAGGAACATGTTGTTACTTATGGATTAAGTGTATTAGCTAAAGAACAACTTATTGCTTCGAAATACGCCAAAGAAGCAATTAAAAAATATAGAATTAATACAGACAAACCAATGCCTACAAAATTATAAAATGTTAAAAAAAGATATCAAAGTTCCTAATATTGGTGAGTTTAAGGATGTAGAGGTTATAGAGATTTTAATTAAAAAAGGTCAAGAAATAAAAAAAAATGATCCACTAATAACTATTGAAAGTGATAAATCTAGTGTTGAAATTCCCTCTATTGAAGAGGGAAAGATTATCTCTTTGAATGTAAAGGTTGGCGATAAAGTTTCAGAAGGTGATAAAATTTTAGAACTTCAAATAGACGAAAATTTAAGTGAAAAAAAAGAACTTGAATTAGTAAATAAAGAAAGTTCAAAAAAAGTTATTAGGAAAAAAATTTCAGATATTAAAAAAAAAATTAGTAATCAAAATTTAATAATTAAAGATTTTTCTATAACAAGCTCTGCATCACCAAAAGTAAGAAAATTTGCAAGGGAACTCGGTGTAGATATTGGCAAAGTTATAGGAAGTCAGAGAAAAGGAAGAGTAACAGAAGATGATGTAAAATTATTTGTATCATCAAAATTTAATGAAATTTTAAAAGATAGGGATAAAAATAACGAAAAGATCAAACAAGAATATTCCCACTCAGAATTTGGTGAAATTGAGGTAAAAGATATTCCTAGAGTTAAACGATTGTCATCAAAGTACTTGATTAATTCTTGGTCAAATATTCCTCATGTAACCAATCATGACGAAGCAGATATAACTGAGTTAGAAGAATTTAGAACTTCTCTGACAGACATGTATACAGGAGAAAAGAAAAAAATAACCCCACTAGCATTTATTGTGAAGGCATTAACCGCATCACTTAAAAAATTTCCAAATTTTAATTCATCTATAGATGAAATTGAAGAAGGAAAAATGACTGTAAAAAAATATTATCATGTTGGAATAGCTGTAGATACACCTAATGGTTTAATGGTTCCAAAACTAAGAAATGCTGATAATAAAAATATTTCTCTGATTAGTAAGGAATTAAAAAAATTAAGTCATGAATGTAGAAATCTTAAAATTGATAAAAAAGAATTATTTGGTGGTTCAATGACAATAACAAGCCTTGGTGGAATAGGAGGTTCTTTTTTTACTCCAATTATAAATTATCCTGAAGTTGCTATTTTAGGAGTTGGAAAATCTGAAAAAAGACAAGTTTATATGGATGGAAAATTTATTACTCGAACAATGTTACCCTTATCTTTATCTTATGATCATAGAATAATAGATGGCGCAGAGGCCGCTCGTTTTAACAATGATTTAAAAGAAAATTTAGGCAAAAACTTTGCTTATAAATTAGCTGTTTAAATTAAATTATGTCAAAAACTATTTCATTATTTAGTGCTTTATTGTGCACGTTTATTTGGGGAACTACATTTATTGCTCAAGACACTGGAATGGATGATATAGGGCCATTTACTTTCAATGCAGTTAGATTTTTTGTTGGATTTTTAGCAATAACACCTTTGGTGTTTTTATATGAGGTAAAAAAATTTAGATCAGAGTTTAAATTAGATTTTAAGACATTTGTAATTCTTTCATTTTTGATTGGATTATCGCTCTTTTTAGGTTCTGCTTTACAACAAGTAGCATTACTTTACACAGACGTTGCAAATGCAGCTTTTTTTACAATTTTTTATGTACCTATGGTTCCAATAATAATTTTTTTATTTAAAAAAAAATCAATACATTGGAGTGTATGGCCATCAGTAGTTTTATGTTTAATTGGAGGATATTTATTGACAAATTTTCATGATGCCACAGTAAGACTTGGAGATAGTCTTGTAGTACTAGGAGCTTTGTTTTGGAGTACTCATATTATTTTTACTGGGATAATTGTTACAAAGTTTAATCTACCATTAACACTTGGTGCTGTTCAAACATTTATAGTTTCATTATTTTCATTTTTAATTGGATTAATTTATGAAGAATTTATTTTTGAGAATATTTTAAAAGAAATAGACTCTATTTTATATGCAGGAATTTTATCTGGAGGTTTTGCATTTGTATTACAAATTTATGCACAGAAGAATATAACACCAGCACCTGCAGCTATAATTTTTTCATTAGAAGGTGTTTTTGCGACTATTGCAGCATGGTTTTTGTTAAATCAGATATTAGGTATAAATAATCTATTAGGATGTTTCTTTATATTAAGTGGTGTGTTGTTATCTCAATTATTACCTTTGATGAAAAAAAGTAATTAAAAATATATAATAAAAAATAAAACTAAAGAAAGTAAAATTCTATAAATTATAAATAAATTTAAAGAAAATTTGTTAATGAAATTTAAAAAAAATTTAACAGTTACATATGAAAAGAAAAAAGATAAAATAATAGCAAATATTAATAAATAGTTTATTTCAATAGATTGCTTAAATGCATCTTTAAGTCCTAGAAAACTTGCACCAGTTAAAGCTGGAATTGATAATAAAAAAGCAATTTTACTCGAGTCCACTCGATTAAATTTTAAAAATCTTGCTGCTGTCAAAGTGATACCTGCTCTACTAACACCAGGTATTAATGCTAAGATTTGAAAAAAACCAATAAATATAATTGTTTTAATGTTTAGATTAGTTGATATATTCTGATTAATTTTTCTTTGATCAGCAAAAAAAAGTATTATTCCAAAAAATAAAGTTGTCGATGCTATAACTTTTATATTTCTAAGAAGATGTATAAGTTCGGTGGAATGAAGAATATATCCAAAAATAATTAATGGTAGTGAACCTATTATAATTAGAATTAAAAGTTTTTGGTTATTTTTTAGATCAAATAAATCTTTTCTAAAATAAAATATTATTGCAAATAAAGAACCTAAATGCATACTTATATCTATTAACAATGAACTTGTCTTAAAATCATAGAAGTTTGAAACTAAAATTAAATGTGCTGAAGAACTTATTGGTAGAAACTCTGTTATTCCTTGAATTGCTGATTGAATAATAATTTCTATTATATTTTGGAGCATTGATGTGTCGTAACTTAAAATAAGACTATTTAAAACAATTCCATTTAAACATATTAGCTATGCAAAATTTAAAATTATGTTAAACAAAGCCATTTTTTAAAGAATTTTAGTCAATAATACTGACTTATTTTTAACTTTATTAAAGTAAATCAATATATAATTTACCTAAAATTTTTAAAAATATGACTAATAAAATGTTAAAATTTGTAAAAATAGGTCAACAAAATCCACCTAAAAGAGAAATTAAAAAAAGAAAATCAGATTTTAATGAAATATATGATAATTTTATTAAAGACAAAGCAAAAGAACAAGCAAGCAGATGTTCTCAATGTGGAGTTCCATTTTGCCAAATTCATTGCCCTTTAAGTAATAATATTCCTGATTGGTTAAAATTAACTGCTGAAGGAAGAATTAAAGAAGCCTATGAATTATCACAAAGTACTAATAATATGCCCGAAGTTTGTGGAAGAATTTGTCCACAAGACAGACTATGTGAAGGGAACTGTGTAATAGAACGAGCGGGACATGGAACAGTCACTATTGGCTCTGTAGAAAAATTCATCACTGATAAAGCCTGGGAACAAGAGTGGGTTAAACCATTAAATATTAAAATTGAAAAATCTCAAAGTGTGGGAATTATAGGAGCTGGTCCAGCCGGCCTAGCAGCAGCAGAGCAATTAAGAAAAAGTGGGTATAAAATAACTATTTATGATCGTTATGATCGTCCAGGTGGTCTTTTAATTTATGGAATACCTAATTTTAAATTAGAAAAATTTGTAGTTGAGAGAAGAACAAAACTTTTAAAATTGAGTGGTATAGAATTTATTCAAAATTTTGAAGTAGGAGTAGATTCAAATTTAGAACAATTAAGAAAAAAACATGATGCTCTATTGATAGCTACTGGAGTTTACAAAGCAAGAGAAATTGATTTACCTGGTAATGACTTGAATAATATTTTTCCAGCTATGGAATTTTTAACTGCTTCAAATAAAAAAGGATTAGGTGATGAAGTTGAATTATTTGATAAAGGAGTTTTAAATGCTGAAGATAAAGATGTAGTTGTAATAGGTGGGGGTGATACTGCAATGGATTGTGTCAGAACTTCTATAAGACAAAAAGCTAAATCAGTAAAATGCTTATATAGAAGAGATAAAAAAAATATGCCAGGCTCAGCAAGAGAAGTTGCAAATGCAGAAGAAGAAGGTGTAGAATTTATTTGGTTATCAAGTCCAAAAAAATTTAATGGTATAAATAAAATTGAAAGTTTGTTAGTAGATAAAATTCAATTAGGTGATCCTGATGAAAGTGGAAGAAAAAGACCAGTAATTAAAGAAGGATCAGAATTTGAAATTAAGGCTGACATGGTTATTAAGGCTTTAGGTTTTGACCCTGAAGATTTGCCAGTTTTATTTGATTCTCAAGAATTACAAATTTCAAAATGGGGAACAATTAAAATTGATTTTAATACCATGGAAACTAATTTAAAAGGTGTTTTTGCTGCTGGTGATATAGTTAGAGGAGCATCATTAGTTGTTTGGGCAATTAAAGATGGAAGAGATGCAGCAATTTCTATAAAAAAATATTTAGAATCAAAAGAAACTCAAAAGATAAAAGTAGCTTAATGAAAAAATATTATAAAAATTTAAAATTACTTGAAAAAAATCATGTCTACTTACCAGAAATGGAACATGATGCTTGTGGGGTAGGATTAATTGCATCTACAATGGGCAAAAAATCTAGACAAATAGTTGAATATGGGATTGAGGCTTTAAAAGCAGTTTGGCACAGAGGTGCAGTGGATGCTGATGGAAAAACAGGTGATGGTGCTGGAATTCATTTAGAGATCCCAAAAAATTTCTTTATTGAAAAAATAGAAGTAACTGGACACAAGTATGATAGTTGCGAGATTTGTGTAGGGATGATTTTTTTACCAAAAAACGATTATGCAGCTCAAGAAAGTTGTAAAACAATTGTTGAAAGCGAATTGACAAAAAATGATTTTAATATTTTTGGTTGGAGACAAGTTCCTGTAAATCCAAAAGTTTTAGGTGTTAAAGCTTTTCAAACAATGCCTGAGATTATTCAAGTGCTTTTTAAATCAAATAATCAAAATTTATTAAACAAAGAATTAGAGCGAAAAATTTATGAAACTAGAAGAAAAATAGAAAATAAAGCGTTTAATTTATCTCTTAACAACTTTTATATTTGCTCATTAAGTTCTAAGTCTATTATTTACAAAGGCATGTTTTTTGCTGAAGCAATAGGTGATTTTTATTTAGATCTTAAAGATGAAAGATTTATATCTAGATACGCAATTTTTCATCAAAGATTTTCTACAAATACAGCTCCAAGTTGGAATTTAGCTCAACCATTTAGAGCTATAGCTCATAATGGTGAAATAAATACTTATAGAGGAAATAAAAATTGGATGAAAGTTCATGAGGAAGAGATGAATAGTCCTTTGTTTGAAGATTTAAATAATCTTAAACCAGTAATTCAAAAGGGAGCCTCAGACTCAGCTGCTCTAGATAATGTGTTTGAATTATTAAACATATCAGGTAAACCAGCACCTCTAGCAAAATTAATGTTAGTTCCTGATGCTTGGTCAAAAAAAAGTAAAACTCTTCCAAAAAACCATCAACAGTTATTTAATTTTTTAAATAGCACAATGGAACCTTGGGATGGACCTGCAGCAATAGCTGCAACAGATAATGAATGGGTTATTGCAGCAAACGATAGAAATGGTTTAAGGCCACTGAGATATGCAATTACCAAAGATAAACTTCTATTTGCAGGTTCAGAAACAGGAATGATTGAATTAAATGAAAAAAAAATAATTACAAAAGGTAGATTAGGACCAGGTGAAATTATAGGAGTAAGAATTGAAAAAGGAAAAGTATTTACGAATGAAAAAATAAAAGATTATTTAGCAAAGGAATATAAACATTTTAATTCTCAGATTATTGATCTTGATGATAAACTAGTAATTTCTGGTGAAAAAAGTAATTTTTTAGGTGAAGATTTAAGAAGAAGACAACATACTTTTGGCATTAGTCTTGAGGATCTAGAATTAATATTACACCCTATGGCAGAAGACGCTAAAGAGGCGACGGGCTCTATGGGAGATGACACTCCTTTAGCTGTTTTGTCAGATAAATATAGGCCTTTGTATCATTTTTTTAGACAAAATTTTAGTCAGGTTACGAATCCTCCAATTGACTCCTTAAGGGAAAATAAAGTAATGAGTTTAAAGACAAGATTTGGAAATCTTGGGAATATTTTAGATTTTAATACCCTTATAAAAGAAAATATTTATGTACTAAATAGTCCAATATTATCAAATACACAGTTTGAAAAATTTATTAATTTTTTTGGACAAAATTCAATAATTATTGATTGTACTTTTTCAAAAGAAGAAACACTAACAACAGCAATTAACAATTTACAAAAAGAAGCTGAAATTGCAGTTAGAAAAGGAATTACACAATTAATATTAAGTGATAAAAATTTATCATCAGAAAAACTTCCAATTCCAATTTTACTATGTGTTGGAGCAGTTAATTCATTTTTAATTCAAAAAAAATTAAGAGGATATGTTTCAATAAATGTTCAATCTGGTGAAGCACTAGACACACATTCTTTTGCAACTTTAATTGGTGTAGGTGCAACAACGGTCAATCCTTATTTGGCTTTTGATAGTTTATTCCAAAGATTTGAAAAAAAATTATTTGGTCAATTTAGTTATGATGAATGTGTAAAAAGATACATTAAATCAGTCAACTCAGGTTTATTAAAAATAATGTCAAAGATGGGAATTTCAGTGTTAAGTTCTTATAGAGGTGGCTGTAATTTTGAAACTGTGGGTTTGAGTAGAACTATTGTAGATGATTTCTTTCCCGGGGTAATTTCTAAAATTTCAGGAATTGGTTTATTGGGTATTGAGAAAAAAATAAGAGCTATTCATAAAGAGGCATTTGAATGTTCAGATACCGTTTTACCTATAGGTGGAATTTATAGATATAGAAAAAATGGTGAGACACATCAATATCAAGGAAAATTAATTCATTTATTACAAAACGCTGTAGGATCAAATTCTTATAAGGCATATAAAAAATATGTTGAAGGAATTTATAATTTACCACCAATAAACTTAAGAGATTTAATTGATTTTAGAAAAAAAAAATTAGGCTCTTCAATAGATGTTAATAAAGTTGAGCCAATTAAAGAAATACTAAGACGATTTGGTAGTGGGAGCATGTCTCATGGAGCTTTATCAAAGGAAGCTCATGAAACTCTTGCAATAGGAATGAATAGAATTAATGGAGCTTCTTGCAGTGGAGAAGGAGGAGAAGATGAAATTAGATTTAAAAGTCAAGATAATGGAGATAGTGCAAATTCAAGAGTAAAACAAATTGCCTCTGCTAGATTTGGTGTAACTATAAATTATTTAAATAATTGCAACGAAATTGAGATCAAAATAGCTCAGGGAGCTAAACCTGGAGAAGGTGGGCAGTTACCAGGTTTTAAAGTTACTAAGGAAATTGCTAGATTAAGACATTCTACTCCAGGTGTCACTTTAATTTCACCTCCCCCACATCATGATATTTATTCAATAGAAGATTTAGCTCAATTAATTTATGATCTAAAACAAATAAACCCTAATGCAAGAATTGGAGTTAAACTTGTAGCATCTTCAGGGGTAGGAACAATTGCTGCAGGTGTAGCGAAAGCTAAAGCAGATATTATTTTAATTTCAGGACACAATGGAGGCACCGGAGCAACTCCTCAAACAAGCGTTAAATATGTTGGTATACCTTGGGAAATGGGTCTTACAGAAGCTAATCAGGTTTTAACTTTAAATAATCTAAGACATAAAGTTACTTTAAGAACTGATGGAGGAATAAAAACTGGTCGAGATGTTGTCATTGCAGCGATGATGGGAGCAGAGGAATATGGAGTTGCAACTACGGCATTAGTTGCAATGGGATGTATTATGGTTAGACAATGTCATTCTAATACTTGTCCTGTTGGAGTTTGCACTCAAGATAAAAAATTGAGAGAAAAATTTGAAGGAACTCCTGAAAAAGTTGTAAATCTGTTTACTTTTATTGCGATGGAAGTGAGAGAAATTTTAGCTGAATTAGGGTTTAAATCTTTAAATGAAATAATAGGAAGAACAGATCTTTTGATGCAAGTTAGCAAAGCATCATCAAATTTAGATGATCTTGATTTAAATCCTTTGTTCGTTCAAGCTGATAATGGAGAAAATAAAAGATATTGTGAAGTTCAAGAGATTAATGCAGTGCCAGATACTTTAGATCAAAAAATTTGGCCTGAAATAGAAGATGCTTTAGATAAATCTGAAAAAATTGAAAAAGAATATTTAATAAAAAATACAAATAGAGCTATTGGAACCAGAATTTCCTATAATCTGTATAAAAAATATGGATATGAAAAACTTATTGATGGGATCTTGACATTAAATTTCAAAGGTTCTGCAGGTCAGTCTTTTGGGGCATTTTCTACAAAAGGTTTAAAATTAATTTTAAAAGGTGATGCTAATGATTATGTTGGGAAAGGCCTGTCTGGTGCAACAATATCAATAAAACTACCAGATGAAAGTAATTTGGTATCTTGTGAAAATACAATTATTGGAAATACAGTTCTATATGGAGCTACATCAGGAAAACTTTTTGCAGCAGGACAAGCGGGTGAAAGATTTGCAGTTAGAAATTCTGGAGCAACTACTGTCATAGAGGGATGTGGTTCTAATGGTTGTGAATATATGACTGGTGGAAATGTAGTAATACTAGGAAACGTTGGAGATAATTTTGCAGCTGGTATGACAGGTGGAATGGCTTTTATTTATGAACAGTCAAAAGACTTTGAAAAAAAAGTAAATCAAGATTCAGTAATATGGCAAAAAATAGAAACAGATTATTGGATTAATTATTTAAAAAAATTAATTTATGAACATTATTTAGAAACTAATTCACAATTATCAAAAAGAATTTTAGATAATTTTGATAAAGAAATAGAAAACTTTATTCAAGTATGTCCTAAAGAAATGTTGGACAAGCTAGAAAAACCAATTACTTTAAATAAAATTGTTAAAGAAGTTAGTTAACAATATAACTTAATTCTTTAATCAATCTTTTTAGCCATTTTTTAGAAGAAAGACTATGGTCGCCGTTTTTAACAATAACTAATTTTTTTTTTGCTTTTTTAAAAATTTTTAAAACTTTTTTTGAATAACTTGGTGGAACAGATTTATCTCTTTCACCATGAATCATTGTAACTTTTATTTTTTTTAAGATAGTTTTATCCAAAATTTTATTTTTTCTTCCATCTTTAATTAATTGATAAGTTATTGGATATTCATATTCATCGTGTTTTAAATAAATAATCCCCTTTTTAACAATTTCTTTTTTCATTGTTTTTGAAAATTTTTTCCACATTAAGTTTTCTAAAAATTCAGGTGCAGAACCAATACCTAAAAAACCTTTAATTTGTTTATTAAAAATTTTAAATAGATTAAGAGATATCCATGAGCCCATACTTGATCCAATTAAAATTATTTTATTTTTTTTAATTAATTTTTTGATTAGCAACTCAGTTTCTTTACTCCATTTAGAAATATTTCCATTTGTGAATTTGCCTGATGATTTTCCATGACCGGAGTATTCAATAGCTAAAAATCCGAGTTTATTTTTTTTTGCAAAATTTAAAAAAGCTTTTGGTTTTTTTCCTTCCAGGTTAGACATAAAACCATGAAGAAAAACAATGTAAGTATTATCTTTTTTATAGTTTATTAAATATCTAATTTTTTTAAAATTTGATAATTTGAGATAGTTGAATTTTATCATAAGAGTTTCATAGTCAATTCTAATAATATATAATCATAACAGATGTCATCTAATTTAAAAGTTCTACAAGTAATTCCAAAACTTGGTTATGGAGGTGCTGAAGCAGGTTGTTATGATATTGCACATTATTTACCAGAGAATAATTGTGAATCTTTTTTAGTTACAAGTGGTGGTGAATTAATCAAATTTATAAATAAAGAAAAAGTAAAATTGATTAGACTTCCTGTTCATAGTAAAAATCCATTATTAATTTTATTTAATGCAATTGCACTAATTGTTATTATTATTTTTAACAATATATCTATAGTGCATGCTCGAAGTAGAGCACCAGCTTGGTCATGTTTATTAGCAACTAAAATAACTGGTAGAAAATTTGTTACAACTTTTCATGGTACCTATAATTTTAATAATAAGTTAAAAAAATTTTATAATTCGGTTATGGTTAGATCAGATTTAATTATAGCTGGTTCTAATTTTATATTTTCTCATATAAAAGAGAATTATTCAGAATTTTTAAATATTAAAAAAAAACTTTTAGTTATCTTTAGAGGAATTAATGTTGATTATTTTGATGCTACAACAAAAATAGAATCTGAGGAAAATAAATTATTAAATAGTTGGGAAATTAATGAAAATAAAAAAATAATTCTTATGCCAGGACGTTTGACAACTTGGAAGGGTCATGAGTTATTTTTAGAGGCTTTAAATATTGTAAATACTCAACTAGGCTATGAAGCCTTTTATGCCGTTATATTAGGAAGTGAACAAGGTCGTGATTTATATAAAAAAAAATTAATTCGATTGAGTGAACAATTTAGAATGACAAAACAAGTAAAATTTATTGACCATTGTAATGATATGGCTTTAGCATATAAAGTAGCTGATATTATAATATCAGCATCTATAGAGCCAGAAGCTTTTGGTAGAGTATCTGTTGAAGCACAATCAATGGGAAAATTAATAATCGCAAGTAATATAGGCGGTTCAAATGAGACTATTATTGATGGAAAAACGGGTTATTTATTTAAATCTGGAGATGCTAAATCTTTAAGTGAAAAACTTCTTAAAGCACTAAGTTTAGAGGAAACATCTTTAAATTCTATGGGTGCTGAAGGTAGAAAAAATGTTGTTTATAAATTTAATGTTGAAAAAATGTGTTTTTCTACATATTCAGAATATAAAAAATTAATAAACTAAATGCCTACTATTACATTACCAGATGGAAATAAATTAAATTTTGTAGATAATGTAACAGGATTACAAATTGCTGAAAAAATTAGTAAATCATTAGCTAAAGAAGCAGTTGTAATTGGAGTTGATGGTCAATTAAAAGATTTAGATTATGAAATTGATAAAGATTGTTCAGTAAAAATTTTTACTTCTAAAAATGAAGAAGGCCTTGACACTATAAGACATGATACTGCTCATGTTTTAGCAATGGCTGTCCAAGAGTTATTTCCTGGAACTCAAGTTACTATAGGTCCGGTAATTGAAAATGGTTTTTATTATGATTTTGCAAGAGAAGAACCATTTACAGAAGATGATTTGAAAAAAATTGAAAATAAAATGAAAGAAATTGTAGATCGTGATGAAGTTACTAAAAGAGAGGTTTGGGATAGGGATAAAGCAATTAAACATTTTAAGAAAAAGGGAGAATATTATAAAGCAGAGCTGATAGAAAGTATTCCTGATGGAGAGGAAGTGTCAATTTATTTTCATGGTGAATGGCATGATCTTTGTAGAGGACCGCATTTAACTTCTACTGGAAAAATTGGAAAATATTTTAAATTGATGAAAGTTTCAGGTGCTTATTGGAGAGGAGATTCAAATAATGAAATGCTTCAAAGAATTTATGGAACAAGTTGGGCGACACAAAAAGATCTAGATATGTATTTAAAACGTATTGAAGAGGCTGAAAAAAGAGACCATAGGAAATTGGGTAAAGAAATGGATCTTTTTCATTTTAGAGAAGAGAGTCCGGGCTCTGTTTTTTGGCATGAAAAAGGTTGGGCTCTTTTTCAAAAACTAATTAACTATATGAGAGCTAGACAAGATGCTGCTGGTTATAAAGAAGTAAACACACCAGAAGTATTAGATCGTCAGTTATGGGAAAAGTCTGGTCATTGGGAAAAATATGGAGAAAATATGTATACGTCTGAAACACCTGATGAAAAAGTTTTTGCTATAAAACCTATGAACTGTCCTGGTCATATACAGATTTTTAATCAAGGATTAAAAAGTTATCGAGATCTTCCATTAAGAATTACTGAGTTTGGTAAAGTTCATAGATATGAACCTTCAGGAGCAATACATGGTTTATTAAGAGTTAGAGCATTTACACAAGATGATGCACATATTTTTTGCTCTGAAAATCAAATTACCAGCGAATGTTTAAATGTTACAAATTTAATTTTAGATATTTATAGAGATCTAGGTTTTGAGAATGTAATACTAAAATATGCAGATCGACCAAAGGTCAGAGTTGGTGACGATAAAGTTTGGGATAAAGCTGAAGCATCTTTATTAGAAGCAGTTAAAGCATCAAAATTAGAATATAGTATTAATAAGGGAGAAGGAGCTTTTTATGGTCCAAAAATTGAATT
>MDTE01039797.1_pt1 | contig 14296 bp, 9 predicted proteins | sample 811231 | NCBI WGS metagenome assembly MDTE01 (sample SAMN05326651, study PRJNA326480) | marine metagenome | isolation source: seawater | place: Indian Ocean: Red Sea | collected 2010 | reverse complement strand
GGTCCTCCTGGTCGTAGCGCAGGACCGCCTGGCTCAGGTGAGTCAAAGATGGACAGAGCAAAACGTATCTTCCCACAATGGGATGAAGAAACTATTCAAGGATACTTTGACCAAGGATGGTCAATACAGCAACTTCAAGACTGGGTTAAGGAAAACAACTGAGTGGTTAGTATTACGCAGTAGGGTGTAATCGTGACAAATTGGAAGGATCTTGATATCGCGAACCCAACAGATGAGCATGCTATGCTCAGGGAAATGGTCCGAGATTGGGTCGCAGTAGAAGTTGAGCCTCAAGCACTAGATTATGATAGAGCCGAGCGGTTTAATGCTCAACTTCTCAGAGATATGGGAGAAATGGGACTCCTTGGGATAACAGCTCAAGAAGAATACGGAGGAGCCGGGATGGATGCATTGGCTGCTGCAATTGTACATGAAGAGTTGTCATACAGTGACCCTGGTTTTGCACTAGCATATTTGGCTCATAGTATGTTGTTTGTTAACAACCTTGCACGAAACGGATCCGATGATCAGAAGCAGGAAATATTGCCTAAAGTTTGCAGTGGCGAATGGATAGCCGCCATGGCCATGTCAGAGCCTGATGTTGGTACAGATGTACTTGGCATGGGTACAACTGCAGAAGAACAAGATGATGGAACTTGGAAAATCAACGGAAGAAAAATGTGGATTACTAACGGATGCATTGATGATGATGATACTCCTTGTGATGTGGTTTGGACATATGCTAAGACCGGACAAGATTCAAGGGGGCGTTCTGAGATTTCTACATTTCTAGTTTATGCAGATAGTCCTGGTTTTTCAGTTGGTCAGAAAATCATGGATAAAACTGGAATGAGGGCTTCAAACACCGCTGAATTGGTTTATGATGACTGCATCGTTTCTGCTGATTCTTTAGTTGGGTCTCAAGGTGAATCAATGATTCATATGATGAGAAACTTAGAACTTGAAAGATTAATGTTGGCCGCGATGAGTGTAGGTATCTCTCGACGTGCTTTATTTGAGATGAATAGATATGCTAGCGAGAGAGAAGCATTTGGGAAACCAATTAGGAAATTCGGACAAATCCAACGTTACATTGGACAGTCTTTCGCTGAATGGCGTTCAATGGAATCATATCTCTACAATGTAGCTAGACAAATGGATCTTGAAAAGAGTAGCCAACGTTTGGATTCTGATGGAATCAAATTAGTTGCAACTACACTTGCAAAAGAAATAGCTGATAGAGCAATGCAGGTAATGGGGGGCTATGGTTACGTCGGAGAATACGTTGTTGAGAGATTATGGCGTGACGCAAAGCTGCTTGAAATTGGAGGAGGGACATTAGAGAGCCATCAAAAGAATATCACTAACGATTTAGCAAAAGATTCCTCAATTATTCGGTGAGGTGGTTGAGTGACTTGGCCATGGAAGTCTGTTGATTGGAACGACCCCAACGGCGGAACCATCCGTTTCTACCCCTATATCCCAACAATGGTTTCTCCTAGAGAATTGCGGCCAAGAGATGATTGGGACGGACTCGCCCTATTACTTCACCCAGATGAACAAGAAATATGGGAAGAAGAATCTCAAATGGAAAAGAATGGAAAGGGCTCTGCAACAATGTTAGCAATTCATGGAGGGGGGGACTTTTCTAGGATGTTAATGAAAATGCAATTACTTGAAGATATTAGGGCCGCTAAATTACCAGATCCTGAGCCTTTTCGTTTAGTGAATCTAGCAAAAAAAAGTGGTTTGCCAACGTATTTTTTGGAACCAGGGGCTGATGATGAAGAGTGGTTGAACTGGTCACTAGAGGTGGTAGATGAAGCAAGCAAATTATCACGAATGATTGGTCATTTATTCGCACGGAGAAGATTTAGAAAAACTTGGAAAGGCGTTCAGTCAGATGTTACCGAACCTAGTGTCAAAGATTCTTCTGAAGAAATCGCAATTTGCGCAGGACTTGCTGCTGCTTGGTGGAGATGCTCTGAATCAATGTTGAATAAACAACTTCGTGATACTAGAAATCTTAGGTTCGCTGCCCGCCTTAGAGGGGCATTGGCTGATTTGACAATTAACAAAGAATCTGCAATTTTGATGGTTCCTATCTATCAGGATTGGATGAAAGATGTACTCGCAACGCTCAAGACTAACCCCGAGGTGGAGAGTTTTGAAGCGGTTGATGTGGAGGACTAATTATGGCTAGAAAAAGTGCTGTTGAAGTTCGCGTTGAAAATCAATTGATACGTTTCACGGCACCAGAACCTTTCAACTCTGAAGAGGTGATAACTACTCTTGGAGGCAAAAAAAGTGGTAAATTTGTAATTTTAGCTCTTAAGAATCCACGCGCCACATTGCTAGTCGATCAGGACGGAAGATTGGTTGTTCACGGCACCAATCATTCTGAAATTGCATGGGCTGCTGCTCGTGAAATGTTACTAAGACTAGGCAGGGCTGACGAGGGATTGACTACTGAGAAAGGACCACTGGTCGTATCTTTTGATTATGGACAACCTTTGAGAATTGATCAAGTATCAGAATATTTTCCTGAGTTTGAGGAGGATTCTAGACTAGATTGTATTCGAATTAACGATAAGATGCATGACATGGATCTTCTGTTTTTCTCCAATGGTAGGGGCGTTTCACTTGGTGCGAGGCACAAAAATCTCGTTGAAATGGCTGCCACACACTGGGGAACAAGATTCGAATCTGAAAAGTTGTTTGTTAAAGTTTTACTGAAAAAACATGAGGAAGACGAAATTGACGAAAATATTTCCGAAGAAGTTCTCGATGTTGAAGATTGATATTGGAGGGTGAAAATGAATCTCTCAGATGGGCGTTGGAGTGGCCCTATTCTTGACAACCATTTCCATTTAGATAAGGCTGGAAGATATCTTGATGCAGCACTCGATTTCAAACGTGCAGGAGGGACTGATTTAGTATTGGTTCACAAACCAGATTTCAATAACTTACCACTTAACGAAGATGAAATTCGTAGGGCCTATGAAGAGACCATTGAAATGGCAGAGAACACACGTAGCGAACATGATTTACGAGTTCGCGTGGTTCTTGGCCCACATCCAGCAGCTTGGATGCATCAAACTGCAGAATTAGGATATGAAGTAGCAGGAGAACTACACATTTCTTCAGTAGAAATCGCAATAGAATTCTGTGATGAAAATCTTGCTGTCGGGGTAGGCGAGGTTGGCCGACCCCATTGGGATGTTGGGGAGGAAGTGATTCAACATGCAGATCAGTTACTTACCGAAATTCTTGGAATGTGCAAACAAGCCAATGTACCTGCACAGCTTCATTTAGATTCTAATGGGGAAATGACGAATAAAGAAATTTCAAAAATTTGTGACAGCGTTGGCTTTCCCAGATTTGGTGCAATCCACCACCATGCTGATGGAAACATTGGCAAGAATTACACTCACGGTTTGACTTCTTCAGTGGTTGTGGGACGAGATGCAATTAAAGACATTGTAAATTCAATATGGCAAAATGAAGGGGGTTTCTTAATGGAGACTGACTACATGGATGACCCTCGCAGACCTGGTGCTGTACTAGGACCGAAGACTGTGCCAAAAAGAACACAACAGTTGTCTTCTTCTTTGATTGGGATGGGAATTGATGCTGAGGCCACCCTTAGTGCAATTCACATTGATTTACCTGATGCACTATATGGGGAATATGTGTGATTTCCCTAAATTAGTGTAAATCCACACTTCTTGGAGATTTCTGGGGAAAAATAGATGCTATGCTGAATGATGCATTCACTTCACAGAGTGGGCAAAGGTCTTGAAGCCGATGTCGCCGGCGAATCGATGTTGGGAGGAACAGGTGGTTTCATGTTGGAACTAGAGGGAAAGACTGCACTAGTGTTTGGCGTCGCTAGTGAGGAAAGCATCGCATGGGCAATTTGCGAACAATTAGCAGCTGCTGGTTGCAAACTAATTCTTGGTTTTCAGAGACGTTTTATGAGTCGTGTTTTCCAATTGAAAGAGAATTTAGATGCCATTGAGGCATTCTATCCAATCGATGTTTCTACCAATGAGTTGACTGCTGAATTCTTCACAGAATGGCAAGCTGAGAATCCTGGGGCTAAGGCTGACATTGTAATTCACGCAATAGGATTCGCTCCAAGGGAATGTTTCGACAGACCAATACTTTTTGCTGAAAATGAGCCTATGAACATCGCAATGACGGTTAGTGCTCACTCATTACAGAGAGTAATGCGCCATGCTTTACCACACCTTGCACCCAACTCTTCTACAATCACTCTAACCTATGCTGCATCTACACGCTGGGTTCCAAACTATGGGGTGATGAGTATTGCAAAAGCAGCGCTGGAGGCTTGGACACGCGAATTAGCCAATCATATTGGTCCCGAAGGACATCGAGTAAATGCCATTTCACCCGGGCCGATTCAAACACTCGCTGCTAGTGGAATTCCAGGGTTTGATGACATCCTAAATCATGTCGAGAGAAATTCATCACTTCGAAGAAATGTGAATCAGAAGGATGTTGCCGGCTGCGCTGTTTGGCTTGCCTCACCGCTTTCATCAGGGGTCACAGGACAGATTATTCACGTAGATGCTGGATATTCAAGCACGATGGTACCGGATAGCATATCAGATTGAGGTTATACCATGAGTAACCAACTTGAAGAAAAGCCCCAGCAATCATTCTCACCGATTGCAATCGTTGGTGTATCAGCACTACTGCCAGACGCACCAGATATTGACAAATTCTGGGATAATGTGATTAATGCACATGTTTCGATTAAAGAAGTACCACATGATAGATGGAATACTGATGACTTCTGGGTTGAAGGGGAACCCGGTAATGTGTTAGAAAACAAGACGTACTCAAAAATTGGGGCATTTATAGAGAATTTTGAGTTTGATTGGCGAAGATGGAAACAGCCACCAGGCACACTTGAACAAATTGATGATACTCAATTATGGGCAGTTGAGGTGTCCGCCTCTGCACTAGAAGATGCTGGTTATCTTGGTGAAAGAAAACGGCTTGAGTTGCCAAATGAGAGATGTGGCGTCATATTTGCTAATGCCCTAGGTGGAGAGAATCGAGTGATGTCTAGTCACCGAATCTATGCCGATCAATTTGCAAGGAAAGCTGTTGAAGCGGGGATGCCTGAAGAAGAAATTAAGCAATTCAAAGAATCAATTACTCAAGGAAAACCTCGAATTGATGAGGATACAATGCCTGGTGAATTGGCAAATGTAGTTGCTGGAAGAGTTGCAAACCTTCTTGATTTACAAGGACCTAACTTCAGTGCTGATGCTGCTTGTGCAAGTACCTTTGCAGCACTAGTTTCTGCTTGTCAAATGCTACAAACAGGCCAGACAGATGTAATGCTATGTGGTGCCAGCGATTGTACCATGGATCCAGGAACATATGCAAAATTCTCCGCTATTGGAGCATTATCGCCCATTCATTCACGCCCGTTTGATGCACGTGCTAATGGTTTTGTAATGGGCGAAGGGGCTGGTTGTATTGTCCTCAAACGGCTGGAAGATGCAATAAGTGATGGAGATGTTATTTACAGTGTTATTAGAGGAATTGGTGCTTCTAGCGACGGAAGAGGAAAGGGAATTACAGCACCCTCGATAAGAGGTCAGAAACAAGCAGTAATACGTGCCTACCAACAAGCTGGTTACTCTGCATCATCTGTTGAATTGATTGAGGCTCATGGAACAAGTACGAAAGTAGGTGATGCGACTGAACTCTCTGCTTTGGCAGAGATTTTCTCAGAGAAAAGTGGTGGAGATAACGTGGCTGTTGGTTCTGTAAAAAGTCAAATCGGTCATTTGAAGGCGGCCGCTGGAATGGTAGGGTTACTCAAGGCCTGTCTTTCACTTCATCATAGGACTATTCCTCCGTCTGCGGGTTTTGAACAGCCAAATACTTCGGTTAACTGGGACGAAATCCCATTCTTTGTTCCAACAATGGCCAGTGAATGGCCACCGCCCCAATCAGGAATACCCAGAAGAGCAGGAATTTCATCGTTCGGATTTGGAGGGACCAATTTCCATTGTACCCTAGAACAATATGATCCTGAATATCATCTGAAAATGGTGAATGAAATTGAACTTTCTAAAACCAGTGAATCCAAGCCACCTTCTGCTGCCAGTGTTCTTGATCAAAACGCCAAACCTTCAATGACACACGATGAATTGAAAGAAATTGAAGGTGGATTACTATTACTCAATGCTCCTACTCTAGATTTACTATCTGATGAAATCACTATGGCCAAAATTGCGCTTCTTGCCCCATCTTCACCAACTTTTGATGACTCTCCAGAGGGGCGGCGGCTTTCAGTTGCATTATCTGCACTATCTAATGGATTCAAAGCCGAAGGTGTCCGATGTGGTGTAGTTGCCACAAGTTGGGCGCAATTGGAGAAGAGACTGAATTTACTTGAAGATAATCTGTCTGATAAATCAAAATGGGCTTTCCTCGCAAAACAGATGGTATTCATTACAGATGACCCACCTCTCACCCCTGATGCTAAACTTGTACAGATGTTTCCGGGGCAAGGTAGCCAATATGTTGGGATGACACTAGATTTGTCAAAGAGATTTGAAGTTGTGGGTGAAACATGGATTGAAGCGGACCGCACTATGATAGAAATCCTAGGTGGGGAGACTCTCTCTGAGTTTGTGCTAAGAGAAAATCTTTCAGAAGAGGATGCAAGAATTGCAGAAGAGAAATTGAAACAGACAGAATATACTCAGCCTGCGATGCTGACTGCAGACTTAGCACTCTATCGCCTTCTTCTTGAACATGGAATTGAGCCTGACATGGTTGCTGGACATAGCCTTGGCGAGTATGCAGCATTGATGGTTGCGGGGATTCTAAAATTCCATGACGCTCTGAGAGCTGCTGCTGCTCGAGGGACTGAAATGGGTAACGTAGATGTCCCTGATCAAGGGATTATGGCAAGTGTTACAGCACCTATTGAAAGAGTTGAAGAGGTGATAAATTCAATAGATGGATATGTGATAGCTGCGAACAAAAATTCTCCATTGATGACTGTTATTGCAGGTGATACAGAATCTATGAACGAAGCAATTAGAAGATTTGCCGAATTAAATGTACAATGTGTAAAGTTACAGACAAGTCATGCTTTCCATTCAAAGATAGTTGCCCCTGCTAATGAGCCGCTAAGGCAATTTCTTGAAGATTTAGAACTTTCACTTCCATCTATTCCAATCACTGCAAACTATGATGGTAATTTCTATCCAGAAATATTGGAACAGAATCAATCGGTTCAACAGGCGATTCTGGGGCAGTTAGCCCCTCAGATGTCTTCGGCCGTAGAATGGACCAAACAGATTCGTACAATGTATGAAAGCGGAGGGAGGCTCTTTATGGAGGTCGGACCGAAACGAGCCCTGGCTCTATTTGCTGAGCAAATATTGGATGAAAATGCATCATCAGAGGGGGGGCGCCCATTCGTTGTGACTAACACGAACCATCCAAAGGTAGGAGGGGTGGCATCATTCCTTTCATCTCTAGCCATCTGTTCTCTGTCGGGAAGACAATCTGAAATGCATGCTCATGATTCTTTGAGATTGACTGAAGGTTTCCGTGCTGGACCAATAGAGGTTTGGGGGCAGAAGAATTTAGGATTACCAAAAGAATCAGTAATCACTAGTTCAGAATGGGAAGAACTGCGTACTCGCTCAAGGCCTTTCCCTACCATAGAATCACCTACACTTACTACCAAAATTCAAACCAATCAATTAATCGAACAGGAAGATGATGTTGAAGGTTATTTAGCAGACCGAATTTCAGATGTTTGTGGGTACCCTGCTCGAATGATAAAAGGAGAATTAGAACTAACTACTCTCGGAATATTTGGAGAGGGCCTAGCACAATTACTTGGCAGAATCTCTTCTGAATCATCTGTAAAACATCCAATTGATGATTCTCTAACTACGTTATCAGCGCTTGTCGAATGGGTTACGACACCACCCCCTAGTTTCACAAAAAAGGTCAAGCAAATAGGGGGGGGAACTTCATTAGCAAGCAATTCAATTGTGGAACGACAAATCAACCCTTATGTTGTTACTGGAATTAGTCTAGGACTTCCAGGAATGGATGAGGTGTTTAGTGATGATGCGCTAGAAAGAATAATTGCTGGAGAGAATTTCATAAGCGAACTTCCTGAAGAAACCAAATTGAAATTACTCGATAAAAACATCGTTAGAATTGTGAAACATAAGGATGGTAGAGCTGAATTTGTTCCTTGTGATTCATTTGACACTATACCTCAACTCGCAGGAATTGGCGGATATTTTGATTTGTCAGAACAATATGGAATTGATCCCAAGATTGTAGCAGCAATGGATGTATCAACGACTCTTTCTTTCGCTGCTGGACTTGAAGCGTTGAAAGATGCAGGTTTGCCATTAATTCCCGTTGAGCAATCGAGTAGTGCTGGCAAACGACTTGTGAGAGGTTGGAACCTCCCATCTACAATCAAAGAGCGTACTGGTGTTGTATTCGCGTCCGTTTGGCCTGGTTTGGCCATGGCAATGCGCCATGCACAAAACAATGGGGCTGATGAAGATGGTACTTTTGATCGAAAATTTCTGCTACAAGTTCTAACAATGGGGCATGCACAATTTGCTCAATGGATAGGAGCAAGAGGGCCAAATGCAGCGATAAACAACGCTTGCGCATCAACACCAGCCGCCTTTGCTATTGCTGAGGATTGGTTGTCATCGGGAAGATGTGACAGAGTCATTGTCATTAGCGGGGATGACTCAACTGGTGATGACTTGATGGAATGGATTGGTACTGGTTTTGCTGCAGCTGGGGCACACTCAATGGGTAATGTCGTAGAGGATGTTGCTCTACCATTTGATGTACGTAGAAACGGAATGTTACTTGGGATGGGTGGTGCGGCGTTTGTAATAGAAAAATCGTCACATGCCTCCGATAGAGGAATTATACCATATGCGGAATTACTTGGTGCCCATATTGGTAATTCTGCATTCCACCCCACTCGACTAGATGTTAATCACGTAGCCACTACTTTCGAAGAGTTTGTATCAAAGATGGAGAAAGATTGGGGGATTGACCGACACGAAATCGCCCGACAAACAACTTTCATGTCGCATGAACCATTTACTCCACCCCGTGGTGGTTCTGCAGCTGCTGAAGTCGAATCATTAAGAGGTGCTTTCGGTACATCGGCTGATGATCTAATTATTACCAATACGAAAGGTTTCACGGGACATCCTATGGGGGTGGGAATTGAAGATGCTACAGGGTTGTATGGATTAGCATCTGGACGCCTGCCACCTATTGCAAATTTCAAGCAGCCGGATCCAGAACTTGGTAATCTGAGGCTCTCAGTAGGTGGTTCTTATGACATCGAATACATGTTCCGACATGCTGCTGGATTTGGAAGCCAGATTGCTCTAACATTGTTCAAGAGAATTGCTCGAACAACAAATAGAATCGATAAGGAAAGTGTCGAGAATTGGACAAGGACGCAAGTTGGAGGCGACATTGTTACTCGTATTTTAGAAAGAAAACTCGTCGCTTATGTTGCGCCAGATGAAAATCTAATCGGTGGCGTGGATGGCGATGAATGGATTCCTACAAAGCAGGATGCAGCACCAGATTCAAACTCTAAACCTGTCACTAAAGTAACTAAAATTGAAGAAAAGAATGTGACTGAAATCAAAACTAACGAAATCCCGGCTACCCCTATAGAAAAGCGGGAAGAGGTTAGTAAAGTCACTATACCAAAATCAACTAACGAAGAAATTGTTGTGAAGGTTGTGAAAACAGTTGCAGAGCATACCGGTTATCCTACTGATTTTATTGAACTTGATCAAGACCTTGAAGGAGAGTTAGGGATTGACACCGTAAAACAGGCTGAAATAATGGCCGATTTACGAGAAATGTTTTCATTACCTGTTGACGAATCTTTCCAGTTAAGAGAACACCCGACACTCAACCATATGATTGCATACATTTGCACAATGTCCGACCAAGGAAATGAACCAACAATATCGACTCCAAGTCAAGAAACAGAATCAAAACAGACTGAAGAGGTGGTGGAAGAGGTTTCGGATGAAAAGGAGGTTCCGATTCATAGCAATTCAGAAGTTGAGGATGTTGTCCTCTCTATCGTTGTAAAACATACTGGATATCCTGAAGATTTCCTTGAATTAGATCAAGATTTAGAAGGCGAATTAGGAATTGACACTGTAAAACAGGCTGAAATAATGGCTGATTGCCGAGAGCAGTTCTCGCTACCCGTTGACGAATCTTTCCAGTTACGTGATTATCCTACACTTGCGCATATGATTTCCTATATCATCTCAATGAGTGTAGGTATTCCTCAGAATCAAGCCAAAATAGAAAATGATGATAATGATGAAACTGTAGATGAAATTGAGTTACCTGAGCAAGATGTTGTGGAAAATACAATGGAAAATGTTGTGGATGAGATCGGAGTTCGTCGTTGGGTTGTAGAAGTAGAGGAAGCTGAACTAAATGAGCCAGCCCCCATAGAAATGAAGGGCTCATATCTAATTGTAACAGATGATTCATGGGGGCTTGGTGATGCAATTTGTCAAGAATTAGAGATGGCTGGAACTGAGGCTGTACGTCTAATGTTAGATCCTAGTATAAAATCAAAAATCAGGGTAGAGAAAGATGGAGAGGTAGACATCATCAGGCTTGACCCTGGTAATGAGGCCCATCTCTCTCAGTTTGGAGCAATTCTTGCACCATTAGATGTTGTCGGAGTAATCCATACTGCCCCTTGCACGCTTGCTGGGATGGCTTGGGCTGAAGTAACTAGTCGGCAGCAAACTCAGATGGTTTGTCACGGCCTGTTTGGTGTTTTGCGAATTATTGATGGTAAATTAGCAGAGAGAGACGATGGAATTGTCTGCTCTGTTTCCGCTCTTGACGGAAGACATGGCAATGGGGGACATAGATTCAATGCACTTGGGGCTGGCGCACACGGGATAGTAAAGTCCTATGGTCGTGAAAGACCAAACATCAGATCTAGGGCAATCGATGTCGCACCCGAATTATTGGTAGATGCCAGTTCCCTGGCCAATACCATTTTGGAAGAGATTAACCAGATGGGCCCCAGAGAACTAGGGATTGATGCGGATGGCCGTAGATGGGCTGTTTGTATTTACGATGAGCCGCACGAATCAGAACGGAAATCATTGCAATCTGATGATGTTCTACTTGTATCTGGAGGAGGGACAGGAGTAACTTCTGCCTGCATGGTTGGATTGGCAGAAGCGAATCTCGATGTTGGCGTGCATTTTGCGTTGCTAGGTCGTACCAAATTGGATGATTCCCTTGTTAGCAAAATTTCTGCCGGCGATGAGGAACTTCAGCAAATGAAGATGTCATTACGAGAGCAATTACAAGAAGGGGCTGAAAAGGTGACAATTGTTGAATGGGAAAGAGAATGGGCAAGAGTTACTCGTTCAATTGATATCCACAAAACCCTACATTCAATTCGTGAAAGTGGAAACACTGCTTCTTATCATTCATGTGACATTACAGATGGGAAGCAGATTCGAAAAGTTTTGAAGAAATTGAAGAAAAAGAGAGGGGCCGTCACTGGAATAATTCACGGCGCCGGAATTGAAGATTCCAAACTTGTTGCTGACAAGCAATGGTCAACCTTTTCTCAAGTTATGGCCGTAAAGGTCGATGGCTGGCAAGCATTGGTTAACGCTGTAAAAGACTACAGTAGTGAGCTCAGATATTGTTGTGTTTTTACTTCAATTGCTGGACGTTTTGGAAATGCTGGTCAGACTGACTATGCTGCAGCAAACTGTATTCTAGATGCTGAGATGTCCCGCCTTGCACATACAGAAAATGAACCGCAAGGAGTTGCACTGGCATGGACTGGATGGAGGGATGTAGGTATGGCGACTAGGGGTTCAATAGAGAAGGTCTTTGAAGAGGCGGGAATTGAAACTGTCTCAGTCGAAAATGGTGTCAATCTATTTGTTGATGAGGTAATGTGTGGTGGAAAGAGAAAGGTAGTAATTGCAGGGCAACTTGGAGTTCTCAACGATGATGGGAGTGACAGAAAACCGCCTCAGAGACTCTCTCCTGAAGTTTCTGCTCTAATGGAAGATGCGAAGCGATTTCCATTTGTAGAAAAAATTGTTTCCCATGAGGACTTTGATCAACTTACATACGAGTGTACTCTTGATGTTAATCGATATCCTTTCCTAATTGATCATGCGATTGATGGGGTTCCTTATCACCCAGGAGTAATGGCATTGGAAATGTTTGCAGAAGCTGCTCAATTACTTTGGCCGCCTTGTACAGTCATAGGATTTAATGATGTCAAATTTGGCTTGCCAGTTAAGTTATTACACGATGAACAGAAAGTTAGAGTTGTGGCTAATTTTTCTAAGCAGGATGATGATAATGTTTGGATTTCATGTCATCTAGAATCTGATTTGATTAACAAGTCGGGGGAAACCTTTGGAGAGCCAAGAGTGCATCACGAAGGTATTGTTAGAATGCTAAAGGTTGGCGCTGATCGAGGATTATTGCACCTACCATCAATAGGAATCCCTGCTCAAGATGGCACCCCAGATAATCCTGATTTCATATACAAACGATTCTTCCACGGGCCGAAATTCCAATCCCATGGTGGAATAATATGTGGTTGTCAGATTGAAGAAATGCAGGGGATTGATGGAATTGCACTCAATCGAAATCAATTACCTGATACCAATCTATTTGCTGATGGAATGATGAAATTGGAAGCACAACCAATGTTAATCGAAGCTTGTTTCCAAAATGCGGGTATGGCAGCAATGGAAGTTGATGAGTTACAATCTCTACCAATTGGAATAGACCATGTTGAATTGATTCGGAAATCAGAAAAAAATGATACATTGAGAATACGCACCCTTAGAATCGGTGGAGATGAAGGTGGAATCACAAATCACGACGGTTTGATAATTAATCAGAATGGCAAACCAGTTTTGGCATTGAATGGCCTTAGATTAAAGGGAATGGCCCCGCTATCAGATGCGGAAAAATTCACACTAAATCGCAATTAAAAAATTAATTTATCAATTGAGGAATTAACATGTGGTTGAAGTATGGGGAACCGGCTTTTCTTGATCTTCCTGATGGGTGCCCAAGAGACACCATTGCTGCTTGGATTAGAGTTCGACCCACTAACCCTACCGAACCAGTTCCAAATATATCGAATCTGATTTTCGTCGATCCATCCGAAGCCGAGAGTTTTGTTACTGCTAAGAGAGCTGAAGAACATGCTGCTGGACGTTGGTTAATCGAGTATCTATTGTTGAAGAGTGGGCGTAATCCTAATTCATTCATAATTGAACGTGATGATTTTCGAAGACCTCGGCTAATCGGCCCAAATGCCCCTTCCATTACAATCACCCATAGCGGCGGGTTTGCGGCTGCCGCATTGGGCCCTAAGGGGGCTGATATTGGTTTAGATCTCGAACCAGTTATGACCCGCCCTAGAAATCTTCTCAGCATGATGTCTTCTGGTGAAGAAAAAATGATTTTAGAATCTCTATTTGATAATGATGAAGAAATTGCATCTTCACGAACTACCGATGTTTGGGTAGCTAAAGAGGCTGTTCAAAAGGCTATAGGCCTTGGAATGGGACTTCCGCCCCAATCTTTTGAAGTTGAAGGCCAGAATGTAATTAACATCAATATTGAAGGAAAAAAGCATACTTTCAACATCCATAGATGGAAAACTTTTCTTAATGGACAACTCAACACATTAGCAATTGCTGAAAAAATTTGAAATCATTCTAAATGGTGGATTATATTCAACATCTGCAGGTAGATTCTCATCATGAAAAAGGGCTATCCATTTTCACTCCTCTTCGTCATTATTGGGATTATCACTTGTTTGTTTATCGCGAGCTGGGTAAAATAGTATAATTAGACCGAATAAAAATATTACCGGAACGATTGGAATTGCAGAAATATCCATTGAAAATAATTCAAAAACGGTTTCCCAAAGAGGGGCATTGACTGGCAAGAAGAGAATTATTAGGGCAACGCCGAACCAATTTCTAGGTGTCATTAAACACCGTGCAGAGGCCATAGAACATCAAGGCTCGCATAGACGCGGTTAAGGGCAAATGCTTGGTCGGCGGTATAACGCGTCCATGATGTAGGGGTAGCATCAGAGGTTTCCAACCTCTTCGCCCGGGTTCAAATCCCGGTGGGCGCACCTAGAAAACTTAGTTGATTACGCGTC
>MDTE01113550.1_pt1 | contig 14297 bp, 14 predicted proteins | sample 811231 | NCBI WGS metagenome assembly MDTE01 (sample SAMN05326651, study PRJNA326480) | marine metagenome | isolation source: seawater | place: Indian Ocean: Red Sea | collected 2010 | reverse complement strand
TGTTGCCAGACACCACTTCAGTTTGTCAACTGAGGTAGAGCCTCGTGTGTGCCGACCCTGATGGCGGCGCGTAAACGCCGGCAAAGCAGGCGTCGCGGTCGATGGCGGAGGGCATTGCGCACCACAGGGTTTGGGCTGATCGCTGTGGTGCTCAGTGCCGGCGGCTACCTTCTTTACCGTTTTGATGCCGACCTGCGTAGCAGCTTCGAAGGGCGGCGCTGGGCAGTGCCCGCACATGTTTACAGCCGACCCCCGGCACTCTATCCGGGCCTGCGCACGACCGTCGGGGACATCGAGTCCCAGCTGATACGCCGCGGATATCGTAAGGCACCAGCAGCCGCGAGGCCTGGGACGTGGGCGCGGTCAGGTGCCGCGTTGACTGTCCACGTCAGAGGTTTTCACAGTGCTTCCGGTTACCAGAATCCAGTGCGGGCCCGCCTGTCTGTCGTTGATGGCCGAATAGCAGCGCTTGCCGGCCACGACGGGAAATCTTTGTCGATGGTTGAGTTGGAACCACAACTCATCGGAAGCGTTCTGCCTCTGCGGCACGAAGATCGTGCACCGATCCGTCTGCACGATGTGCCGGAGTCTTTGCTGACTGCACTGTTGGTGATGGAGGACCGGCGGTTTCTGCTGCACCATGGGATTGACCTGCGGGGTATTGTCCGGGCGATGTTTCAGAACCTTAGGGCTGGCCGGATCGTTGCCGGCGGCAGTACGCTGACGCAGCAGCTGGTGAAAAACCTCTACCTCGACCCTGAGCGGACGCTGCGCCGGAAGCTCACCGAGGCTGCCATGGCTGTGTTACTGGAATTGCACTACGGAAAAAACGAGCTTCTACAGGCCTACGTCAACGAGGTTTTTCTGGGGCAGTCAGGTAACCGGGCCATTCACGGTTTTGCGCTTGCAAGTGAACATTTCTTTGGCCGCCCTTTGGTAGAGCTGTCTGTCGCAGAACTCGCCTTGTTGGCGGGCATGGTCAAAGCGCCCAGCCGTTACAACCCGGCACGTTTTCCAGAGCGGGCTCGGGTCAGGCGGAATCTGGTCCTAAATGAGCTGGCGAAAGCCGGTCATCTTGACCCAGAGACGCTTGCCAGCTCCCGTAACTCACCGCTCAATGTGGTCAGGCGGACGGCACGGGTGGCTGGAGGGTCCCCTGCGTTTTTAGACTTTGTGCGCCGGCAGGTCGCTCGGGATTTCGACCCCGATCTGTTGCGCGCTGAAGGTCTGCGGCTTTATACCACCATTGACCTGCAGGTTCAGCAGCGGGCTGAGCGGGTCCTGTCCCGCCGACTGGACCAACTGGAGCACGAGTATGGGCTGGAACCCGGTAGTCTGGAAGGAGCCGTTTTGGTCATCCGGATAGAGACTGGCGAGGTGCGAGCACTGGTGGGGGGGCGGGACCCCCGTTACGCCGGCTTCAACCGTGCACTGGATGCGGCCCGGCCCGCCGGGTCATTGCTCAAACCCGCGGTTTATCTGACAGCACTCGATCGGCCCGAGCACTACACGCTTTCCACCCCCCTGGATGATTCGGAATTTGAACTTCCCCAGGCTGGAGGGCCGAACTGGCAGCCCCGAAACCATGATCGGGAAGATCATGGTTATCCGCCGTTGATTGCGGCACTGTCGAATTCTTATAACGTGGCCACAGCCCGCCTGGGGCTGACAGTCGGAATTGACGAGATCATTGATACGCTGCGTGCCTTGGGACTGGTCCGTAACATCAAACCCTATCCGTCAATCACACTGGGCGCGGTCGCGCTGACCCCGGTGGAAATTGCCCAGATGTACCAGACACTCGCGGCGGGGGGACACCGGGTGAGATTGAGAACGATCAATTGGGTCGGTGACCGTGACGGCAGGCAACTGGCCCGGTACCCAATCAAGGCGAAAGTCACGGTATCTGCGCAGAGCGCTTACCTGCTCAACCGGGCTCTTCGGGAGGGGGTCATCAGTGGTACGGGGTCCGGACTGAACCGGGATTTTCCACCTGGTCTTGGTCTTGCCGGAAAGACGGGAACGACAGGGGGCTACAGGGACAGCTGGTTTGCCGGATACGCGGGCAACTACCTGACAGTGATCTGGATCGGCAGGGACGATAATCAGCCTATCGGCCTGACCGGTGCTTCCGGTGCACTCACGGTGTGGGCAGCGCTCATGAAACAGCTGACATTGACTCCCGTGAAACTCTATAGGCCACGGGATGTTCTCGAACTCAAGCTGGACCGCACGACATTGCTGTTGGCCGACAAACACTGTCAGGATACGGTGGAGCTGCCTTTTGTCGCAGGTTCGCAGCCGCTGTCCGGCGCGCCCTGCAGCCGCACCGTGGTGCACTCACCGGCCCCCACCGGCAGCAGCTTCGTCCAGTGGTGGCGCACGGTCTGGCCCGGTGTTGACCGGTCTTCGGCTGACAAAGCTGAAAAGAACCGGAATGATCGGCCCTGATATGAGTACTTAACCCGTTGCGAGAGACTCTTTGGCAGTGCTGATTGGGGTCAATATAGTAAAATTGAAGTGTACTTCTCTTGGGTGACACAAGGCAGCAATCGGGCGGTCCGCAACATGAGCGAGCAGGGACAGGAAGTCTATCGAACCGGCGAGACGTGGTTGCGGCTTTTGCTGATGATTGTCTACTTCGGATTGGTGTTCTATCTGGTCAAGATTCTGATCGGCACCAGCTTGGTGTTTCAGTCTGTCATGGTGGTCGTTCGCGGAACAGTTAATCCCCGCCTTCAACGCTTCACTGCAGACCTCAACCGGTTCTGCTACAGCACCCTGCAGTATCTGACCTGGAATACGGACCAGCGCCCGTTCCCTTTCTGCGACTGGCCTTCCCCGGATGAGCAGCCGTCTCCAGATGAGAAAACTTGAGCTGTACGTCGCCAGTCAGTTCACTGAGTGAGGGGTGATTCAATCGATGGAGGAACGGTACGACCCCCAACAGGTCGAGCAGCAGGTCCAGGAATTCTGGGAGCACAACCGGAGTTTTGAGGTCACGGAAGATCCTGGCCGCAAAAAATTCTATTGTCTTTCGATGCTGCCCTATCCCTCAGGGCACTTGCACATGGGACATGTGCGCAACTACACCATCGGCGATGTGATGAGTCGCTATCAGAGAATGCTGGGCTGCAATGTTTTGCAGCCTATGGGCTGGGATGCTTTTGGCCTGCCCGCTGAGAACGCGGCAATTCAACGGGATGTACCCCCTGCCGAGTGGACGTATCAGAACATCGACCATATGCGGGACCAGCTCAAACGCATGGGATTTGCGTACGACTGGACCCGTGAACTCACGACCTGCCGACCCGAGTATTACCGCTGGGAGCAGTGGTTCTTCAATCGCCTGCTTGAAAAGGGCCTGGCATACCGCAAGAACGCTGTCGTCAACTGGGACCCGGTAGACCAGACGGTGCTCGCCAACGAACAAGTGGTGGACGGCAAGGGTTGGCGTTCCGGTGCGGTGGTTGAAAAACGGGAAATTCCGCAATGGTTTATACGAATCACCGACTACGCTGACGAATTGCTTTCAGAACTGGATCGGCTTGACGGTTGGCCGGAATCGGTCAAGACCATGCAACGAAACTGGATCGGGCGTTCGATCGGTCTGGAAGTGGATTTCGCGCTTGCTGACGGCGGTGAACCGCTGAAGATATTTACCACCCGGCCGGACACGATCTTCGGCGCAACATTCATGGCGGTGTCGGCGGATCATCCTCTGGCAAGGACTGCGGCGTCGGCTGATTCCACGGTTGCTCGTTTTGTTGAAGCGTGCCAGGCCGATGGAATCAGCGAAGCCGAAATAGAGACCATGGAGAAAAAAGGCAAGCCGCTCGGCATTGATGTGGTCAACCCGTTGAGCGGTGAGCGCATTCCGGTCTGGGTGGCGAACTTCGTGCTCATCGGGTATGGCACCGGTGCCATTATGGCTGTGCCAGCACATGACCAGAGAGACCACATGTTTGCCAGCCGTTACGGACTGCCGATCCGTCAGGTTATCGCTCCGTCCGATGGTGCCATGGTTGATGTCAGTGCTGAGGCCTGGGTTGAGAAAAACGACACCGTTACGGTCAATTCCGGTGAATTTACGGGCCTTGATTACGACTCGGCCTTTGAGCGTATAGCAGAGCACGTTGAAGGCCTGGGAATCGGCCGGCGGAAGGTCAATTACCGGATCAGGGACTGGGGGGTCTCCCGGCAGCGTTACTGGGGATGTCCGATCCCCGTGGTGCACTGTGAGGATTGTGGCGTCGTGTCGGTGCCGGACGAGATGTTGCCCGTTCTGTTGCCCGAAGATGTGACGTTCATGGGTGTTCAGTCACCGATCAAAGCGGATCCGGAATGGCGTCGTACGGATTGCCCAGAATGCGGTCGGACGGCTGAACGCGAAACCGACACCTTCGATACCTTCGTGGAATCCAGCTGGTACTACGCCAGGTACTGCACACCGGGTGCAAACAGCATGCTCGATGACAGAGCGGATTATTGGCTGCCAGTAGATCACTATATCGGCGGTATTGAGCACGCCGTCATGCACCTGTTGTATTTCAGGTTCTGGCATAAACTGATGCGTGACGCGGGCATCGTCAGCAGTGATGAACCCAGCACGAATCTGTTGTGTCAGGGGATGGTCCTGGCCGAGGCTTATTACCACGACGGCGAATATTCAGGTCGTACCTGGGTGCAACCAAACGAGGTATCCGTCGAGCGCGACGAGAAAGGCAAGGTCATCAGGGCGACCTGGAAGCATGACGGCAGCGAGGTGACACCGACCGGCTGGACGACCATGTCCAAGTCAAAGAACAACGGAGTCGATCCCCAGGAGATGATAGATCGCTACGGCGCGGATACCGTTCGCTTGTTTGCGATGTTTGCCTCGCCGCCCGAACAGGCGCTCGAGTGGAAGGACGATGCCGTGGCCGGTTCGCTGCGATTTCTGCGGCGCCTGTGGACGCTGGTCCATCGGCACCGGGAATTACTGCTGTCAGTGTCAGAAGACACTTCGGACAACGAATACGATGATGAACCCCGCCAGTTTCGCCTACAGTTTTATACCGTGCTCGCGAGGATTAACCGGGACATGGCGCGCTATCAGTTCAACACTGTTGTGGCCGCCAGCATGGAACTTTTCAATACCCTGGATCGTTTCGATCCCCAGGACAATACCAGTCGCCGAGGTGCATTCTATGAAGCACTGGACGTTCTGATCAGGGTTCTGGCGCCGTTCGTGCCTCATTTCAGTCACAGTCTATGGCAGAGCATTGGTAGGCAGGAGGCGTTACTCGATGCACCCTGGCCGGAGGTCGACAACAAGGCTCTAGTGGCCCGCGTCCAGACGATCGCCGTTCAGGTCAACGGCAAACTGCGTGGTCAGGTTGAGGTGCCGGTGCAGGCTGACGAAGCAGAGATTCGGGCGCAGGTGCTGGCGGACGATAAAATCAGCCGGCACGTTGCAGCTTCGTCGATCCGGCGTTTTATTGTGGTACCGGGCAAGCTGGTCAACATCGTCATCTAGAGGAGTCCGGACGACATGCTGAATCTAAAATGGTGCCATCCTCTTTTCCGGATTTCACACCGGGCGCGAGGAAGTCACGTGACCTATCGCATGCTGGTACCAGTGGTGCTGGCTTTTGTATTGAGCGGTTGCGGATTCCACCTGCGTGGGCAGATCGAATTTTCTCCTCTCTTGGCGATACCTTATGTCAATGGAAAAAACGACGGCTTCGTCAAGGCTCTGAATAGCGGGTTGCGGCAAAGTGGCCTGGTGCCGGCTCAAGATCCCTCCAATGCAACCGCTATCATCGATCTGACCGCGGTGCACTATGACCGTGTGGTCATCTCCATAGACAGCCGCGGTCTGGCCACGGGTTACCAGCTGAGTTACACGGTATCCTACCGGGTTGTGAACCGTTCCGGCAAGGTACTGTTGGAAAACTCGAAGATCACGTTGAAACGTAACCTCACCTACCAGAGTACCCAGGTGCTGCAGAAACAAGCTGAAGAAAGTGCTTTGAAAGATGTCATGATTGAAGACATGGTTCGCCAGATCGTACGCCGACTGGGCAGCGTGTCGCTCGCCCCGACTCGGGCGAAGCGCTTCGCGCTGCTCAACCCGCAGCTGCAGGTGGACGGTAGCTGAGTTTTGCGCCTTGCCCCGCCAGCGCTTACTGCGCAATTGTGCAAGGGCCTAGCGCGCGGCTATCTTCTGTTCGGGAACGAGCCGTTGCTCCTGGAGGAAGCAGCAGACGAGATCCGTCGGCAGGTGCGTAGCCAGGGCGGGACCGATGTGCTGCGGTTCACCGCAGGCGTGGATCTTGACTGGTCCGAGTTGACGGGAAGCGCCCGTGCCCTGTCACTTTTTGTGGACCGCCGGCTGATTGAAATCCGTCTTCCGACCGGCAAGCCTGGTGAAACGGGTTCCAAAGCACTCGTTGAGTTCTTGGAACACTCCGGAGCGGATACCACGCTGGTTGTGCTCGCCGGGCGTATCGACAAGCGGGCACAGTCGGCCAAATGGTTCAAGAGTATCGAGCAGATCGGTGTGGTTGTGGAAGCACGATCCCCGTCAGCTGACCAGCTGCCGCAGTGGATTCAGCAGCGCTTTGGGCAACTTGGAATCAAGGCCACTCCTGGCGCTGTCGAGCGTCTCGCCTATTTTTCCGAAGGCAACCTGATGGCGGCGGCACAGGAGATTCGAAAACTGGCGGTACTGCTTGATGAGGGTGCCGAGTTGGACGAAGAGCGTCTTGAAGCCCTGACCGAAGATCAGGCCCGCTTCAGTGTTTACAACCTGGTCGATGCTGCCCTTGGGGCAGACACCGCGAGAGCGGTGCGGATTCTGACCGTCCTCAGGCGCGAGGGAACCGAAACCGTCTTGGTGGTCTGGGCCCTGGCCCGGGAAGCACGCAGCATGGCTGCCATTACCGGAGCCCTTGAAGCCGGCAAATCACGCGCAACCGTCTTTCGCAGCCATCAGGTCTGGCGTAGCCGCGCGTCCTGTGTCAATGCGGCCTTGCAGCGCCATCCGGCGGACTACTGGCCCGGCCTGTTGGGGCGCTTGTCGGCCGTGGACCGCATTGTCAAAGGACGGGGTACATCCACCGGCGATGTCTGGGTCGAGCTGGAACGGGTTGTCTTGTCAGTCTGTGGTATAACTACTCTTTCGAGAATTGCTTCATAAGACTTTGAAACAATGACAGAAGCGGTCAAGATATCAAGTGATATCCCGGCGTATGTGCGGGCGTTCGGCGCTGCGGCACGCGAGGCTGGCAGAACACTGGCGAGCGCACCCACCCGCCAGAAGAACGAGGCACTGCTGGCGATGGCCGAAGGCACCGCGGATAACGAAGCACAAATCCTTGCAGCGAACCGGCTGGATATGGATGCGGGAAAAAGCAGTGGTCTCAGCGATGCCCTGCTCGATCGGCTGGAGCTCACGCCTGACCGTATTGCGGCCATGGCTGAGGGGTTGCGTCAGGTCGCTGCACTGCCTGATCCGGTCGGTGAGATCAGTGAGCTGACGCAGCGCCCTTCCGGTATTGAAGTGGGCCGTATGCGCGTCCCACTCGGAGTCATCGGCATTATTTACGAGTCCCGCCCCAATGTCACAGCTGACGCCGGCAGTCTTTGCCTGAAGTCCGGTAATGCCGCCATATTGCGCGGCGGGTCGGAAGCTATTCACTCCAACCTCGCCATCGCCACTATCCTCCAGCAGGGGCTGTCCCACGCGGATCTACCCCAGACTTGCATCCAGGTTTTTGACAGCCCGGACCGGTCTGTCGTCGGCGAACTGCTGGCTCTTCCGGAATACGTCGACGTCATTGTTCCACGCGGTGGCCGCGGCTTGATCGAACGCGTGAACCGTGAATCGATGATTCCCGTCATCAAACACCTTGACGGCAACTGCCATGTCTACATCGATGACGCGGCCGATATCGGCAAGGCAGTCGCTGTCGCGTTTAACGCCAAATGTCGGCGTTACGGTGTGTGTGGTGCGATGGAGACTCTGCTGTTGGCCGAAGGCATTGCCGAGGTCGTGTTGCATCAGCTTGGACCGATGTTTAGCGAGGCGGGGGTTGAACTTCGCGGCTGCCAACGCACCCGTGAGTTGCTGCCGCAGGCCGTTGCGGCCGAGGAAGCAGACTGGGGTACTGAGTTCCTGGCACCGATACTCGCCGTAAGAATCGTGAAAGGTGTGGACGAGGCCATCGCGCACATCGAGCAATACGGATCCAGTCACACCGAAGCTGTGATCACTGAAGATCTTGAGACCAGTCGACGATTTCTGCGGGAGGTCGATTCCAGTTCGGTTATGGTCAATGCGTCGACACAGTTTGCCGACGGATTTGAATACGGCCTGGGGGCGGAAATCGGCATCAGCACGGACAAGCTGCATGCGCGTGGCCCAGTAGGGCTTGAGGGCCTGACCACGCGCAAATTTATCGTCTTCGGCACCGGCACCGGCAGCGTACGATCCTGACTGCATTCGGAGTGTTGCCATCATCAGGGAAGGTTCGAGCGCAATCGTGGGTGTCTTCGGGGGCACATTTGACCCAGTCCACCTGGGCCACCTGTGCACCGTCGCGGCGGTCAGGCATCACCTGGCCATGCATCAGGTGCTTTTCGTGCCGGCATCCATGCCCCCGCTTCGCGACCCGCCGGCGGCAACTCCCCATCAACGGCTGGAGATGGTAAAGATTGCGGTCCAGAATGTCGCTGGTTTCGAGCTTGATGCGCGAGAAGTGACCCGCTCCGGGCCATCCTATACGGTGCTGACTCTGGAAGAGTTGCGATTGGAATACCCCGGGTTGCCGCTGTGCCTGATCCTCGGACTGGACGCCTTCCAGAAGCTGCCGCAGTGGCATCGTTGGCGAGAACTTTTAGGGCTAGCTCACGTGGCGCTGATGCAAAGACCCGGCTGGCAGATGCCCGAAGGTCCACTCCCGGACTGGTGGTCCCGTGCTCTCATCGATCATCCCGAACAGATGAGCTCTCAGCCGGCCGGGCACATCCTGCCGGTCGACGTACCCGCTATCGACATCTCTTCCACCGATCTGCGAGACAGGCTGCGTGCTGGTCTTTCCGTAGCTGAACACTTGCCCGAAGGGGTTCAGCAATACATTAAGGAGAATCGACTCTATGGTTGTTGCGGCTGAAGGATCCCGATTGAATGTCACGCAATTAAAACAAGCGGTCGTCACTGCGCTAGAAGACGCCAAGGGCCGTGACATTCGTGAGCTGGATGTACGGCCACTCACAGATATCACGGATTGGATGATACTGGTCAGCGGTACGTCGAGTCGGCATGTACTGGCACTTGCTGACAGCGTCCGGACCCAAGTCAAACGCCACGACATTGCACCACTTAGTAGTGAAGGGGAATCAACCGGGGATTGGGTTCTGCTGGATTACGGTGACGTTGTGGTTCACGTCATGCTGCCCGATGCCCGGAGTTTTTATGATCTGGAGGGCCTGTGGGATGACCGTCTCGGCCGGATGGTCCAGTTGAAACGCGAAGGCCAGTCCGACAGCTGATCCCATGCGGCTGCTGCTGATTGCTGTCGGCCGCCGCATGCCGGACTGGGTAAAGGACGGTTATGACGACTATGCGCGGCGGCTCAGTGGAGCCTTAAAACTCGAACTTGTCGAAGTCGATGCCGGCAGACGGACCCGAAATGCGGATATCGGAAAGCTGATTCGCGAGGAGGGCGACCGATTGCTGGGCTGCGTACCAAGCAGCAGTCGGGTGATCGCACTCGACCCCAGCGGCCGGCAATTTGATACCGAGGCCCTGTCCGTGAAACTCGGCCGCTGGATAGATGAATCCCAGGACGTGTCGCTGCTGATTGGTGGCCCCGATGGATTGTCCCCAGAGGTCCTGTCCCGCTGCAATGAATGCTGGTCGCTGTCTGCATTGACCTTTGCCCACCCGCTCGTCAGAGTGGTTGTTGCCGAACAGGTCTACAGAATCGTCAGTATTCTGACAGGGTCGCCTTACCACCGCGGTAACCGGTACGGTGGGAAACATTCGCCATGACAGACCGTATCTGCCTTGCATCGGCGTCCCCCAGACGGGAGGCTTTGTTACGACAAATCGGGGTGCCTTTCTGGTCGCTGCCTGTGAATCTGGATGAATCCATCCTTCCCGGAGAGTCACCGAGGACTCTGGTGAAACGCCTTGCCCTGGCCAAAGCCCGTACAGCCAGCAGTACGATGACGGATAGCGACCTAGAGATCGTGGCGGTGCTGGGCGCCGACACCATAGTTGCCGTCGATGAGAACATTTTGGGGAAACCTGGCTCCCGGTCGGAGGCGGTTTCGATGTTGACCCGGCTGTCGGGACGAAGCCACCAAGTCTTCACCGGGATCGCGTTGGTGACAGCTCAGGCAACCCAGGCCGAGGTCGTTATCAGCACGGTGACCTTTGCCAGTCTCGCCGGTGATCAGATCGAGGCCTACTGTGACACCGGTGAGCCTTTCGGCAAGGCGGGAGCCTACGCCATACAGGGTATAGGCGGATGTTTCGTACAGCACATCTCGGGCAGTTATTCCGGCATTGTCGGTCTGCCGCTGTACGAGACCAGCCGCTTGTTGATCCGATCCGGTCTGAGCGGGTCGATTTCGCGACAGGATGATCAAGATGACTGAAGAGCTGCTGGTCAATGTGACACCGCAAGAGACCCGGGTAGCTGTGATCGAGAACGGCAGCCTGCAGGAAGTGCAGGTAGAACGAACCAGCCATCGGGGTTATGTCGGAAATATTTACAAAGGCCGGGTGGTCAGGGTGTTGCCTGGGATGCAGGCCGTTTTTGTCGATATCGGGCTGCAACGGACGGGGTTCCTGCATGCTGCGGATATGGTGGCGCAGCGCGCTGACAGGAGCCCCGGTACCGAATCTGCACAGGGTATGCTGTCATCTGGCCTCGACATTATGAGCTTGGCGCATGAGGGCCAGGAACTCGTGGTGCAGGTGACCAAAGACCCAATCGGCAGCAAAGGGACCAGGCTCACCACCCAGCTTTCGTTGCCCTCGCGCCATCTGGTGCTGTTGCCGGACTCAGATCATCTGGGGGTGTCTCAGCGCATACAGGACCCCACGGAACGTGACAGGCTTCGACAGGCCCTGAACGATGCGCTGCAGCGGAACCCGGTCGCCGGCGGGTTTATCGTGCGCACGGTTGCTGAATCGCTTGACGTCACGAATCTGACCGCTGATCTCACTTTCCTTGAACGCAGCTGGCAGCGCATACAGGCGAGGATCCCGGAGGCAAAACCCGGTGACCTGATCCACGGCGACCTGCCGTTGACCCTGCGCATGGTCCGCGATCTTGCCAGCGATACGGTGGAAAGAGTGCGGGTTGATTCCCGGGAATCCTTTGATTCCATCCGGTGCTTTGCCGACGAACTGATTCCGGAAGTCACACCACGAATTGAGCACTACAGCGGAGAGCGGCCAATATTCGACCTCTACTCGATTGAGGAAGAGATCCAGCGGGCGCTGAGTCGTACGGTGCACCTCAAGTCGGGTGGTGTGCTGATCGTCGATCAGACGGAAGCCATGACCACTATCGACGTGAACACGGGCGCATATGTCGGCCGCCGCAATCTCGAAGACACGATATTCAGGACTAACCTGGAAGCGGTCCAGTCAATCGCGCGACAGCTCCGGCTGCGGAATATCGGCGGTATCGTGATTGTCGATTTTATCGACATGGCAGATGAAGAACACCGGCGCCAGGTGATGCGGGCGCTGGAGCGTTCGCTTTCCAGAGACCGCACGCCCTGCAGCATCACCCAGATGTCGCTTCTAGGGCTGGTCGAGATTACCCGAAAGCGAACCCGTGAGAGTCTGGAACGAATGATGACCGAACCCTGTCGGGTGTGTGACGGCCGGGGTATACAGAAAACACCGCAGACAGTCTGCTACGAAATATTCCGCGAGGTGGTCCGTCAGTCGCGGGCTTTTGATGCCAAAGCCCACATGATTCTGGCAGCCCAGGGGGTGATCGATATGCTGATTGCCGAGGAAGCTAATGCGCTTGCGGATCTTCAGGCCTTCATCGGTCGGCCCGTTCAACTGCAGGTGGAGCCAGCTTACTCTCAGGAAATCTATGACGTGGTGCTGATGTGACGGGACGGACCGCCGTTCACTGGTTATTGTGTGCGGTCCTGATCCTCCTACCGAGTCTGATCGCTGCGCAGAGTGTTCCGGACGTGCTGCTCGAACACGTCATCCACCACGATGATTGGCCGCAGCAGCGCAATACCGAAACCGTGCTGTCACTGACCGCGGTCCAAGGCCTGCTTGATACGTATCAGGAAGATAAGAGGCACAAAATCACGATCCGTCACCCGGGCGGTGATTATGGCGACGCCTGGGCACAGGAACTGCGCGACTGGCTGGTCGCGTTGGGCATTCCATCAGGCCAGATGCTGTTGGAGCCGGGTTCCGGGGGACAGGACCGCATCGTCCTGTTGCTCGAGGCGACCGATCCCTGAGTGCCCGGCATTTTCCGGCAGGAGACGGTTCTCTCTGAAGCGTCCTTTTAGATAAAGAGATTTACTCCCGCTTCACCAGCGTGCTCGAAATAGGTCGCTGCACCTCCGATATCGATGTCTTCAATAAAATCTTCGCGGCGCATGTCAAATAGATCGATGGTCATCTGACAGCCTATCATCCTGACGCCGGCTTCCAGGCAGAGACTGCGCAGTTCTTCGACCGAGGCCACACCTTTGGATTTGATGGTGTTTTTCATCATGGTGGTCATGGCTGTTTCCATGCCCGGAATGGTTGTGCCCAGAACAGGAAACCAGTTGTTCATTCCCATCGGCATCGGCATTCCGGGGTTGCCCAAGGGGCTGACTTTCAGGTTGAGTTCCTTTTTCAACAGTTGAAGGCCGTAAAACGTAAAAAACATGGTGACCTCGTAGCCCAGCGCCGCTGCCGTCGAAGAAAGGATGAAGGGCGGATAAGCCCAGTCGAGTGTGCCTTTGCTTGAGATGATCGTGAGCCGTTTGGAACTCATGCCGAATCTCCTTGTTTACTGTACTGCGGCCCGGGCAACAATCGATCGCCGACCAGATGACGACCGGGGTGCTTAGGAGTTTTTTTTCATCAGAAAGTGGAACTCCCCGTCGACTTCCGAAGAATCCAGAAGCTCATTGCCGGTCTGGGTGGCAAAGGCTTCGAAATCTTTGACCGATCCCGGGTCGGTTGCCATGATCTTGAGTACTTCCCCGCTGTTCATTCCATTGAGGGTCTTTTTCGCTCTCAAGATCGGAAGCGGACAATTGAGCCCTCGGGCATCGAGTTCCTGATCAAAGTGAGTCATGACTGTGTGCCTTAGGTTATGTGGAAAAATTTCTGCCAAATCAACGATCCGGTTGGACCGGATTTTCGGTCGGGAATATCCTGTACGGTAGGGTCCCCGGTCCGTTAATTCGAGTGTACTCCTAAACTCAGTCATCCTCCCACAGGTATGGCGGAGAGCCAACGAGAAATACTGATCTAACAATCAGAATCACTGATATTCCGGCGTCTGGTCTGAATTCGAGAGCCGAATCTGCCGGCAAACCGTACTCGTTTTCCCGGGAGACAGTGTGGCCGGTAGATACGGGAAGAGGAGTCTGACGGGTTAAAATCTGCCCATGCGCTTTCAATCCAGCAGCCCCATCGGGCACCGTTGGGCCCGGCTGGTATTCGTGGCTGCGGTGTTCGGTATGGGATCGCCTGCACTGGGTGATAAACATCTCCCGGGTCTGGGTGATTCAATGCTGGAGGTTTCGATATCGGCCGCTGAGAAGGCCACTGGCCGGGAATTCATACGCCAGGCGCGCAGCCGTTTCCGGTTCGTGGACGACCCGCTGGTTCTCGAGGTGTTACAGCAGATTGGGGGCCGGCTGTCGTCGACACTGACCGGTGATACACACAGCCTCTCGTTTCACCTGATCGAAAATCCCCAGCTGAATGCTTTTGCAGGCCCTGGGGGACATATCGGCGTGTTCACGGGCCTCTTCACGGCGACCGAAAGCGAGGCCGAGCTCGCTTCGGTCATTGCCCACGAAATGGCGCACGTTACCCAGCGCCATCTCCCGCGGATGATTGCAAGGGCCCAGCAACGGCAGCTACCCGCGACTGCGGGGATACTTGCGGCCATCCTTTTAGGCGGACAGGCCGGTGCTGCGACCCTGGCTGCGACCAACGCTGCCGCAATTTCGGATCAGCTGAGTTACACGCGGGCCTTTGAGCGCGAAGCCGATGCACTGGGCCTGAAAATTCTGAACGCAGCGGGGTA
>MDTE01069527.1_pt1 | contig 14297 bp, 9 predicted proteins | sample 811231 | NCBI WGS metagenome assembly MDTE01 (sample SAMN05326651, study PRJNA326480) | marine metagenome | isolation source: seawater | place: Indian Ocean: Red Sea | collected 2010 | reverse complement strand
TCCCGAGTTTGCCCAGCGCCTGGCCCGCCTAGGTGATGCCTATGTCGACGACGCTTTTTCGTGCGCCCACCGCGCACACGCATCCATCGATGCGCTGGCTAGAATGTTACCTGCCGTCGCAGGCCTTGAAATGGCCCATGAGCTGGATGTCCTCGATACAACGCTCAACTCGCCAGAGCGGCCGCTGATTGCAATCATTGGTGGCGCCAAAGTATCGACTAAACTCGGCGTGCTAGAGGCCCTCGCCAAGAAAGTTGACACGTTGGTCATCAGTGGCGGTATGGCCAACACCTTTCTTAGTGCTCGCGGGGTTGATGTCGGCCGCAGCCTCTGCGAATACGATCAGATAGCAACCGCAAGCGCGATCGAAGGAGCCATCGCAGCGCGCGACGGACATGTGATCCTGCCGTCTGATGTGGTCGTGGCCAAGGAACTCGAACGCGACAGCCCCAGCGAAACCGTCCTTACTGAAGCAGTGCCGCCCGATTCGATGATTCTCGACATTGGCCCGAGTTCGATCGCCGATATCAAAACGCAAATCCGCCAGTCGCGCACGCTCGTGTGGAATGGGCCCCTAGGCGCGTTTGAGTTCCCCCCTTTCGACCGGGGCACGATTGCTATTGCCACTTCGGCAGCAGAGCAAACCTCAGTTGGCCAGCTCACGAGCGTGGCCGGTGGCGGCGAGACACTCGCCGCGATCAACCAGGCTGGGGTCTCGGATCAATTTTCCTACCTTACGACCGCGGGTGGCGCGTTTCTGGAATGGCTCGAGGGACGGGAGCTTCCTGGAGTAGAGGTGTTGTGCGGGTAAATCCGCCAAGGCTTTACCGGTTCTTAGTCCCGACACGCGTGACCAAATCCTCGGCGATTCCGCCTTACCGAAGGCCTACAACAATCGCGCTACCGCTAGAATGTGGTGGTCGTAATACTGAGCTTTTCCAGGATGCGCTCAGCCGGCAGATGGAAGCTTTCGACCAGCGGGATAATCTCCAGCTTCTCGGATACGGGGTATCTTATTCGTCGCTCCCCCAACCCTTATCATGCTTCTTGAGAAGTTGGTTCTTCGCTATCTGTTCGGCATGCGCCTCTTTAAGGTCACTCATTCTTGGGAGAGGGCCGGATTTAGCGTCGCCGTAGTTGATTCGTACGAACGAAGAGGTATATCGATTCCTGCCGCAGTGATTTGGTCAGCGAGGTCGAACAGCGTATCTCGCCCCCGGCAGCGACCTGCTTTGTCGAACCAAGTCGCAATAGTTCTTTCGACCGCAAGGCTGGTTTGGGATAGTAGTCTTGCGTGTTGGGCCGAACCAATTGCGACCAGAAGCCAGATCTCGTCGCGGCTCACTCCCGCCTGTTTCGCGCATCTGATTTCAATGGGACGCACCGCGTGTACGCCCAGTATTGCTAGGAATCGATTAAGTGCTACCGGCACCGCAGGCGCGTTTAGGAGCCGAAAAACTGGATCGATCGCGGGATAGGGATCGCTGCCGCGGTGATAATGAATGACCCAGGTCCGGGCCGACCATACTAGGACCTGCTCCGTTAATGAGAGAATTGCTCCCTCGGTACCCTGAGTCCAGGTCAAGGGTTCGACAATATCGGTATAGTTACTCATTAGGCTCTCCCCAGTTGCTGTTTCCCACACGGAACGTGCAGTCGATGTGGCTCAGGGAGACGCTTAAATGGGCTTCGATTGATCTGAGCCCAACCAAGTATCGCGAAGAAAAATTTCGTCGAGACGCCGCTCTGAGTCAGAGCGGCTTTTCTGCTGGCCGTAAGCTGTTTCCGCTGGGCTGCTGTGGCACTAAGTCCCCGTCGAAATCTAGTGCGCTTTCCTCGTCGCAATATTCAGGATTATCGAGCACTTTAAGCTGGGGCTGCGCACCGCTTGTACGGACACATGCGCGGCACGCCTCGTATAGGCGGAAGGGATTAAAGTTACCCCAGATAAACAATGCTAGAAGTCCTATTCAGCGGTAGCCGTAAGAATTTTGTCAATCAGGTCCTGCGCGTAGGTGAGACAACACCCACAAACCGGCGCACCACCCAACGCTCCATAGGCATCTGCCGCGTGGCAGATCTGACCGCCTTTGGCGACACGTTCTATGTCGGATTCGCGATAGCTATTGCAGAGACAGATGTACACGCGATTGGTTGAGAATGATTTTCAATAACTACGATGCTATTGAAAATCATTCGCAATATCTAAGGAAATCAAGATCCGCTAAAGGAAACTTCTAAGCACTACGCGACGATGACTTCCGCCGATTTATTAAGTGGGCCAGCGCTTATCGTCAGGAGGCACCTCACCCCGCCTTAGTCAAGGCAAGGTTTCGGGGCAGCGGGCCAATGCTAGCTGGTGCACGGCCCGTTCTAGACAGCGCGACATTCATCAAAATAACGGGCCCGATGCCCGTAGCTACAATGGCCAGAGCCGGCAAAGCCGCTCGTTCTAGTAGCTCGTCTTTGGCAAACTGGTACACGTAAGTCGACAGGGTGTCGAAATCAAACGGGCGCAATAACAAAGTCATTGGAAGCTCTTTCATAACGTCGACAAACACAAGAAGTCCGCCGGCAAGGATAGAGCTACGCAGGAGCGGAAAGGCGATCTGCTGCAGAGTTCCCGCAAAGCCTTTACCAAGCACCCTGCTCGCGCTGAGCAGGTTAGGTGGCATACGTCTCACGCCAGCGCTCATCGCGCCATAACCAATTGCCTGGAAACGCACCATGCACGCAATCAGCACTAAAGTAAGCGTTCCAGTGATGCCGCCATAGGACAAGCCAAAGATTCCCTCCAGCACCGCTTGAAGGCCGTCGTCGACCATGCCAGCGAAGGTAACAACGCCGATCGCCAGGATCGTGCCGGGAAAGGCATAACCCGTGGAGGCCAGAGCGGTCAGCGTACGCACCAACCGATTGTTGTGAAATATCCCCTCGACCGTCATGACGGTCGCGGCAGCCATCACCATCACCGCCACTGACGCGGCGATCAACAATGAGTTGAGCGCCACCTCGACGACCTTTGCGTAGTTGTCGATCGAATAACCCTGGATGACAAAACCGAGAAGGATGACGACAGGAATCACGAAGCCGAGAACAACAGGCGCTGCGCAGATGGCTGCGCAAACCCCCGCATGCAAGCCCGATGTACGGATCGGCGTCAGGCTGGCGTACCGCCGACCAGTCTCAGAATAATGTCGTCGTCCGCGGGTATAGGCTTCCAACACCAGCAGCACGATCACGAACAGAAAGGCAAAAACGGCGATCTGTGCTGCACCGGGCAGGCTATTCATGCCGAGCCAAACGTTGAAGATACCCAGGGTCAGGGTTTCGATAGCGAAATACTCTACAGTTCCAAAATCGGAGACTGTCTCCATCAGTGCCAACGCGACACCGGCGACCATTGCTGGTCGAGCGAGGGGCAATGCCGTACTTGCGAACAAGCGACGGTTGTGGAGGCTCGCGACTTCGAACAGCGAGCCCGGTGTCAGCCGGAACGCCGTGCGTGTCATTATGTAAACGTAAGGGTAAAGCGCTATCCCCAGCACCAGGATGGCGCCTGGCATCGAGCGAATCTCCGGGAACCAGTAGTCCAGCTTGGTCTGCCACCCAAACGCTTCGCGCAACGCCGTTTGCAGTGGGCCTGCAAACTCTAGGAAGTCAGTGTAGGTGTAGGCGACGATGTAGGCTGGGACCGCGGCTGGCAGCAGCAACGACCACTCCAAGATCCGCCGGCCGGGGAAGTCCCAGCGCGTGATAATCCAGGCGGTCGACACCCCGATGACGAGGGTGAGTACTGCGACCCCCAACATTAACACCAACGTATTGGTCACATAACGAGGCAGAACGGTCGTGAACAGATGCTGCCACAAACCTCCCGTATCGCCCGCAGCAGCGCTGAATACGGCGACGATGGGACTGGCTAGAAGAGCGCAGAGTGCGAGTGTTAGGAGCGTCCATCCGTTTAGCCCCGCACCGCCTCCAACCTCCCCTCTGCTGATCAAACCTCACCACCCTACCTGATCGATAATTCGCTGTGCGGCTGGGCCGAGCTCGGCTATGCGCGCAATTGGTACGTCGTCCTCCTTGAAGGTGCCGAGCGCTTGAAGCTCCTTGGTTGGCGTCACCGAGCGGTTAACGGGGAACTCGAAGTTGACGGTACCATAAAGCGCTTGCGCCTCAGGTTCAGAGAGAAACTCTAGGAACCGTACCGCGCCGGACTTGTTATCTGCGTGCTTCGTGACGCCGCCACCGGATATGTTGACATGGTTGCCACGGCCGTTCTGGTTTGTGAACACGACTCGAACGGCGTCTGCCCACTTCTCCTGCTCCGGGATATTGCCGTATTTGAGTTTGCCCCAGTAGTAGTGGTTGATGATGGCAATATCGCATTCGCCTTGGTAGATGGCTTTGAGTTGGGCTCGGTCGTTGCCCTGGGGACGGCGCGCTAGATTTGTGACGAGTCCCCGAGCCCATACCCTTGCCTTCTCGGCACCATGGGCATCAATCATCGAGGCCATTAGTGCGCGATTGTATACATGGCTACCCGGCCGGGTGCAGATCCGGCCTTTCCAGCGCGCATCCGCTAATTCTTCGATGTGCTGGATTTCTCCTAATCCAACGCGGCTGTTGGACACCGCCAGTACACGCACACGCTTGGATAGGGCAAACCAACGGTTGTCCGAATCGCGCAAGTGCGCTGGAACGTTACGCTGCAGAATTTTGGAATCCACCTGCGCCAAGAGGTCTTGATCCGCGTAGATCGCAAGACGGCCGATGTCGACAGTTAGCACGAGATCGGCCGGGCTGCGCTTTCCCTCCGCAATCAGCCGCTGGACGAGCCCTTTAGACGCGTAAACGATATTTACCTCCACGCCAGTTTCTTGCTGGTAGGCCGCAATGAACGGCTCGATCAAGAAGGGCTGACGGTGGGAGTAGATATCCAGCGGCCTTTCGCCCGCCGCCACACCGGCCGCGGCAAACACCAGAGTCGCTAACAAAATTGCCATCGCCACCGTGATGGGACGGAGGCGGTTGATCAGACCTATGGAACGCCCAGAGGTGCCCTGGAGAAATGACATGACTACAATCTTGTTCTTAAGAGAGTGCAGCCCGCGGCAGGAAATTCGCGCCGCCTCGCCGAACGGCGCAAGGTAGAGTTGCCCAAGGGTGTGACCTGGTCTAGGTGCTCCGGTAGATAGCCCGAACTTGATATTCTTACCTCGCTCGGCAGGGCAAAGACTCCCACCGATCAAGTCCCAGAGCGCGAGCACCACCCCAAAGTTCTTATCGAAGTGCTGCGGGTCCATCGAGTGGTGCAGTTGATGTTGCGCAGGCGATATAAGAATGCGCTCGAGTGCTACTCCGTAGGAGATCGATACGTGCGAGTGGCGCAGGTTAGCTCCAGTTGCATTGAAAACAAACAAGAAGAGATTGACGCCGAGTACTGTTGCAAGATCTACGCTTTCGCCGAAAAAAAACACAAAACTCCCTATCACCACTCCCTGAACAACAGCGCCGCGCAGGGTAAACACGACGCCCTCGACCGGATGGGTGCGGAATACTGTAAATGGCGTCAACGTCTCAGCCGAATGGTGCACCTTGTGAAACGACCACAGAAAATCAGAACGATGTAAAAGCCGGTGGACGAGATAGCGCGATAAATCATCAAGCACAAAATGCGTGATCGTGAAAGAAGCTATTACGACCCAAGCCGGAATATGATCGCCCCACATCGGTGGGACACCAAAGAATTCATGGAAGCACTCAAACAAGAGCACCGCAAGCGCCAGGTGCGAAAGGAGTTTCGGTGCCAAACCCAGCATGATGGCATTGTTGATAGCGAAGAGTTTGTAATCTGCGCGTGCCGAGGCCGACCACCAAATTCTCGGCGATAGAACTTTTCTATAGAGAGCATTGAAGCCCGAATGGCGCTCGCCGCGGGCCGCGATCAGGTAGAAGGTGGTTGCTATTCCAAGGGCTGCAGCCAAGTACCCAATGAAAATCCGCTTTTGAGGATTCAAAAAGGCGTCGACGATATCAGCCAGATAGGCGGTAATAGCAGTTTCCATGCTACTGAATCCAAAAGACCGACCGCGTTCCGAAGACCGCGGCCGGACAAATGTTTAAGTCTAGGTCAGTCGTTCTCGGCGCTACCGCCAGAACTGACCTTATCAGCAAGCGCTTTCATATCTGCAAGTTGATCGTTGGCCCGCGCTTTAACACCAAACTTGTCGATCATCAATTTCTGCACCTTAAGCATGTGCAGCATGTACTCGCCTGAGGGAGTTCCCTCACCCTTGCGGTAGCTGCCATCGCTATTGATGCCAAGGACCTGACTCTGGTTGGCAAGGACGGGCCCGTAGCCAATTAGCCTATTCAAGCGGAGCGCCGTATCACCCAGATTTCCGCGGCCGGCTTGCAGCGACAAGGAGAAACCCTTCAACTCGCCCCAATGCTTCACCAAGGTCTTTAAGGCCTTGTCAGGGTTGCCACCCGAATCAAGCACCGTCTCCAGTTTTTTCATATCCTTGTAGACCGAGCCTGCGTATTTAAAGACTGCTTCGGCGAGCGTTTGCTGCCAAGCCTTCTCGATCGTAGACACGTAGCTCATCAACTTAGTGCGTTGCGCGTCGGTGAGCTTGTTGCCATCTGCCTTGATGATCAACAAACGGCCTTCGTAGAAGGCTTCGACGATAGTGTGCAGGTAGTTAGTGGAGCCCTTTTTATCGAAGCCCGCAGCATAGTAGGCCGGCTGGAAAACCATCTCTGAGAGCAGGTTGACCCTGCCATCGCCATCGCGATCAGCAGCCTTTAGGGCTTTCGACTTCTGCTTGGCAATGTCGTAGACCTGCTGAGCCGTTAACGTCAGCGCGTGTGCAGGCGCGCCAAAGTAACCGAACGCCTCGTCCCATGAGTGTTCCTTGCCTGAATAAGGAACACCCCCACCTTTGTAGGGCTTGTCGTTAGGCTTCTTCTCTGCCGACATGTACTCGTCGAGATATTTGTCGACTGCCTGATTGTAGAAAACCGCGCCCATTAGGAACTTGGATATGAGCTGTGCGTACTGGTAGCCATGACGCATGTCGTAACCGCCGTCCGCCTGAGATGCCTTATCAATCCAAAACTGGATTACCTCGGCACCATTCATGTTATTGGGCCAACCGGACACCACGCCACCGTATGACTTCGCGGCAAGGTTGGTGCCCTTGCTCAGCTCATCAACGCCGGACTGTTTAATCGGGAAACCGTCTTTCGACGCCGGAGAAATGATCGCACGGCCCGCATCCTTACCCTGGAAATACGAGGTCATGAGTGCCTGGAGTTCCGCATTCGGGGAGCCATTCCCCTTTCCTGCAAGCTTCTTTAGTGATTCATGCAAGGTGTGTCGCGCGATCTGTCCCGTATACTTGACCGAATTCTTGGCTGTCCCGAGATAGCCCTTCAAGGTGACTGGGAAGGGACCGTAGATCCGCTCGCCCGCGTGTGATGCACTGGCGAAGACGGCTATCAAGAACGCTGACAAGAAAATGTTTGAAAAGCGCTTCATCGACTACCACTAGCTTATTTGGATAAGTTAAATTGAGAATGATTGTCGTTTGCGATATGCTCTTTTTGAGATTGAATGTCAATCGCAAATTTTTCTTGTGCCAGCACCCTTCATTAGGAGGGTTAAACGCTTCGAAAGCGTTACTTAGAAAATGCAGGGAGGGACCGAGGTACGAGGTACGGTTTAGTGCCACTCCCCAAAATTGATGGGGACCCGCGAGTTAACTCGCTTACCTGCCACAAGCGTCAAAGCATGGGTGGTCTGTGTTCGATGCTACTTGAACTTACCAAGGGCCGAGTCAACACCTGCTCGACCGCACACGTCTCAGTAGTCGCTTGATTAGCGCCCCCTGGGGCGCTGGGGCCGCGGGCTAACTCGCAACAATTGCGTAGCATGCCGCCGAATTCGGCAAGCGTGCAACCGCGCCCTAATTCTCTTTGGTCAGCCGGGCACGGAGTTCCGTTTTGAGCACCTTGCCGTAGTTGTTCTTTGGGAGCTCTTCGATGAAACGATAGCTCTTGGGCCGTTTAAAGCGTGCGATATTGTTGAGACAGAGCCCGTCGAGCTCGACTTCAGCTACCGTCTCATTGGCACGGGCTACGACGAAAGCCACAACTTCCTCGCCCCATTCGGGGTGTGGCCTACCAACCACCGACGTTTCCAGGACTGCCGGATGCTGTAGCAGCACCTCTTCGACCTCCCGGGGATAGATGTTGGTCCCACCGCTGATAATCATGTCATTCGACCGGTCCTTGAGCGTGAGGAATCCGTCGTCGTCGAACACGCCCACATCACCAGTGTGCAGCCAGCCGCCCCGAAGGCTCTTCGAGGTCGCCTCCGGGTTGTTCCAGTAGCCTGGCATAACAACGTCTCCACGCACTGCAACCTCGCCGATCTCGCCCGGTGGCACGGTGTTGTCTTTGTGATCAACTAGTTTCACCTCGACGTCGGTGCGCGCATATCCGGTAGATCCCAAACGCTCGAGAAAACGAGGGTGCTGGCGCTCGGCGTGCATCGATTTAGGCAGGCAAGTGATCGTGCACGGGCTTTCGCCCTGGCCGTAGATCTGAACTAACCGCGGGCCGATCACATCGAGGGCATGTACGAGATCCGCGACATACATCGGGCCTCCGCCGTAGACAATCGATCTGAGATTATTGAAATCCACATCGGCTGCGGCCGGGCTGTTGGCCAATCGCATAAGCATCGTCGGTGCGGCGAACATGCTCACATTGCGGTGCTGGCCGATCAGCTCGCAAAGTTCGCCTGGCTCGAAATGCCCACTCTCCGGCACCACGTGATTGCCGCCGCGAGCGATATGGGGGAGGCCATAGAGACCCGATGCGTGCGACATCGGAGCCGCGTGAATACAAGTATCGTCGGTAGAGAGCTGATCTATGTCCGCGTAGTAGCTCAGGATCATCATCAGCAAGTTACGGTGCGTCAGCATCGCACCTTTCGGTCGTCCCGTGGTGCCAGAGGTGTAGAACAGCCAGCCGACGTCTGTTGGCGCAAGGTCGATCATCGCTACGGCTTCGTGGTCAAACAGCGCCTCGTAGCCCGGCTGATCAGCGATAACGACCTGGCCTAGGTCTGGGAGCGAGTCGACTAGGGGTGCAACCGTTTCAGCGAGATCGGGACTGACAAAGCAGAGCTTCACGCCGGCATTGCCAAGGATGTACTCGAACTCGCGCCGGTGCAGCCGTGCGTTTACCGGTACCACCGTTAAGCCAGCGTGCCAGGCACCGTAGAGAACCTCGAAGAAAGCGGGCCGGTTGGTCATGATTATAGCCACGCGATCGCCAACCACGAGCCCGCTGCGATCACGTAGCGTTCCAGCAAGCCGCGCGGCCCGGTTGGCAAGCTGGGCATAGCTACATACCGCACAGGTTCCGACCGTTAGCGCCGGTCGATCGCCGAACGTGCGAGCCGTTTTAATAAGCTGTGCCGCAAGATTCATGACCTGATCATAATTATAACCGCACCGGTAATCACCGTTCCGATAAGGCTCGGGGCATTGCTTGACAGTTGCGGAGAGCGAGTGCTCTGCTCGCATTGCGGTGAGGCGGCCGCCAAAAAAGCGCTGGGAGGATTGCATGCTGACGGTCAGCAAAGACAAACCGTTGCTTACGACAACTACCGGCGGCCTACCGCGGCCAAGCTGGTTCACCGCAAATCTCGATCGCAGAGCCTTCTCCGTGGCGATGGCGGATCGCGTCTATCGCGAGCAATATCTCGATACGTTGGCAGCTCACTTCATCGATCAGGCACGTTCGGGGATCGACCTCATGGTCGACGGCGACTCCCGTTTCGACGATGACATCGCCGGACGCGGCTGGTTTGCTTATGCCTTCGAGCGAATCAAGGGTCTTGGCGACCCTGAAATGAGCAACGCATTGATTGCGTCGAACCGCGACAAGTTACCCGGCGACATCATGTACGAAGTGATCGAAACGCGGCTTCCCCCCACCGTTGTCGACAGGGTCGACCGCGGGCCGCTCGAATACGACAAGGTGTGGAAGGCGGCGCAGGGGCTAACCGACAAGCCGGTCAAGTTCGGTGGTATCTCCGCGCAGATCATCGAAGCGATCGTCAACAACGAGCACTATAAGGACCGCCGCGAGCTAGTGAACGACCTGTCTGATGCCTTCAACGCTGAATATCATGATCTCGCCGACGCCGGTTGCCCCGTAGTCCAGGTTGAGGAACCCTGCATCCACGAAACTGCCGGAATTGTTGAGGATTCGATACTCACACCTGAGTTTTACGTCCAAGCGTTCAACCGAGAGGTTAAGGGGCTGCGCGATAAGACCGAGGTCTGGTGTCACACCTGCTGGGGCAGTCCATGGGCACAACGGGTCGAGCACGAGCAGATCAGTTACAAGGCATCACTACCCTATCTCAACGAACTCGACGTCGATGTGCTGACCTTCGAGGGCAAGGAACACGAGGGCGCCGACTTCGAGATCATCGGCAAGGGTGTCAGCAAGGACAAGAAAATCGCCATCGGCGTTTGCAGCCATCGATCACTTCAGGTCGAACGGCCCGAGGAAATTGCCAACCTCGTCCGCAAGGCAATGAAATGGATTGAACCAGAGCGTCTGATCCTGAGCACTGACTGCGGGTTCGGACGCCAAGGTATGAGCCGAGCGCATGCTCACTACAAAATGGTGTCGATCGCCAAGGGTGCCAATATCGTTCGCAAGGAATTGGGATACGACGAAGAGCCCATCCTTGGCGCCGATCGCAGATACGCGCTGTTACCGATTGGCGGCTGACAGGCTGCAGAGCGATCAGTCCAACTAAAAAGCCCCGGGTCGGGCCCCGGGGCTCTTTGTTGAGCGTGGTTTATTCGGCCGCGACGGCCGCGTCCGCCGGCACTTCGAGGTCAAAAAGCCGCGCGCAGTTCATGCCCGCGACATCGATCTTCACCTCTTCGGGCACGTTGGCAAACACCCGGTCGAGAACGGCGTGAGTGTTGGGAAAAGTGTTGCGCGGATGCGGGAAGTCCGACCCCCACATAATCCGCTTTGCACCGGCGACGTCGTAAGCTCGGTCAAAATACTCGTCATCGACAACGCCGTGCCAGACGTTGTTGTACATCACCTCATCAACCGAGCGTTTTGGAGGCGCCATGTCCATAGACTGACCCAGCGCACCTTCGAGCTGCCGGCAGCGGAACATGTACCAGGGAAGCCATGAGATCTCATACTCGCCGAGGATGACTTGCAGTTTCGGGAAGCGGTCGAAGATGCCTCCGAAAATAAACTCGTTAGCCAGCACAGGTCCAACGTCGGAAAGAACGCGTATCAGGCTCTGAGCGATAACTTCGCGATCTTCACCCTGCAGGGTGTAGGGATCCTGTTCCTTGCCGGTAATGATGTGGAGTGTGATCGGAACTTCAAGATCCTGTGCCGCTGCCCAGAAGCGATCGTAGGCCTTGTCGCGATAGGGGGGCATGCCGTCTCGCACGTCGGTATTAATGATCGTCACACGAAGATTGTTTTTACGCGTTCTTTCTAGCTCGCTGACCGCCCAATCGATGTCCTCCATATCGATCATAGAGGTCCCCAGCATTCGCTTCGGGTTGGTGCTCACATAGTCTGCGATGAAGTCGTTGTAGACGGTACAGCAGTCCTTAACCAATTCAGCGTCGGGCGCGCGCAACGTGTAGAGCAAGTAGGTCGGATTGACGATTTCGGCCGAAACACCGTCATAGTCCATAAGTTCGAGCCGCAGATCGGGATCTTCGTTGGTGCGGTCGACCTTGGCCAGCATGTCCTCATCCAGTGACTTCGATCCGCTTTGCGAATCCGATGTATCGACCGGTTCAAAATCGCCAATTTTTATGTACTCGTGGCCTGTAAAGTAGAACTTGGTCTTCTCACCGCGATACTCATCAATGACCTGCGGCAGTTTCTCCCCGTGCTTGTCCCCCAGGGTCCGAGTCCAAAGATCAAACGGCTCCATAAGGTGGGAATCCGCAGATACGACATACTTCACTCCGCTCACTTCTGCCTCCTTCGTTTTGTCTTCCTGTTCTAGCACCACGCTATCATGGCATGCCGACACTGATGATACCGAGACCACCGGTACCAAACGCAAAGGACCGACCGCACAAGTGCGGCCGGTCCCTTGGTATAGCTCCGAAAAGCCTTTATTTGAGCTTCCAATTCGGCTTGGGTTTGAATTTCGACGTCGAGATCTCTGGCGGCCAGATCACCTCATTCACGCCGTTTTGAACCTGTACCCAGCCGGCAGGTAGCAGCACATTGTTATTGGTTTCATCGAACTTGGCCGGGCCAAGGATCGTATCGAAGCGCATCGTGCTAAGCGCATCACGGAGCTTGTCTCGGTCAAGGCCTGCTTTCGCCACCGCCTGCTCCAGGATTTCAACAGATGCATAACCAACGACCGTGTCGACCACATCCGGTGGCTTATTAAACTTTTTGACGTGGGCATCGTAGAAAGGCTTGGCGCGCGGCCAATTCTTGTTGTTGCGGTTGTACATGCCGAGCGAAACGATGCCTTCCGCGTTCTTTCCGAACTTATCGAGGAAGAACGGATGCGACGGTCCGAGAATCACCAGCTGGAAATCAGGGTTGAGCTGTTGTTCGCGCGCCGAAGTCATGTAGAGCAACGAATCAGCCGGATAGGTCAATGCCAAAACCGCATCCGGATTAGCCCGCTTCATACCAGCAATGATAGTCGTCATATCTTTAAGATCTGGCGGATATTCCTGGTCGAACACCACCTCGATACCGCGCTTCTTGAGCTCGGGTAGCAGGAACTTCTTTGCCTCCAGCGAAAATGTAAGCTGCAGGGCGGTCAGCGCCACAGTCTTGACCCCTTGAGACTTAAGTAGCTCGGCAAGAGAGGCGCTCATCTGATCCGGAAGGGGATAGACAAAAAACATGTTCTTGGCGTTGAGGTCGCGGACCATCGCTGAGATGGACGTATTACCAACAACCGGGAACCCGTTTCGCTCGAGCACTGGAACGATGGCGACGTGGATATAGGTGGCACACGGCGCCAGCAGTAGGTCGACTTTGTCGTCGGTTATCAGTTTGTCGTAAATTTGGACGGCCTTCGATGCATCCGACTGGTCGTCATATTCGACGAACTCAATCATCCGCTTCTCTTTTCCGCCAATGTCGAGGCCACCGCGCGCGTTCACCTGATCCCTCCAGAGCTCGTAGGCCTCCTTTTGGACCGGGCAGGCGCCCGCGAGAATGCCAGTCTTTCCGATCGAATAACCGATGCGTACCGTATCGGCAGCTTGAGCCGTTGTTATCAAACCCAATGTTGCAACGGCTGCCAGAACCGTCAGCAGTCTACTAATCATCCTCTCCTCCCTATCTACTTAGCGTTCGTTATTGTAAACGCCGCCGGAATTTAAAGGAAACAACTGTAGGCCACAAAAAAAGCGGCCGACCCAAATGGGCCGGCCGCCGATTTGGTGTTTTTGTCAAGACTACTGCCAGGCCGGTTTTGTATAGAACGTGCCTGTTGCTATCTCCGGCGGCCAGATGATCTGGTTGTCATCGCCCTGGTACTGAAACAAACCTGCAGTGGTGGTCGCATTAACATTATTCTTGAACTCGACTTTACCCATGATCGTGTCGAAGCTGCCGTTTGCGATTGCATCGCGCAGCTTCTCCTTGTCAAGCCCAGCTTTAGCCACCGCTTCTTCTAGAATCTGGACGCTGACGTAAGAAATTACGCTGTCCAAATAGTCCGGCTTCTCTTTCCAGCGCTCGGCGTAAGCATCATGGAACTCACGAGCGCCTTTGAACTTAGCGTCCTTCGTCCAGTGCCCGATCGATACCATACCGTCAAGATTCTTGCCGTACTTCTTTGCAAAGAATGGGATCGCGGGACCAATCAGCAGGAACTGCATCGGCGATGCCACATTGAGTTCGCGCGCCTTGTCCATGTACATGATCGAATCAGCAGGATAGGTGTTGCCAATGACTGCATCGACGTTTGCCTGCTTGACCGCGTTGACGATCGACGTGAAATCCTTGATGTCATACGGATATTCTTGATCGACGACGAGTTCGATACCTGCTTTTTCAAGCAGCGGCTTCGTGAACTTCTTCATCTCTAGGTTGAAAGACAGCTGCAGCGTAAACATCGCAGCACTCTTGAATTTCTGAGATTTCAGGAAATCCACCACGACCGCCGAATAGTCATCCGGCAGCTTTTCAGTGAAGAACATGTAGCGCGCGTTGAGGTCGCGAACCAG